>VAPR01000143.1_pt1 | contig 50413 bp, 43 predicted proteins | sample 3380701 | NCBI WGS metagenome assembly VAPR01 (sample SAMN11536904, study PRJNA540576) | hot springs metagenome | isolation source: hot spring wet sediment | place: Spain: Lobios | collected 2014-01
ACTTTAACTCCGAATACAAACAAACAACAGGCTGGGATAAAAACGGACCCTCTATACCTTCTGACCCAATGTTTGTGGATTTATCACAACACAATTATAGTATACGGTCTTCATCGCCTGCAATTGACAATGGTGATCCAACGAGTGCCTCGAAACTAGATCTCACTAGAAAACCAAGAGATAGCAAGCCAGATATTGGAGCTTATGAATACTAAATTTTTATTAAAACTGAGACAAAAATAAAAAACTTTTACGCTATTATACTGCAATTATGCTCCAGTTCTATACTCTTGTTCTCTCATAACCAATTGCAATTGTAGAAATTGGTTAAGAACCTGGTTTGATAAAAAACCTTTTTTAACCAAAGCTTCCCCAATTTTTATTCCCAAACTCCTCTGATAAGCCAGAGCCTCTCTAAGTTGCTCCTGGGTTATAACGTTGGCTTCAATAAGTAGCTGACCTAACGGTTTTACCAATGATATAGAAGGTTGCATTGTTTTTGCAGTTTTCTTCCTGACCAGCATACCTAATTTATCCTCTCTACTCTGCCATTTTCCGGTAAACGTAATCCAGAAAGAAAGCAAGATAAGCTTTAAATCTAAAATAAAACTCTGATTCTTAATATAGATCAAATCATATCTTAGTTTATGTTGTGGTGGAGTATCATACCTTCCATACACCTGAGCTATGCCAGTCAATCCAGGTTTGACAATGGTTCGAAGGGCAAATGCAGGAATATCTCTTTTAAACTTTGCCGCTAGCTCTGGCCTCTCAGCCCTCGGTCCTACAAAACTTATATCCCCTTTCAAGATATTTATAAGCTGTGGTAGCTCATCTATAGCAGTGGCTCTAATAAACCTTCCCACCTTCGTTACCCTGGGATCATTTTCCATAGCCCATACAGGACCTGTACTATCTTCTGCATTTTTCACCATTGAACGAAACTTAAATAGCCAAAAAGGCCTTTCATGCTTTCCCAATCTCCTTTGTTTATACAGTATTGGCCTTCCATCCTCTAACCATATTGCTATTGCCACAACAATCCATATTGGAATTGAAAAAATAAGCCCTATTAAAGCGAGAGAAAAATCAAAAACCCTTTTAAATGCATATTCTTTAACATAGTTATTTTTGCTTAATTCCAAGTCTAATGAATCATACTTGAGCTTAGTAGACATTTTCTCCCTTCTTGGTTTTTTCAGTAATAAACTCTCTGTAATTGGTACTTTAACTTTAATATATACAGGCATCAATTAGACTTTGGTAAGATTTACCGCTAGTAAGAGTCTATTACTGTAGAGAAACCTTAAAACTTTAGTTTATATAAATGCCTCTATTAACTTATCGACAAGAACTGATACAGAATGGTTTTCTACAACATATTTCCTTCCTCTAATTCCCATTTCCTCTCTCTCACGTAGAGATAAACGGGACAATTCCAGAACTGCCTTTAAAATACTTTCTGGTTTTGTGTCAGGTAAAACTTTTCCACAATTTACTTTCTCTATAATATCTCTAAAAACACTTACACTTATTATAGGCTTAGCTGCCATCATATAGTCAAACAATTTATTGGGACTAGCTCCGTATTTCTCAAACAGCCCTGTTTCTTTTAACAGGATAATAGTGGCATCTACCTTAGATAAAAGTCTTGGTATTTGCCTCTTCAGAACAGGATTAAAAAAACTTACGTTTGTTAATTTGAATTCTTTTGCTTCCTTAACAAGTTTTTCTTTCTGAACCCCATTACCGACCAGTAAAAAATGTATATTATCGTATCCAGAATCTAAAAGTATCCTAGCTGCATGCATTATAGCCTCCAAATTGTTAGCTACCCCATGATTTCCTGTGTAAGCCACAATGAACTTTCCCATACTCTGGAGTTTTTTAATTTCGTCTTCAAGCTCTGTTGGAAGTGACTGAGAATCATTATCTGAGCCTTCTTCAACGCAAATACCGTTTGGCACATGTATTATTTTATCGTTACTAACACCAAGGTTACTAATATAGTCTTTAGCCCTAGGAGGAATGACAATTATCTTATTTGCCTTTGTATAGAGAAATTTTTCCAATTTGTACATCATCCATACAGCTGGATGATGTCTTTTATACGAACCAAGATCAACCATCGTTTGGGGCCATAAATCTCTTACCTCAAATACAAATTTAGCACCCTTCCTTTTAGCAAGAAAATAAGCAGCTAAACCAGCAAACAGATGCAAAGAAGACCCAATAATTACATCTGGTTTTTCCTCTAGTTCCAGCCCAGCCCTTGTAACTTCATAGGTATAACTCAACATATTTGCCATTCGTCTCCAATTATTACCATTATAGGAAGGATAAGTTTTTATCCATAAAAACTTTACCCCTTTTACAATTTCCTCTTTATAGCGATCTTGAAAATTAGATATATAGGTTTTACTGGTATGGTCAAAACTAGATGTAAAAATGGTAACTTTATATCCTCTTCTTACCAGTTCTACTCCAAAATCAAAATGACGTGTTATTCCAGGATAATTAGAAGGAACAGCGTAATGATTTAAAAACCAAATTTTTCTCATTCCCATTTTTAAGTTAACTAAGATGAATCTAAAAATCAGCTTTTTTTCAACTTAAACTTTACCATAAAAACCTTATAGCTTGGGATCTATAAACTTTACTTGCTCATAAAAAACTGTATAAGTCTATAAGCACTCTTTGCTATGTTAAATTCCTCGTTAACTCGCCTAAAACCTTTTTCTACAATATACTTACACAACTTCCTATCTATCATAACCCTATATATAGCTTCAGCTAAAACAAAAGGGTCTTTTTCAGCAACCAATATACCTGCTTCATTACTAAGAAGTTCTGGTATAGCTCCTGTTTTAGTAGATATAACTGGAATTCTAAAGCTCATTGCTTCCATGAGTACTACAGGTATTCCTTCTCTCTCTCCATCTTCTGTATTTATGCTGGGTAACACTACCAAGTCCACTTCTTTGTTTTCAAACAAGGCCATTAGTTTACTATGCGGGTAATACCCCTCCAAGGAAACAAATTCCTCCAATCCTTTTTCTCGAACTAGAGAGCTTATATTTTCTCTTTCCTCACCATCACCAATTATCAAACACTTAAAATTTAATCCTCTTTCTTTAAGCAAAGCACAAGCCTCTACGAGATAGAAATGCCCTTTTTTTCTAACAAGACCAGCAGGACAAGCAAATATATAAAAATCCTTTTTATTTTTATTGTTTATAAAAGTTTTATGTTTTGGGATTCTAACCCCCATATGAATAACATGTACTTTTTGCACCATACTATAAAGCCCTGTTATTTTTATTATCTCTTCTTTGCCTTCCTTTGAGATAGCTCTTACAAAAGAAGCCCTTTTAACTTTCTCTTTAAGCATATTATCCTCATCTATATCCCATCTATGTGCTGTAAAACTAAAGGGTATTCCAGAAATTATTGAGGATATCATAGCTAGAGTAGTAGGAGTAGAAGCCCAATGAGAATGTATATGATCTATTTTTTTCCTCTCTAGCACCTTTCCTATATAAACCCCTTTGGGAAAAACCAAAAGATTTTTTAACAGTATCCTTAAGTTTCTACTTTCTCTGAATACAACAAATAAAATCTTAAAAAAACTAACAGGACTAAGGAATAAGAATTTTAAGAAGTAAACTAAGATTGTTGCATTAAAGAGAGGAATATTTAAAGCGTTTTTGGCAATTTCCTTTGCATCTTCATAAAGAGGATTACATAGAGGTCTGACAGGAATAAGAAGAAAAAGTTTACAATAGTTCCTTACCTCCAAGCTCTCTTGAATTACAAACGCTTCGCCCTTGCTATAGGGAGCATTAGCAGTTATATATACTAATTTCATTCTAAAATAACTCCTGGAGTTTTAAGCTTTTGATAAGCCTTTATAATTAATGCCCTAGTTTTATTGACAATTCCTTCTCCATAACTCTTCCACTTTTTTGAAAAAGAACCAAAAGTTTCAATATCGGTGATTCTATAAAGAGCATCTAACAAAGCAATATGCAAATTATGATAAAAAGGACTAGCCAAGTTTTTCTCTATATCATAGTAAGACCAATAACCACTGTCATAAAATTTTAGGTTTCTTTCCAGACTCCTTATAGTATGATCCATAATATTTTTTATTTCGTTATCTTTCAAAACCAACCAGAGATCATAAATCCCAAAAATAGAGAAGACCCAGCCATTTAATATAGTGTTTCTGGGAATTACAGGAAGCTCTTCTAAAAAAACCTCATTATTCTCATAAAATGAGCATCCACCTTCCATTACAGGTTTTATTAAAAGATTAAAAGACTTTTTTGCTCCCTCTAGGAACTCTTCATCTTCAGTCAACAAGAAAGCTCGGGTTAAAACAGATATTGCTTCTCCCTGCGTCATGGCAGAGTAAGGAGTTAAAGACTTAAGTCCAAGATTCGAAAAAGAGTCCCATCCTCCTTCTTGATCTTGGTTCTTAATTAACCAAGAAGCACAATTCAAGAATATATCTCTATACTTGGTATTCCTAGTCTCAAGCCATAAATCATAGCTTCCAAGAGCCATCTGAGCTATAGTTACAGGAAAGTAAATCTTATTACCATTTACAAAATTAACAGGTATGCCTTCCTTATCTACTTCTCCTTTCCAATCTACTTTTCTTGTTAAATCGTTATAATATCCACCTACATTATAGCGACTAAAATACTTACCTACAGGTTGCGGAACATGATAGTAACTTCGTTTAAGAAATATACTTGTCCAGCGCCTTATAAGAGATAAATAGATCCTACCTTTATGTATTTTTTCCTTTGTTTTTAAGAATATCATCATACAAACACTTAACCTTTTCAATCATTGATTCTATAGTAAACTCCCTTCTAACAAGAGAAAGGCCATTTCTACCCATTTCTAGAGCAAGCTCCTTATTAGACAGTAAAAGATTTATTCTTTCTGCCATTGCATTATAATCTCCTGGTGGGATCAAAAAGCCATTTATACCATCCTCGATTACTTCTGTTAATCCACCTACATTTGTAGCAACAACAGGCTTAGATGAAGCCATATATTCAAGAACAACCAAGGGTAATCCTTCCCAATGAGAGGATAGCACCCCAACATCAAATACACAAATAACATCGGGTATATCTTCTCTAAACCCCGTAAAAATGCAATTTCTGGCAATTCCAAGTTGTAATGCCAAATTCTCAATTTTTTTTCTAGTTACACCATCGCCAACTATAAGAAAATAGGTATCTTTGTTTTTCTTCAATACCTCTCTTGCAGCTAACAAAAAAAGTTCATGGTTTTTTTCGGGCCTAAATGCAGCAACAATTCCTACCACAGAAGACCCTACATTAATATTTAATTTTCTTTTAAAATCAAAATTAGGTTCAGTTCTATATCTACAAACTTCTATTCCGTTATAGATAGTCATTATCTTAGAAGAAGAAATCCCTTCTTTGATTAAGGTATTTTTTTCATGTTCAGAAACGCTTACTACTCTATGAGATAGTAGACCTATTAACCTTAATAGCAACAATCTATTAAAATCATTTTTTTTTACAAAATGGCCATGAAAATGGGAGATTACTGGAACTTTGCAAAATCCTCCTATTAAACCACCCCAAAAATTCGATCCTATTTTATGAGCATGTATTATTTGCACATTCTTTTCTTTAACAAGATTTATTATTGGGAGAAATCTATAAATTTTATACCTACTGTCTCGTTCAATTACTTTGTACTCTACATGTTTATCTTTTAGAAGTAGTTCTAAAATCCCCCCTTGTCTTGTAGCACAGACTAACGGTTCAAATTCTTTTGAGTCCTTCAATTTAATAGCTATATTAACTGCAATATTTTCAGCGCCTGCTGATATTAGAGAATCTAACAGAATTAGCACTTTCTTTTTCATTGTAATAAACTGAATCCTTTATTCTTGAAGAAATATTCCATAGCACAGAAGAAAGAGTTACAAGCATCCAAGTCATCTTCTCTATATCTAAGGTAATGAATAAAGCAGATACAAAATAGGCTATAAATCCCAACTCCAAAGCGACTGCATATTGGTAAATCGGTGAATCAATCTTTCCTCCTCCCTTCCATGCTATCTGTATTTTTTTTAACTCTCGCCAACTTAAATACAGTATGGCCACAAAAGGTATAAAACCAAGAAGACCCGTACAAGCTAAAACCTCTAGGTAGGTATTATGAACTACTTTTAGTGGACTGTAAATGTTATATACACCAAAATTTCTTAAACCAACTCCCAGCAAAGGGTTCTCCAAGAACAATCTCAAAGCTGTTAGGTAAGCTTCAATCCTGCTTTGTATAGATGAGGCCTGAGGACCTTCACCCCTTCTTAAAGTTTCCATTCTTTCTATAAAAGTCTCTGATACCGTATAAAAAACTATCGTTCCTATTACTAGAAGAGCAACTATACTTAAAAGAATTTTAAGCTTATTAGATCCTCTTTTAAAAAGATCAAACTTAAATACACTAAAAATCAAAAGAACTAAAAACCCTATAAATCCTCCTCTTGAGTAAGTTCTAAAAAAACCTACAAGCAAAGTAGCAAACAAACCTGCTGCAATAACTTTTACAAGAAAGCTTTTTGAACGGAAGAAAAATAGCAAAGACAAGGGAAGTAAAACCAGCAATATCGAAGCAAACTCATTAGGGTCTCCCCATAAACCGCCCATACGCGTAAACTTTTCAACTGACCTAGTCCCCTTTACTATATACCCTTGCGATACCCATCCCTGTCCTATAACAAAATTTAGAGCTACCGATAAAAAACCACCTATAAGCAAACATAAAATCCCTATGTGTAACGTCTTTAGATCCCTTATCGAGAAAAATAAAATGAAATACATACCTATTAGTAACCACAGAGACATTAGATAACTAATAGTTATCTCCTTAGCAACCAAAAGAGATAGAATAGCAGCAATTCCATAAAGTAGAATCCAGAATAACTTAACACCCTGGGGGAAAGATATTCTTTTTTTCAAAGCTAGATTCATAAAGAAAAAACTACCCAATAGTAAACCTATAAATTTAGTTAACGTCTGAGACGGTAGGAGAGTAAATAACTCAAGAGGTATAAATAGAAAGAAAAGAAAAAGTAACACACTGGGTTTAAAGAAAACTATTGTAACTCCAACAAGTCCTATAACAATAAACGCAATCTTTTTTATAGAATGCTCTGCTATCCATACACCTAATACAAGTGCTAAAAATACGCATATAATTCCTACTATATACTCCAGCTTAGAATGGACTAAATACCTATTTATCATACAAATAACCCCTACCACTATCAGCTAGAACGCAAACAATTTCTCTTGCACTTTGTCCGTTACCAAATATAGAGACCCTACTGCTTGAGCTTGGAGAAAGTGCTTTAATTGACTCTTTAATTCTAATTGGCTCTACTCCAACCAAATAGTTCCAGCCTGCCTCCACAGTTTCTACCCATTCTGTCTCCTCCCGAAGCGTGATACAGGGAACACCCAGAATGTAGGCTTCCTTTTGCACTCCACCAGAGTCTGTAAGAACAAGTCTGGCGTTTTTCTCAAGATTAAGCATATCGAGATAACCAACCGGGTTAATTACCCGGATATTTGAGTTAACGCAAATACCAAGCTCAGAAAGAGCCTTTTGAGTACGTGGATGAACAGGGAAAACAATGGTTTCTTCTAAAGATGAAAAAGCCTCTATAATAGATTTCAGGTTAGAAGGATTATCCACGTTTTCTGCCCGGTGAATGGTAGCAAGCAGGTACCTGCCAGATTCTATTCCCAGAATCTCCAGTATCTTTGATTTCTTCCTTACCCGTTCGATATTTGATAGCAGAACATCACACATAACATCACCAACAAGATAAACCCCTTCCTTTATCCCCTCTCTCGACAGGTTTTCCACAGCGGTTCTGGTAGGACAGAAAAGATACGTAGAGAGATGATCCGTAAGAACCCTGTTTACCTCTTCAGGCATCTTTTTATTAAAGCTCCTAAGACCAGCCTCAACATGGGCAACGGGTATGTGAAGTTTGGCAGCAGCCAGGGCACCTGCCAGGGTTGAGTTTGTATCTCCATATACCATAACCAAATCTGGCTTCTCTTTGATTAAAACCTCCTCTACCCGTTTTAGCATCTCACCTGTTTGCCATCCATGTAGTCCGGAACCTACAGATAGGTAGTAGTCAGGCTCCCTTAAATCAAGCTCCTCAAAAAAAACCTTAGACATCTCGTAATCGTAGTGCTGTCCAGTGTGAACCAAAACCTCTTTTATATGTTCCCTGCCCTCATACCGGTTAAAATCCTCAATAGCCTTAGATACAGCGGAAGCCTTTATAAACTGCGGACGAGCACCAACTACAGTTAGTACCTTCATAGCGCCTCCCCAAGTTCTCTGGAAATCTTCTCCTGCTCCCATTCCCTCAGCTCAGGAAACATAGGCAGAGCAAGCGTTTCCCTTGAAGCCCCCTCTGAGTTATGAAAATCCCCTTCTTTGTAACCAAGGTATGAGAAACACTCCTGCAGATGAAGGGGTAGCGGGTAATAAATACCTGTACCTATCCCCTTTTCTCTTAACCTCCTTTGAACCTGATCCCTCTTTCCACTCCCTTTTATTCTTATAACAAACTGGTTCCAGACATGCCTTGCCACATAACCGGCTACCTCAGGCAACTGAATGCTTCCATTTAAAGAGAGTAAATCCATGTACCTTCTTGCAACCCTTTGTCTTTTATCTATCCACGTATCAAGATGGGAAAGTTTTGCCAGTAAAACCGAGGCCTGAATTGCATCCAGCCTGCTGTTAATCCCAACAAACCTGTGATAGTACTTTGGGCTGCTCCCATGAACCCTTAAGATCCTTATTTTCTCAGCAAGCTCTGGGTCATTTGTTGTAACAGCTCCTCCATCACCCCATCCTCCCAGGTTTTTTGTGGGAAAGAAGGAAAAACATCCAAGATGCCCTATTGAACCTACCCTTTTCGGCCCGGAACCTCCCATTAAGCACTCGGCTCCATGAGCCTGGGCTGCATCCTCAATAACGTAGAGGTTATACCTTTTTGCTATCTCCATAATCCTTTCCATGTCAGCGGTCTGACCAAAGAGGTGAACAGGGATTATAGCCTTTACACGACGCCGTTTTGGAAAGTATCCGGGGTTTAAAGGGGAGGTTCTAACATCCGGGGGCTCTATCCAGAGAGCCTCACCATCCCAGTAGCAGCTCTCTTTTATAAGCTCTTCAACCCCGTTAGGGTCAATGTTATAGGTAGCAGGGTCTATATCAACAAACACGGGTAGGGCAAAAAGCCTTGCAATTGAACCGGCTGTTGCAAAAAACGTATACGGAGTCGTTATTACGGCATCCTCAGGACCCACATCTATTGCCATAAGGGATATTAAAAGGGCATCACTTCCCGAAGCTACACCTATACAGTGTTCTACCCCACAGTACTTTGCAAACTCCTCCTCAAACCTCTTTACGGTATCACCAAGGATAAAACTGGTAGAAAAGATAACCCTCCCAAGCCCCTTTTGGGCCTCATCCCAAAACTGACAAAGTTCAGGCTTTAAATCAAGCGGTGGGATACTACCAACCTCCTCTTTCTTAACCCTTTCCATAAAGGCCTCGGGGGTTAAAACCTCAGGGTTTTGGGAATCATCACCATAGGAATGAGGGCTGTTTGTAACTATGTATCTTATACCCGCTTGCTTTGCAACCTCATACTGAATGGATACACTGTAGTCCATATCCAAACGCGATATAGCAGAAAAGATATTATCTTTATTAAGGGATAAAACACCAAATATCTCAAGCAAATCTTTAAGTTTATTAAAAAATTCCTTTATATTTTTGCTACCAGCAATAACCCTGCAGACCTCAGACACACTGTGCTCTGAAACCCAGGCCTTTATATCTTCCCTTTTACAAAACTCAATTAATTTAAGGGAATTAGATGTGTTTTCTTGGGTAATACCTAAACAATCTAGAAGTATATCTTTATCTATTAGAATAGAACTCATTATATCTCCTTTTAAATTTTATTTTTCGAAAAAAACCTGGTTCTCTATTAACTGCTCTTCGGGAACGTCACGCACAATACGGGCTGGAACACCCATAACCACCTTTCTTGGGGGGATATCCCTTGTAACAACCGAACCCGCTGCCACAAGGGCATCTTCTCCCACCGTAATTCCTGGTAACAGGGTAGCATTTGCCCCTATACGAGCTCCAGGCTTAAGCCAGGGGCCTCTATGGTATCTAAACCTTTCCTCTGTTCTTCCAAGAAAGTTATCGTTGGTAAACGTAACCATGGGCGCTATAAAGCAGAAATCCTCTACCACAGAAAGGGCACATATGTAGGCATTTGTTTCAACCTTACATTTTCTGCCTATCTTTACTCTGTTTTCAACCGCAACTCCCCTTCCAATTATGGTAAAGTCCCCTATCTCTACATTTTCCCTGACCGAAGCAAGGTCAGCAACAAGAACCTGGTTTCCTATAATGCAACCACGGTAGATTACCACCTGAGAGCCTATAAGGGTATTATCACCGATTACCGTATGGGGAAGCCTTCCCTCTTCCGTAACAGCACTCATTTTGGCCCTCATAGGTAGCCTACCTATTACAGTGTTGTCCCCTATTCTAACCCCGTTTCCTATTTCCGTATCGGCATGTATAACGACATTGTGCCCTATAACACACCCATCCCCTATCCTTACATCTTCCTCTATAACCACGTTTTCACCAAGCTTAACCCCTTTTCCCAGAACCGCTGTGGCGTGAATCATCCAAGCAACCTCCTTGCCTTTTCGGGAATCTCTACAGGAATACCCCTGCTATTTAGCGACCTCTGGCATGCATCAAGAAGGTAAAGCGTTAAAAGGCCGTGCCTGCCATCTGCTCTGGGGGTTTTCCCCTCCAAAACGCATTTTACAAAATGCCAAAGCTCCTCAGCCAGCGGTTCCCTAGACGGAAGATTTGGAGATATAACATCTCCGTAACGCACGCTTATAGTGGCGGGAGGAAGCTCTTCTTTTCCTGCCCTCTTTATATCTATACCCTTATCGTAGATTTTAAGCTTCTCCTCAGCCTCCATATCGTCAAAAACCGCCATTTTTTTAGAGCCAACAACGGTAAACCTTCTTACCTTTCTTGGGTCAAGCCAGCTTGTGTGGAAGTTTGCCATCTTTCCATCGGGGAAGAAAAGGTTTCCAAAAACCACATCCTCTATACCGTTTTGAAGGTAATCCTTACCCCTTACAGATACGCTTTCAGGAATATCATCCAGAAGATAAATCGGGATATATATGTCATGAGGGGCAAGACTCCAGAGGACATTTTCATCCTGACGGACTATACCCAGGTTTGATCTCTGAGAGTAAAGATAGTATACCTCTCCAAGGCTTCCCTCCCTTATAAGGACCTTTAGCATCTCAATAGCAGGATGGAAAAGAAGGAGATGACCCACCATGAGAGTAAGTCTCCTGGACTCGGCAATCTCTACAAGTTCTTCCCCCTCCCGGGGATCCAGGGCAAGGGGTTTTTCAACAAAGACATGTTTTCCCGCTAAAAGGGCCTTTTTGGCAAAGTTATAATGGGTTACAGCAGAACTTGCAATAACCAGAGCATCCACACAGGAGAGTAGCTCCCCAAAGTCTTCTGTAAACCTTGTATTCGGATACTGAGATTCAAACGCTAAAAGCCTATTTCTATCGGAGTCGCAAACACAACTCAGTTTCACCCCTCTAAGACCGGAGAGAATCCGAAGATGGTTTTTCCCCCAGTGCCCAATTCCAACAAGTCCTATATTCATGGTTTTTCTCCTCTAAAAAAGCAATGCCTCAGTTTTAAGAAAAACATAATAGTAAGCAAGCTTTTGATATTCGTAGATAACCTGCTTTAAATCCCTTCTCTCCTTCCACCAGCTTTTGGGATTAAAAGTATCGTATCTGGATGGCCGGGTAATTACTTTTAAATCTTTACCGGCAACGAACCTAAATAGCTTGGTGGCTCTTGTGGTGTGAAACTTTGAGGTAACAAGGATTATAGACCTTATATTGTGCTCTTTTAGAAACTCACTTAAGGCCTTAACCTCAGTATATGTGCTGTTAACCCTCTTATCAACTGTAACTACAGCCGAGGCAGGGACACCTAGTTTCATAGCAACACTTTTATTTATCTCATGCCCTTCTGGTATCTTTACGCCAAGCCTTAAAAGCTCATCATAAGCAGGAGGCTTTTCAGATTTGGTAAGTATAATCATGGGAGCGTATCCACCTTTATAAAGGTCAACCGCTTCAAGTATCCTGTCAGGAATGGAACCAGAAAGAACCACAATTGCATCAGCCTTCTCAAGCGGGGATTCAGTTACGAGGTATTCCCCAAAGGATATTAAAACAGGCTCACGGTAATATACAGCTATAAAACCTAAAAACGCAAACAGAAAAACAAAGTAGTGCTTTTTTGACAGCCTTATCACTATACCACCGCAATTAAGATTTAAGAGAGAGGGCTAGCTGATCCTTTGCTTCCTTTACCTTCTTAAAGTTGCCTGCTCCAAGAAGTGAAAGTACCAGGTTAAAGTAGTGCCTTACCCCAAACGGATACAATTTTATAGCCTTAAGAAAAGCGTATCTACCCCTTTTAACATCTCCACTCAAGCAGTATATTACACCAAGGCTGAGATATTTATTACTGAGTGCCTTCTTGTTTAATACAAAATAGCCTTTTTCGTATTTCCGTAACATCAACTCCATCCCCTCAATTACAGCCCTTTGAGTGGTGGTAATCCTCCTTCTATGAACGTAGTACCTAACCAGAGGCTCGCTTAAACACTCAAAGAAGAACTCTTTTGATATACGGATCCACATATCGTAATCCTGGCTACTAAGTAAGTTTTCATCAAACAAACCAACCTTATCAAAGCACTCACGTTTTAAGAGAAGAGTTGATGTGGTTCCTATACAGTTCCCGGAAACCAGTTCCCCATAGAGGTTTCCGCTCTTATACGGTATACGCCTGGATATAACTTTACCACTTTCCCTGTTTACCAGTAAAAACCCCGTATACACTCCCCCAACCCTCTCAGGGCTGGAATAAAGAACCTCTAATTGCCTTTGAAGCTTCTCAGGCAACCACTCATCATCATCATCGAGAAAAGCAATATACCTACCCCTTGAGGCCTTTATCCCCGTGTTTCTTGCAGCAGAGCCACCCCTATTTACCTCATGGCGGATGTATCTTATTCTGGGCTCCCTAAATTCATTTACAACTTCTTTAGCACTGTAATCTGTAGATCCATCATCCACAACTATGATTTCAAAATCCTGAAATGTTTGGTTTAAAACGCTTCTTATCGCTGAGCGAAGAAACCCCGCCCTGTTATATGTTGGTATAACCACGCTTACCCTTGGCATAAAATTTTCTTTCTTCTTCTCAACCCCTAAGTGGTCACCCATAATTTTCCCCACTCATTCTTCTTTTTTCTTCTCAAGTTGACTGGCAATTATATTTGATATTTGTTTAGCTCTTTCTTCCCAAGTATGTTGCATGGCAACTTTTCTTCTCTCTATATAACGCTCTGGTGTGTTATCACATAAAGCAGCTTTTACAGCTTCTGCAAACTGCTCTGGTCTCTTGGCTATATGAATAATTCTATGAAACTCACGAGAGGATGGAATATCAATAGAGGCTATCGGTAAGCCAGCAGCTAGATAATCGTATAACTTAAGCGGACTTATATTCTCTGCCTGTTTACTTTGCAAATAGGGCATAAGGCCTACATTAAAACCCTTTAGGTAGTATGGAACTTTAGGGAAATCAACCAATCCCAGATAATGTACGTTTGGTAAAGACTTTAACTCCTGCCAATACGTTACTTGCTTTACTACCCTTTCTTCTCCTAGAAAAACCAGTGACCACTCAGGATTTTGTTTAGCGAGATCCCTTAACATATGCAAATCGAGCTTGTCCCCAATAAGCCCAATATAACCGAGACGAGGAGGCTTAATAGATTTTAATTCCTCAGGTATATAGGAATCACTTAAAGCTTTATCATAAGCCTTGTAATCTACACCATTTTGTACCAGGTATGTATTTGGATTAAAAGGACTCTTGGATTCATATAGTTGCGAAGAAACCACTATAACGGTATCAACGAGCGATAACATCCTTTCCTCCAACTGCTTAATCCGAAGCCTTAATTCCGAAGTGGAATTCGGGTTTGGGTAAGCCGAATACTCATCCACAACATGATATATTGAGAGCTCAATGGGAAATGATATCTCATTGAACAGATCAACCAAATCAGGAAGAGAAAACCAAACAATGGGTTTGTGCATACCCAGTCTTTGTAATGCACTTTGAAGAACCTTTCTTCTTATAGCCCTTGTAATCCCATTTACAAATGAATATCGGCTGGATGGCGCCCACATCGGATAGTGAAGAACAAACAGGTTATCCTTAATATGCCTTATATGAGGAAAAACCAGATTAAACTTCCCTATCCTTCTCCGATGTAATGCTTTTATAGAACCCCTTGTAGAATATCTTTTTTCAACGTATAAAACCTTGTTATACTTAGCAAAGATAGACATAAGGTGATGGCGATTACGCCATAAACCTTCCCATTCGCCAGGTCCAAAATAAACGATACTGTAGTTTTTTAACATAAAAGAATCTAGTAATAGAAACAGAGCAGTGCTCCGCTTTCTCACTTACACCCTTAATCACTTAACAATATCTCTTTTTTAAGACCCTAGGTCAATTAGACCTAGGTTAGCAATTTGCCAGAAGACAAACTCATAAATAAGATAAGAATAAAACTTTTGATTTATAACTTAAGTAAAACCTTAAGTGATATTTATAGCTTGAAAACATTAGGAACCCTAAATCCGTTAATGGCATTTCGGGTATCCAAAATCAACTTTGCCCTTCGCACAATTGACTCCCAGTTATACAGGCTGTGGTCGGTAAGAATAAGCACACAATCTGCTTCTTCGACAAAGCCGTTATTTATGTTCACAGAACGCCACTTTTTCCCAAAAAATTCAAACTCAGGAACATAAGGGTCATTGTACATAATCTCTCCACCCTTCTCCAAAATCAATTTAATAACCTCCAATGCAGGGGATTCCCGAATATCTCCAACGTTCTTTTTATAAGCTAACCCCAAAACAAGTATGCGTGCTCCCTTTATAGACTTTCCAGCTTCGTTTAGTGTTTCAAAGAGTCTATAAACTACATACTCTGGCATTTTGCTGTTTATTTCATCTGCAAGCTCTATGAAGTGTGTTCTAAAGTTAAAGAGCTTTGCCTTCCAGGATAAGTAAAGAGGGTCTACAGGAATACAATGCCCTCCTATACCCGGTCCTGGATAAAAAGGCATGAACCCAAATGGTTTTGTAGCCGCGGCATCTATTACCTCCCATACATCAATACCCATTTTATGACACAACTGAGCTAACTCATTTACAAGCGCAATATTTACAGAACGAAATGTATTTTCAAGAAGCTTTACAGCCTCAGCTACTGAAGGAGAAGATACAGGAACAACTCTTTCTACAATCCTTTTATATAGTTCCACTGCACGTTCTGTACAACTAGGGGTTACCCCACCCACTACTTTTGGAGTATTTCTGACATTGAACTGTTTATTTCCAGGGTCTATTCTCTCTGGAGAGAAAGCTAAATAGAAATCCTTTCCTACTTTAAGACCACCAGCTTCAAAAATACATCTTAGAACTTCTTCGGTGGTTCCCGGATAAGTAGTGCTTTCAAGGACAACTAACATACCCTTATGTAAATACTTTGCAACCTCATTTGCTGTTGAGAGTATATAGGAGATATCCGGTTCCTTTGTTTTGCTAAGGGGAGTTGGAACACAAATTATTACATTATCTACTTCCAAAAGTACACCGTAGTCCATTGTGGGATAGAGGAAATTAAGGTTTCTCTCGATCTCCTCATTTGTTACATCCTCAATATAGGATCTACCTCTCTTTATCATGTTTATCTTGTATAGATCCTTATCTATACCAATTACCCTAGTTCTACTTTCTGCAAAGGATATAGCAAGAGGAAGTCCCACATAACCCAAACCTATTATTGCAACCTCTCCTTCTGATTTATACATATTTTATTTTCCCCACTAATTTTATTTCAAAAAATAGATACACAAACCCAGTTTCAATAAAAACACATATTGTTAGTCAAAAGAATTTACTTTAGAAGAAAAAAAATCAATTAGACCTTGGTTGGGTTCTTTATTTAAGGGAAATACCAATAGCTTTAGAATCTAAAACTTTAGACTTAATTGGATTCTAGCAATCTTTTATAAATACTTAAAAGCTCGTTGTTTAACATATTTAAATTATGATGTTTTTCTATAAACTGCCTCCCATTTAAACCCATACTTATACGAAGCTCTGCATTGTTGATTAAGGACTCAATCTTATCAACCAACCCATCAACATCGCGTTCAGGAACAAGGAATCCAGACTTTCCATCCTGGACAACCTCAGGTATTCCGCTATGCCATGTACTTATAACAGGCACCCCTTGTGCAAGCGCCTCCATAATCACTACGGGTATTCCTTCCTGGTCTCCATCCTTAGTTGTTACACTTGGAGCCAATAACATATCGGTTCTTTTTAAAAGCTTTACAATCTCATTCTGCTTTTTCCATCCAAGGAGTTTAACCTGCTTACCTACTTCAAGCGAATCTATCAAAGATTCCAATTCCCCTCTTAAAGGTCCTTCACCAACTATAAGGTACTCTATATCTGGATATTTTTTTACCAATTTTGCAACAGCCCGAATCCCATATTGTACTCCCTTTTTCTCAACCAGACGGCCAATTGTTACCAGACAAACCCTCTTGTTTACCTTATCTTGTATATTTAAAGTAAATTTATCTAAATCTATACCACTTTTATGTACACATACCTTCTCTTCGCTACATCCAAGCTCTATTAACCTCTTTTTCATATATTCGCTGACGCAGAGAAACAAATCTCCTCTAGTAAAAAGTTCACTATATATTTCCCTCCCCATTCTGTATACATAAGAAGATATATCATATCCATGAAAGGTAGTAACAACCCTTCCTTGAAGCACACCCATATCCTTCAAGAAAAGGGCTGCTTTTCCATTTAAACCATAATGGCAATGCACAATATCATAAGGCCCTTTGCTAAGGAAAGGCGCAATTTGATGAAGTATCACAAGAGATATTGCTTTTTTTTGAAATCTAAACACATCAAGAGACCTAAGAATGGGTTTTAGCTGTCTCAGATTGCTCCTTATTAGGCCAATAGCATTAATGAGGCGAGAAAACTTACCAGGAGGCGCAGACATGTAGTATGTGCGATCTAGCAAGCTATATTTTTCCACATCGGGATGTACACTCTCCTCGTTGGGATTCCTCCAAGCATATATATCTACTTCCACACCACGGTCTATAAGACCGGTAATTTGATTCAGAATAAAGGTCTCTGAAATTTTTGGAAAAGAGCTCAAAATAAAAGCAACCCTCATTACATATCTCCGGTTTTGTTCTTTTTCATAGATAAAAAATTCATAAAATTAGAACTCAAAACATATATTCCTACAAATAATAAAAGTTCACCAAAAGTAGCTACCAAACGAGCTATAATGCTAAGAGCTAAAAGTTCTGGTGGGTCAATATAGTCCTGTAGCCCATAAATTAAGACGACCTCTCGTGTTCCAAGTCCCCCTGGGCTTAAGACATTTAAGACCCCTACTCCCCAAGCAAGAGAACTAACCCCAATAACAATATAAGGAGCAACTCGAATACCCAGATTCTCTAATATCATTATGTGTGCAATCCCATATACAATGAATGCAAAAGTGTATTGAACAGACCAAAGCACTAAAGAACCAAAGCAACATCTAGAACATAAACCATAGTATCCAAGAAACCTAATTAGCGAAAAATAAAGAAACGGTAAAACAAGTACTGCAACAAACAGTACAACAACAACACAGAATAAAATCGATACCTCCGTAAACACAGGTAGTGATAACAAAGCAACCGAAAAAGCTCCTCCAAGAGAGCCAACAAGCTCAGCTACAAAACCCAACCCTGCATAACGCCACGAGACACCAAGTTGCCTTGTTAAGTAAACACGACTTGCCGTCATCCAAATGGGTGTCGGCAAATAACGAGCAAGAGATGATCGAGACCAAACCCATAGACCAGATAATAGAGAAACAAAGGTACCAGTATCATTCCAACTTATTAACCTTTGCCACGCAAAAGCCAGCCCTGTATAAAAAACAAGCATTGCAATAACAGATACCAAAAGCCAAGGCCAGTGAACCTGCCAATCGTTGCTTACAAGCTTATCCCAGTTTAGCATTGCATATCGTGCAATGAAAAACATGATAACGGCAAACATAAGCAAACTAACAAAAGGCTTTAATCTACTCCACACCTTTAAAACCCTATCTGCTAAGTACCTCATAGCATCTAAAATTATATATGTGTTTTTTCGAGTTCTGATTCGCTGTCTAAGACCTCACGCACAACATATATAGGTTTATTTTGCGTTTCATAGTAAATACGTACTACAAGCTCCCCTAAAAGACCTATAGTAATAAATTGAACACCTACTATAATAAGAAGAACAGCAAGCACCAACAAAGGTCTACCACCTATTGACTGATTCCAAATCAGTTTAAGAGAAGTAAGATAGAGAGCTATTACAAAACCTATACTTGAAGCAAGTAAACCTAGATTACCAAAAACATGGAGAGGACGTGTAGAGTAGCTAAGTAAAAATCGTACTGTCAACAAATCTAGAAGAACCTCTAAAGTACGTTTTATATTGCTAGCAAACCCAGAATAGAACTTGGACTGCCCATGTTTTCTAGGTCTATGATTTACCACCACTTCGGAAACCTTTATGCCCAATCCACTGGCAACAGCTGGTATAAAACGGTGCAGCTCACCATAAAGGTTTATGTTCTTTATAATATCACGGTGATAAATCTTTAGACAGCAACCATAGTCATGGATATAAACTCCTGTTACCCAAGCAATGAGTCTATTAGCAATTCGGGATGGAATCTTACGTGTTAACAATGTATCCTTACGTTGCCTACGCCATCCACTGACAACATCGTATCCCTCTTCAGCTTTAGCAAGCAACAAAGGAATATCCGCAGGGTCATTTTGTAAATCCGCATCCATGGTAACAATCCACTCCCCTTTTGCCATATTAAAACCTGCTTCAAGGGCAGAGGTTTTACCAAAGTTTCTACGCAACCTTATCACCTTAAACCGGGAGTCATGTTTGTGTATCACTTTTAGCTTTTCAAAGCTTCCATCAGTACTACCATCGTCCACAAATATAACCTCAAAAGTTCTGTTAATCGGTTCAAGAGCAGATACTAACTGCTCATATAGCTCTTGAATGCACTCAACCTCATTATACAGAGGAATGACTATAGATATATCAACAGCAGATTCCAAAAGCTCAAAGCTATCTTTTCCAATGACCTTCTTGATTTCACTTTGATAATTATATTTCCCCATTAACATCCCCCTCCCTTCTAATAAATTTTCCAACTAATAACAACCAATTACGGTAGGACAGCAAACCCATCAATTTCAAGAGGAGAACAACCAGATAGGGTATTTTGAGTAGTGCTTATTCTAACGAGCAAATAGGTTGCATCTTTTGTATTAATAGGAACTTTAAAATCAAATGCAGTGCTATTTCCCTTATATACAAACTCAGCAGTGTCTACAACCTTATATTCCTCATCAATCAAGAGAAAACCAAGTGCTAGATCCTTACACTCAATGGTATCTCCAACTTCCAATCTACCACTAACCACAACTTGTTTACCTGGTAGAGTACCAGTGTAGAGGAATAAAACATCATGTAATTGCGGATGTGCACTTAAGTAAACTCTAAGTGAGTAACCATCTTTAATTTTTCTTACAGTATAGGGAATAGATAACTCACTAAAGACTATCCAGTCGGTTTGTCTTGCAGAATAGGTGTCAGAAAATTGTACCATTGATTTAAGCGTCCTTAGTGCAGTTGCTAAAGAAGTAGATTGTATACGTTTGTACACATACACGGTAATATCATCCACCAAGAAAAACCTTTCAGGAAGAAGTATAAAATCTTTAGAGATTTCCCATTCCTCTTCGAAAGCGGTAAAAGCAACCTTTACAACATCTTGCTCCTCTGGGACCAGATGATACTGTAGGGGTTTTGCTAAAAGCACATATCTAGCCTTTAACATATTCTCTAAAACCCCTTGATAGAAATCACGAGAATCAACCTGCGGAACCCTTAGTATATTCAGCACGGTATTACCCCTACCAAAAAGCAAAAGTTCAGCGTTTTTGAGAATCTCCGGATTCACGTTAACTGAAGAGCCCACGACATAAATCGGCTCCCCATCAGAAGCAACAGAGCGCAAATAGTTAATTAACCCAACAACCTCATCGTAATCTGACCTCATAAGAGGTGGATAATTTGCCGCAAACATAGCCCTACCTACGAATTTGTTCTCAGAAAAATTGATTGGAGCTAAACCAACTATAAAGTTAAACACAGCATACAATAAAATCATAGATAACATAACACCGCGTAACATTCTGTAGGGAACCCTAGAGATCGTCCATACCAAAGCTGTAATCCCAAGGATAATAGATAGAGCGAAAAAGAGATTATACTGAACACCTATAATACGAACAACAAAAATCCAAAGACCAAAAGAAGTACCCAATAATAACAGCAAAAAAACCGCAACATGTGAGATAACATTACGAGTTAGAATCCCTAGAGTAAATCCCAAAATGGCAAGAATCAAAGATAACCAACCATACTGAGATACATAGAAGATAAAGTTTTCGGAAATCGGACGCATAAAAGATTCATGTACACTGTAATCACGAACAATTGAGTTATACAAAAATGGAAAACCGACTATCGTAAGAAATAAAATGCTTGATAAACCTACTAAAGTTACCTTTACAAGTCTTCTATACAAGTTACTAAGCAAAGCTCTATTAAAACTATACCTAGCATCTCTTATAAAAAAGAACAGGCTTAGGAAAATCAACGATACAAAGAAAGCCAGACAAGCATAGGAAAAAGGACGACGAAACAAAGCTGCTAATGCTATAAAAAAGCCTATAACAGGAATCTGCCATCTAAAACTCAGATTGACATCCAGAAGGTAAACCAATACAGATATGGCAATAAACAAAGCTGCACCCACATCTGGCCAACCTAGCAGTGTAGGAGCCCAAACCATAGATGTAAGCAGTGTTAGAAAAGTTGTTATCCAAAAGGCAAGAAACCTCTTATGCTCAACCAACTTCGTTGCTATACCACCAACTACCAGTGCAAAAGGAAGCAAATAGACCAATGAAATGCTAATTATATAAACTAATCTTGATTCTCCAAAAAACAATATAAAGGGGATAAGAGGAATAGCAAAAATATTGTTTCCACTCAAATCACTACCTGTTGACAAATATACCTGATATAGAGTTCCCAATGGATTCTCTACAAATAGAGCAGCCGTATCGATTGCTCGATTTTGATACATAGCAAGATCCCAGTAATAGAAGAAACGTTCACTTGATACCCAAAGCAGAGGAACAAGTAGTGTAATAAACAAAGCTAAAAGGAATAATCCTAGATTTACAATGAAGAAATTTCTAGGGGAATTACCTATAGGTATTATATATCTGAATGCCATTATATCTTATTTAGTTTTTTTACCAGCTTTACCTTTTTCTTAACTTCCTCTCTATTGTACTTTGAAGTTAACGAATCTCCATGATACCTATAATAATAAAGAGGTTTAAAAAGCCTTTGCATTCTAAACTTTTTAGAAACACGTATCCAGTAATCGTAATCCTCAACCAAAAAGAGCTCAGGATTATAATCCCCTATAACCTCATAAACCTTTCTTTTATAAAGAAAACATGCCCCTATACCATTACTCTCCCTTTTAGACCATTCCACCGGTTTAACCCTCTGCATCTTTAAAAAACCCGGAGAACCATTTTCATTAATAAGGTATAAATCGGTGTAAACAAAATCTATTTCAGGATAAGTTTGAAGAAAACGCACCATATCCTCAATTGCGGTTTTTTCATAAAAATTATCATCTGATGTCCAAGTAAGATACTCTCCTGTACTTGCTCGAAATCCAGTATTAAGTGACTCAGCTACCCCACGGTTTCCATCATGTCGTAAATATAATATGCGAGGGTCATTGTAACCAAGCACTAAGCTTCTTATATCCTGAGTTGAACCATCGTCAACAACTATGAGTTCAATGTTGCGATGTGTTTGATTTAGACAACTCTCAATAGACTCGTGAATATACTTTAATCCATTAAAGGTTGGGAGAACTATACTTACCTTTACCGAAGGATCATACTTTCTCCAGTTTTGCTTCTCTTTTAATCTACTATTCTCTGCCGTTGTTAAATAAACCCAATTAGGATAATAAGCACCAATTAGTTTCTTAAGGATATGACCCCACCTTACACGCTCTAAGCAAATAACGTCAGGATCAAATCCCAAAAGGTTTTCAACTATCTCCTGCCTACACAGCATTAAAGGGAATAAGGCAAAAAAAGAAGGAAGCCAAGGGTACATGTTTATATAGTAAAGCAACTTACGACACAATCTTATCCTTAAAGACCTGTAGCCAAAGAACATAGTATTAAAACTGTTTAAATTAGCTTTATCCTTAATTGATACTAGTGCTTCTTCCACACCTTCAGGGTAAGAGTCTTTATCAAAAACCACTATGTGCATTTTAGGATCAATGATGCAAATTCTCATGTTAAATGACAGCCATAAAACTTTATTTGACTACTTTACCTTCTCTAACCTTATCCCTCCACATGCAACAATCCAAAAAGAACTTTACTGCCCAGCTTATTTCTTTGTCGGGAAGATAATTTGCTTCTTTTCCATAGCTACCGTAAAAACCACCACTTGGATTTTGTATTCTCTCTAGGAACGACAAAGCCCTATCCGCACGTTCAGTTTCTCCTACCTTATACCATGCTATAGCCAACTGAGCTACACCTGTTGAACATATCCAATCAACCCCGGGATAAGCTGGTATCGATCCATCATCTCTCTGTATAGCCGCTGCTTGTTTAAGACCCTCTCTAGCCAAATCTACCTCACCAAGGTCAATTAACGCTTCCATCATGTAGCCAAAATAGTGAGAAAGAGTTCCCAGCTCTGATTTAAATTCAACTAGGTCAGACTTCTGCTTGAAGTAATTCAAACCTCTCTTTGCAGCATCCACATATTTGGACTCTCCTAGTTTTTCTCCAGCGGCCAACATAGGTGGTAGAACATAAAGGTTGCCGTATTCGGAAAGCATACTTCCATCAGGTAGCTTCCACAGCTCATAAGAAGGCGTACAGATCCTTCCATTAGGGGTTATCTGGCTATCCACAAAGTCGCAGGCCCTTCTTAAGTTGATTTCTAACTCTGGCATATCATCAATTACAGCCAGGAATCCTCTAATAACCTGAGCTGTATCAAAGGTATATGGAACACCATCAGGTGCTGAGAATGCGCCATCAGCTCTTTGAACAGAGGCTTCCCACATAGCCAACTCTCTAGCAAACTCTTTCTCACCCCAATAGTAAAGACTAGGAATTAGATACCCGGTTACTTCCTGAGAAGCTATTTTCTTCCTATAGCTATGATAGGGAAGGATACCTCCTTTGGGGACTCTGTGATTCTTAATCCACTGAATCGCTTTTTCAACAGGTGTTGCCCCTTCAGCAACTAATGTAAAACTTCTTTTTGTAAGATATCTAGTTATATGTTTAAATAGTCTCATAATGGCTCCAAAACTCTCCAAGATTTATTCTTGCACCTTCTCTTAAAGATCTATAAGCAACCTCTATTATAATCTGAGACTTCAAACCATCTATGTCGTTTAAGATGGAAGCCTTTCCATCTTTTATAGAGGAAATAAAGTGATTAATCTGTCTTCCAAAAGCCTCTTTGACAGTTAACTTATTTGGAATCCTCTTCCATTCATTCCAAGTTTTAAACCTATAACTTATCCCTTCTGGATCAAGCAAAATAGCTCCATCTTCACAGTATATCTCAAGATAGGTTTTTGAAGGCACAGCAATAGACCAGCTTAAATTAACTGTTCCAAAGGCTCCATTCTTTAAATGGATACCAAGATTTGCAGTATCTTCTACTGAGAGCCTCTGATAACTAACTGCCTCGGTAAGAACAGATTCAATCTCCCCAAAAAGATAGTGGATAAGATCCAAAGCATGAGGACCATTATCCATAATAACACCCCCCCCAGAGAGCTCTTCCTTTGAATACCATTTCCCGGACATATCAATATACCCTCCAAACATAAGACGAAAATTTAGAACCTTACCCATACCTCCATTTACAAGCAACTCTTTTGCTCTTATCACCTCTTCAAAGAAACGAAATTTAAAAGCAGGAAGGAGTAAAAGTTTCTTTTCACGTGCTTTGTTAACCATTTCTTTTGCCTGATAAACTGAAGTAGCCAGTGGCTTCTCACAAAGAACGTTTATTCCAGCCCCAAGCAGGTCTAAAACAATTTCCCTATGAGTTGATGGAATGGTACAAACGCTTACACCATCGAGTTTCTCATTTAGAATCATATCTTTGTGTGAGATATAAGCACTTCCTCCAACTTCACGAGCAAACGCCTTAGCCTTTTCAAAGCTTAAATCTGCAAAAGAAACCAATTCAACATCTGGATTCTTTTTATAGGAATCAAAATGCCAACGTCCCATCTGCCCACATCCTACAATCCCTATACGAATCTTTTGCTTCCCATCACCAAGTGATACAGCTTGATGGACTTGCTCAGTTGAACAATTTTCCTTTAAACTCTCCCGTTTTTTATCTGATGAGCCCAAAAACCTCTTAAGAACCATTGCTATACGCTTAACATCCTCTTTACCCCAACTTTCATCCCAGATTATACATATTAAGTGTTCTAACAACTCTTCAGCACGTGGACATAAGCCCTCTTTGTACTCATAGGTTTTATCTGTCCAACCACAAGTAAATGGACACATGGATTTACCATAGGTTTTTTTGGAAAATAAAGATTCACTGCATATATAGATTGGCTTCCCCGTATAACCTACAACAACCGGAATTCCCTCACTTTTCATATCAATAGCAAGCGCATCTATATCAACTCCATCAACATGAAGAGGATACATCCAGTATGAATGAGAAGCACCAGGTGTAACAGGAGCAGTTCTAATACCGGGGATATCTGATAACAACTCGGTCATATACTTACCTAACTCAGCTCTCTTCTTAACAACAGCTTTCACCTTCTTTAGTTGAGCTAGACCAACTGCACCAACCAACTCTGTCATACGATAGTTTGGTGCATGAAATAAATATGCTCTAGGACCCCATCCTTTTCTGGCATATCCCTTATCTACAAAAAACCTCATTTTCTCATAATACTCTTTGTTACTTGTAATTGTCATACCACCATCACCAGTGGTCATATGTTTTGCCTGCTGGAAACTAAAACAACCAATATCTCCAATAGTTCCCACATACTTTCCTTTGTAAGTAGTCATATGAGCTTGAGAACAATCCTCAATAACCGGTATGCTATGATATCTGGCAATATCCATTATCGCATCCATATTGCATGGATTACCAAACAAATGAACCACAATAATTGCACGTGTTCTGGGAGTAATTTTTTGCTCTATATCATAAGGGTCCATATTATAGGTATCATCTACATCTGCAAACACTGGTATAGCGTTTTGATAAAGTATAGGGATTATTGTTCCCAAATCTGTAATAGGAGCGGTAATTACCTCATCGCCTGGATTTAACTCGATTGCACCCAAAGCAGTATGGATAGCTGCAGTTCCCGAAGTTGATGCAACAGCATAAGGAACCCCATAAGCTAGGGCAAATTCCCTCTCCAAGGTTGGAACCATCCTCCCATTAATACAACAAAGGTTCTGAGAAAGAAGAGCCTGATGAATCAATCTAAGCTCCTCTGAACCAAAAGGAGTTCTCCCCCTACGTTTTTTTGCGGGCATCATTAAAAAACCAAATATCAAATCCAAAAAGGGTTCTTTAATAACTTTCTTTAAGCTTCTAAAATTGTTTAACATTTCTCACAATCCTTTTTAAAGTATTTAATTAGACGTCTTCTTACCTTTCCTCTGATTCAACTAAAAAATTCAAACTGTGAGGAGAAAGAACCAGATGCAGGGTATTCTCTTTTATATCAGCTACCCCCTTACTTAGAACGCTATCTGGCAAAGAAGCATCGTAGTATTTCCATATAAACCTGCCCTTTGATATATTAGAAGGGAAAACAACTTCTACTTTTTTAGCAGTCGAGTATAGATTCACAAGACCAATACCCCATTTGCCTTCCCTGTTCTTTGTAGCCACCGCACAAATCCCTTTACCCGGTGGTGTAGGATCAGAAACCTCTATTCGATAAAAAACAGTTCCCCTCTGTAAATTGGTATTTAAAAGCTTTTGAGGTTCAAACGTTTGTGGCACCTTTACAAAATTTGATCCTTTTTCCATAGCTTTAATAATTGGTATTGTGGTTTCAGGAATAACCTTAGTTGCATTAGGAGGAAACCTTACATCCTCCACTTTTATAACACCAAAACCAAAAAGAGGATGATAAATAGGTTCAAATGACCAGCGCTGCACACCTCCAAAACCCAAGTTGTAAAGTTTAAAAACCAAACAGGAAGCAGAAAGTGTTTTTAAATACGAGCATAGAGGATCTGAAGTTCCCTCACACCAAAAATCCCCGTATTCCATTAAAGCCATCTCTTTTATTAAACCCTTTCTTTTCCACTCAACCAAAACGGTTTCGTAAAGTGAACTAAACCTATAAAGACCTTTTTGAGGAAAAGACCAGTAAACCCTAGCAGCATAATCTTCAACGGCATATACATCAAAATCCCCCCCTGGAATGTAAGCCTTACCAGATATCTCGGGCACTGCATACTGTATCCCTGTATGCGGAGCAAGTATCTTCACCTGATCCCTAATTCCCAATTTGGAAAGGAGACCAGATAAGAAAACCGTATCTCTAAAACCATCAACGTTTTCCCACTGTCCACGACCTACCCTTCCGTTGTCTGGCTCTACATAAAGAGCAACCTGCTTTATACAACTATACCCTCGTTTTTTGATTAGATAGTAAGTAGTAGCTGCTAAGTTTTCAGCTAACTCTCTTCTATCAATTGGCTCATCCCTAGGACGAGTCCACAGTTCTTTAAAGCCACTTGAGACAGCCTCCTTACTTAACCACCCGCTCAAAGGATCCGCATTGTACTCGTGATTAGAACGAAGATAAGAGTAGGTAAGATATACATCTATACCGTTTGCCTGAAAGAAGTCTAAATGCTTATAAAGACTCTTAAGTCGGGGTGAATCAAACGTAAAAGCATCCCAGTTAATGTGTTCCGGATCATCATTGTCATTACGGGGTTCTGTATTTCCATAATAGAAATCCAATCTAACCCAGTCTCCTCCGCTCTCTTTTAGCAAATTTAGATAAGACTTCCACTGTCTTTCATTCCACACTAGTCTGTAACGTGGTATATACTTTTGCCACCAATGATCCCATGTATTCCATCCTGTTCCAAGTGTAACCCTACCAACTATATTCTCCTTGATTATAACTTTGGGGGAAGCAGTATACTTTAGAAAATCAAAAGCTACTATTGTAAGAACAAGAAAAATTATAAAAGCTGTAATATAGTATATCCTCATTTTGAACGCTCTAGCAGTATAGAAACAATCTTAGAAGATGCTTTTCCATCTCCATATAGATTTGCTTTTTTTGCCATAGATGCGTAAGCATTTGAATCACTTAACAACTTCTCAGTTTCTGAAACTATCCTGTCTTTCTTTGTTCCAACCAGCTTAACAACACCTGCTATAACCCCCTCAGGTCGTTCAGTTTTATCACGCATTACCAAAACCGGTATCCCTAGACTGGGAGCTTCCTCTTGAATACCACCAGAGTCAGTAAGAATAAGTGTTGAACGCTTCATCAGGTGCACTAGAGACAAATAGTCCAGAGGTTCTATTAAACTCACATTAGACAACCCTGAAAGGATATCGTTTACAGGTCTTCGCACGTTTGGATTCAGATGCACAGGATAAACAAAGTGAACCCTATCGTTTGCAAATTTGAGTGCAAGTTCACGTATAGCAAGACAGAGTTCTTTAAATGGCTTACCAAAACTTTCTCTACGATGAGCTGTTATCAACACCAAACGTTTATCACAAGGCACATTAGAAAGAGGCCCGGAATACCAATCGTATTTGCGAGATATTATTTCATTTAAAGCATCAACTACTGTATTACCAGTAACATATATATCCTTTTCAGGACATCCTTCCAGAATCAAAGCCTGACGAGCAATTTCAGTTGGAGCAAAGTAAACATCTGCAATGATATCAGCTATCCTACGATTGACTTCCTCAGGGAAGGGTCTCCTTTTATCACCTGTGCGTAGTCCGGCCTCAACATGTCCAAATGCAACTCCTTGATAAAAAGCAACCATAGCTGTAACAAAAACGGTTGTGGTATCCCCTTGAGCCAAAATCCAATCTGGTTTTACCTCACCCACAACCCAATCGAGTTCCTTAAACAAAGAAGCAGTTAACTGAGATAAACTCTGATCTGGCTTCATAAGGTTTAAGTTATATTCCGGTTTAATCTGAAACAGCTCAAGAACTTGATCAAGCATTTCTCGATGTTGACCTACCGAACAGACTAAAGAACGAATACGGTCAGGATATTTCCTTAATTCTTTAATAACTGGTGCCATCTTAATTGCTTCTGGACGAGTTCCAACCACGCTAAGAACAGTTAACATGATTTATCCCTGTATTCTTTTGCGTATCTAACCATATATAACGGATCCATTTTTAACAGAGTAACGGTAAAGTCCAGCATAGGGCCGCTTTCAACAACCATCGTTTTTGCCCTTCCAATAACACCTATCTTTAAAAATCCTTTCTCGAGAAATATATTCTCCATATCCCAAAATCTTCTAGGATAGTAACCCCAATTGTGCAAAAAGCATTCACGTATAATTGTTTTGCCACTTTCGTCAACTATTTGACACCGTGTTGGTCTTGATTGAAGGTGATAGGGAACACCTGCTAACTCTTCGGCTGAATGAAGCGTCGTATTTGAATTCAGGTTAACACCAAAGAAAACCAACTTGCCACCAGATTGAGCTAATTTTACATATGGTGATCCCTCACCACATGGGGTATGACAGTTCTCATGTCCCTCAAGTAACCACCTTGCATCTGGACCAAAAGCAGCCACAGAATGAGTCGGCCCAAGACTGCGAACTGCACCAGGCCACTTTCGAAGCGTTTCAGATATTATCCCAGTCCAACAGGGTGTGTTTCTTACGTCAAAATATGGAGGATTCTCTGGAGAATCCTTACGTGTTCCGGTTAAAGTAGGAACAAGAACCGTACCCTCTGGTCCAACAGTTTGCAATAACGATTCTACTACGGTTTTTGCCCCCCCCAAGACATATCCAAAGCTACTTAGAGATGAATGCACAAGTACCTTATCCCCAGGATGAATCCCCAAACTGCGTAGACCATCTACTATTGTACTTTTGGTTATCATACCTATACCTTTACCTTCAACAAACGTTTTATCCTAGACACTGCTGTCCTTGGATCAACTGAAGACCAGATAAAAGCCTTTAGGTTGCACCTTCGCTCTGATTGCATATCCCCTCCCCTCTGATACCAGCGAGCAGCAAGTCTGTAGTGTCTGGCCAGTGCACTTGGGCCCAAATAACGCAATATGGCCCAGAAGTGTTTTAGAAATACCTGTTCGTATCCCTTTCCATTACGAATAAAATCCTTGGAGATAGTATCAGGATAGCGACAATCCCATATAAATGTCGGTTCCGGTTGAAAACCAAAAGGGTAAAACCTAGCCAAGCGTATCGCTGTATCCCACTCCTGAAAAGCAACGATATTTTCATCAAGAAACTCAATCCTCTTTAAAGCTTCCTTTAAAACCAAAAGCCCAGGGAAAACAGGTCCTTCCCTTTCTAGTAAAGCCTTATATACATAGCCGGTCATTGGCGGAACATTATATTTTCTCTTACTTCCATCTTCCTCAACTATAAAAGCTGATGAGTGAACAACTGCTACTTTTTGTTCCATGGCTACATGTAATCTACTCTCTATACTGTTTGGTAAAAACTGATCATCTGAGTCAAGAAAAGCAATCCACTCTCCTCTAGCAGCGTAAATACCAGAGTTGCGAGCAGCTTGGGCTCCCTTATTACTCTCATGTCGAATCATCCTAATACGGTTATCTTCTCTAGCTAACCTTTCTACCTCTTCACAGGTAGTATCAACAGATCCATCATCAACTACAATAGCCTCCCAGTTCTTATACGTCTGTTCTTGAACGCTTCTTAGACAGCTAACAATGGTATTTGAACGATTATAAGCAGGTATTACTACACTGACTAAAGGTTGTCTCATACTATGATCATCCTTATCTTTTTACGTACTAAAAGCATTACAAAGAGAAAGTAAAACCAGGCATACCAGCAACCTGTCGAAGATATGTCTCAAACGTAAAAATAGCTATTAAAGTTTCAACATTAACGGAGTCAGAAGTGTGGTCTTTAAGTGCCTTTTTTATTGCTCCGTTTAATAATTCATCAGCAATTAACTTCTCATACATAAGCCATTCCCTTAGTCGACTTCTACGTACACATTCTGGATAATTTACAAACCACTGGCTAGAAGGTGGTCTATATCTTACCTTTTTACCCATTAATCTAAAAACCCGTCTCAACAAACTCCTTGATAGCCGGGTTGGAAAAGTTTCGCTAAGGCCACGTCCAGTTACCTGCCATGGTATATTTCGAAAGTACTTAGGATACTTGGTAACAAGGAAGCGATTATAAAATTTATGGCCAAGCCTTTGCTCATCTGATAAAGAGCCAAGAAAAAGCCTAAGAAAGTCGTAACTTATACCAGGAAAAGACATCTCGCAATGAGAAGCTAAACAAACAGCAATATATAAAACATATCTTCTATACCTATTACGAAGGTGAAAACAATCAGAGCTTGGACCTTGAAGGCTATTACTTAGATCATAATCTGAAAAAGATATAACCTCATCAAAACTAAAGAAAGGATTTTTTATATACCATTTTTTTAACAAACCAGCAGGAAACGATTTCCATTCATACATGGAGTTCTTATCAAGATGACTTCCTCCAAAAAGTAGATCCCCAACTATATTAATAGGGCTGTACAGATTACCGGTATGCATATAATCCATTGTAATTGCATAATGTAAATGGTTAGCGTTAACCAAACCGTCTGTTTGCCATATAGCCTCTTCACGACGATGCCACCAATTATCTGTGTTTAAATAGCAACGGCGATGTGGAATTCCTGCTACAGAAGCAATATAGGAGGCAGGTTTCATTTCCGCGGATTCCTCGCTCCCGAAAGTAATAGCTACCAAATCTGCTCCCTGTTCAATCAGCTCCGCAAGTAGAAACCGTGAGTCCAGACCACCACTCAGAAGAAAAGGCATTGTCCCTTCTTTTGAATGCCTACTTACGTCTAAAGACCACAAATTAGAAAACTCTTTCTCTACCTCCATAGGATCCTGAGGTTGGGATTTAATCTCATCAAAACTCCAGTAGCTCCTAACAGTTACACCATTTTCAGATACGGTAAAAACACTTGCAGATGGAACCATCTCTATCCCTTCCCACCAAGTGCGATTTCCAAGCATATGGTTAAAACCAAAGAATTGCCTTAGGCTTACCTCATCTACTTTTGGGGTTCTATCAAGTAAGGTAAGAAGAGCCTTAACCTCACCGGCATATGCAAACCAGTCCTCAGTCTCCATATAGTAAAGGGGGCGAAAGCCCAAGCGATCGTTTATCAAAGTGAGCTCTTGTTTGTTGGAATCAAAATAGGCTGCATTAAAAACACCATTAACATTCCCCTTAGATAAACCATTTATAAGTTTAGATGTCTTCCCAATAGTCTCGGTTGTACTATTATCACTATCACAATAAACCTCACCATCTAACCACATCTTTATTCCATCCTGTAAAGTCACAGGTTGATTAAAAGGGTTAAGTACTCCTAAATGAACTCTACCTCCACAAAAAAAATCATTTCCCCAGATATCAGTACGAAGCCAAGGGGTATGACGCATGGATTCTGCCATACGCTTAGCCATATTTAGCAAACAGAATCTCGAAAGCTTAGGTTTCTTCTGAAATATTCCAAATAATCCAGGCATTAGCTTATTTTGATATTTACTGTGCTGGTTTTATATCCCATTTAGGTGCCCAATAAAAAGGACCCCAATAACGTGGGTTTGGCAAACTACTTCCCCAGCCAAAAACGTCATATTCCATAACTCGAATTGTAAAAGCATTCATAAACTTAGCAGCTCGACTACCACGTTTATCATCTCCTATATCAACACATACAAAGTAAACTCCAGCATTTAGGGGAATATTCCCCATATCGCATCTTACCCTCCACACCCTAGAATTTCCCGGAGCAGCCTTTATTTTTTGCACAAGGTTGTTCATACTAACAATAGGATCACCTAAAGTATTTACCACAGAAATACCAATCCCAAGAGAATCCTGACCAATTGGCTCAGGTGCCTCAATATCAAACTCCAAAACTATCGGATCGCCACAGAATACAGCTACGTCCCCACCTTCTTCCCTGTAGTGAAGTGTAAATCTTTTTCCATAGTCTGCTACTATCTTTTTGGTTTTTTTCTCCTGTATTTTAGATTTACCTCGTTCAAGATAAATCTCTATAACCTCATCAGATGGCCCATCAGCCAGAATCCTGCCATCCTCTAGCAGAATACAACGGTCACACAGCGTTTTTATCGCTCCCATATTATGGCTTACAAACATTATTGTTCTTCCATATTGAACTACATCCTGCATCTTACCTAGACATTTCTTTTGAAAGGCGAAATCACCAACTGCCAACACCTCATCCACTAACAGTATCTCTGGCTGCAGATGTGCTGCTACAGAAAAGGCAAGACGAACATACATACCACTTGAATAATGCTTGACAGGGGTATCAATAAACTTGGCAATTTCAGCAAAGTCAACGATTTTATCAAACTGTTTATCAATTTCTGACTTTCGCATACCCAGTATAGTTCCACTTAGGTAAATGTTCTCCCTACCGGTTAACTCAGGATGAAAACCTGTTCCAACCTCAAGTAAAGACCCTACTCTTCCGTAAAGCTCGGCAAAACCAGAAGTGGGCTCAGTAATACGGGAGAGAAGCTTTAACAAAGTACTTTTCCCAGCACCATTTCGTCCAATTATACCAAGTACCTCTCCCTTCTTTACTTGAAATGACACATCCTTTAAAGCCCATATTACCTCATCACTACCTGAGTCTTTAACACTTGAGTTGTTAATAACATTTCTTAAACGCTTAAAAGAGGAAAAGAAAGCGTTACTCAATACTTCCCTTAAGGTTTTGTACTTAAACCTTTTGTGTATCTCACCTAGTCTATATAACTTACTTAAACCTTCTACATGAATAGCTATATTACTCATTATCCCACCCTTTTCTTTTCCCATCTACACTATATCAGCAAAAGTCCTTTCCATACGACGAAAGTAGAAGGTTCCACTAATAAGTAAAAGTAATGCAACTGTTGCAGAAACAACCACAACCATTCCAGGAGCAGTCTCAGTACCCAATAAGGCCCAACGAAACCCTTCAACAACTCCAACCATGGGGTTTATAGCATAGATAGTTCTCCAAGGCTCTGATAGCAAACTACTTGGATAGGCAATGGGGGTTGAGAAAAGCCAAAATTGAGTTATAAAAGGCACTGCGTAACGAACATCACGAAACTGCACATTCAATGCTGAGAACCAGAGTCCCACACCAAGAGAGGTTATAAGAGCAATAAGAAGAAACAAGGGTAGCCAAATAACATTAATGGTAGGAAAAATGCTATAGTATAACATCATTCCAAGTAATACTAGAAAGGCAAGTATAAAATCCACAACTCCAGATGAAACCACTGCTATTGGTATAGCTAAACGAGGAAAATAGACTTTCTTGATAAGATTTGCATTTGAAACCAAACTGTTAGATGACTGGTTCAATCCATTTGCAAAGAATTGCCATGGAACAAGTGCTGCATAGCTAAAAATTGGATAAGGAACACCATCAGATGGAACCCGTGCCAATTTTCCAAAGAACAAGCTAAAAATAACCATGGTAAAAAAAGGTTGAATTATAGCCCATGATGCACCCAACAGGGTTTGTTTGTAGCGTACCTTTATATCACGCCATGCAAGGAAGTAAAGAAGTTCTCTATATTCCCATAACTCTCTTAGTTTTAGAGAAACCCATCCCTTGGAAGCTTGAATCCGAATGATTGGTACATTGTTTGTTTTTATGTAATCCGTTGAATTAACTACTGTAGTTCCCTGCTTTATTTCTCCTTTAAAGATCTGCAAAACAAAACCTCTCCTCTTGTTATCATTAGAAAAAGAAATCAGATACCTTATAAGATAAAAAGATAACTGTGAAGATAGATATTCTATAGATATTCTTTACGGTGCTCCGCTTCCTCACTTACAGCAAACATATTATTCGGTTACAAAAAGGATTCAATTAGACTTTGGTTATATAATTGATTTTAAAAAGTTTTATCTTATAAGATACTTAAAACTTAGGTTTTATCAGTCTTGATAAGGCAACCTAGAGCCTTGTTCAACAGTAATACTTTTAATAACTTGCTCCATTGCATTACAACCAACTGCTTTTCCACCGTATCCAATCCCTCCAAGGACGCCATCAACCATCATGGCCCTTAAAAGAGGCCAGGAAAGTTCCCCTGCTAATACGGAACAGAGGTGAACAGAGCTCAACCGCTCAGCACCGGGCTCAGGGGGAATACGACCAACAAATCTCCCACGATAGTAGATACTTACCGCTTCAGGCCTTATCATATCAATTTTTTCCCCAACAACACCCAATCCCTCAACAAGGTCAATCTCAACCTCAGAACCAATTCCGGTTTTAGAGAGTCCGTTCTTTAAGAAACCCTCAAGTGCCTGCTCTGTTCCAAGCTCCTCTGCCACCCCACACCAGTACCAGTAGGTGTTTAGAAAGCTTAAAACCCTTTGCCACCTGTACCTAAGTCTTAGCTTCTCCATAAAATAGAGCATGTGTTTTAGGAGAAAGGATACCACCCTGCCAGTTTTTGGCCACCTAAAAACGAGCACATAAGCTATATAACCCAGAAGCCATAGCCTAAGCCTACATAATGGCAGTACAGAGATAACATCCGGATGACGATAGCCCATTAGAACATCAGCCCTTCCCTCCTCATACTTCCGCCTAAGAGAACGGTTAAGGTTTGAAGTCTCATGATGGTAGCCTACAGCATCAGGAGCAAAGAAAAAAGGGATACCCGATTTAATAAGCCTTAAACCAAGCTCACTGTCCTCCTGACACCAGAAAGCCGGGTCAAAACCCCCAATCCGTGAGAAAAGAGCGGATTCAATGGAGAAGTTTCCACTAAGTAAGTCCCTATACGTGTAGCGGTGACCAATCCGATGCATGGCAGAAAACATATTCTCCCAGCTTACCAGCATACAGATGCTAAAAAAACCTTTCTTCCCCCTAAATACAGGTGGGCAGTAACCTATTACCACATGCCCTGGTTTAAGCCTGTGAGCGCGCACATGTGCCTCAACAAGGGTTTGTGTTGGCTCAACATCGTCATCAAGAAATATCAGGAGATCCCCTTTTGCCAGAGCCGCACCACGGTTACGCGCAACAGCTGGACCACCCCCTGGTTGTTCAACCACAGTAAGGGAAAAAGGGGTAGAGAGTTTTCTTAACGCATCCACCGTATCATCCATGCAGCCATCAGCTACAACGATAACCTCAAAGTCTGCAGAAGGATAGCTCTGATTGCAGAGCGCAGAGACGTTTTTAACCACTAACGCACTTCTGTTGTGTGTCGGGATGACCACACTGACTTTCATAAAACCCTCTTTTTCCCGTTTCTTGAGTTTAGAGCCCTACGGGAGCGCAGGTATGCCCACGGTCCCATAGCACAGCCTTTAAGCTCAGCCAGAACAACTTCTGGAGGAACACTTCCAGGTCGTCTTAGAAACGAGCGCACAAGATGGCGCAGTTGATAACGAAAGAACCAGTTCCAGCCAGCCTTAATAACGTTTAAAAACTCACCCTCAACCAGCGCACTGCGTGTCCAGAAGGCATACACACCAACACCGTAACCGTACATGGTTTTTACTAACTCCTCCAATGTGCGTCTGTGTCTGTGCCAGCTCAGGGCTGCCGGCTCATATACAATACGGTATCCGTAGGCAAGAATCCTTGAGAACATCTCGGTATCCCCACCCGAGAAGGTGGGGGTTCCGGCATCAAGGGCCTCATCAAAAGGGCCAACACATTTAAGCACACTGCGGCGAAGGGCCATGTTAACACCTGCTCCCACCCTGCTTCCCGCTGCCAACGGATTGATATTAGAGCTATCAAAGACCATTCGTCTAAACCCCTTCCCAAAGGAGCTGTAGTGCTCAAACCACTCCTGTGCCTCAGTTTCCAACTCAAGTGGCATGGTTAAACCCGTAACACACATAACTCTTGGGTCATCAAAGTTAAGAAGAAGGGCCTGGAGCCACCCACGGTCTGCAACAGCATCATCATCACAAAACGCAACTATCTCATACCTTGCCTCACGCAGTGCCCTATTACGAGCAACGTTTAAACCGGCTCTATCCTCACGTATATAGCGAATCTTTCTGTAGCCCTGTATAAGCCTATACGTTGCATCGGTTGAGGGACAGTTATCAACCACAACAAGCTCATGTCCCTCATCAACTATATCTATCAGAGCCTCTATACAGCGTTTTAGGTCTTCGGTTCTATCCCTGGTACATACAGCAACCGTTGCCCTTGGCAGGGGAAAATTTTTTCTGCGCATCTCATCCCATCCCAGGTAACTGTGAAGTAGATTTTCCCAAAAAGGCCAGTCAACAGAGCTCATAATAGCCTCATGTATTTCACTACGCCCCACACATCCGTCTGTAACAGGTACAAACACCTTTCCAACAGGCCTTCCATTTAGCCTGATAAGAACAAGTGCACGACTGTAGCGCTCAAGCCCTGTAATCTTATCCGGGGGGTTTTCAAACTCTATGTCCAAAACTGCAGTTGCCATACCTACCTTCCTGCAACATCTTCATTCCCGTTACATACAGACCAGACGGGATTTAGCGAAACTATACCCGATACATGAGGGAGCCTTTTGCCAACCACATCAATCCCGTGCATCTGCCAGTGGTAATCGTAAACATAGTCCCAATCAGGGGGGTAAAGACCTAAATTCAGATAGTAGCGTCCAGGAAGCAGCGGAAGCTCTGGAATAGAGCAGAAGATACTTCCCTGCTTACCAAGGGAACCAAAGGTTTCTCTAAAGGATGGGATATGTGTTTCAAAGCACTTTGTGTTTCCCTCATCGTATATACCCAGAATAAGAGCGAGATCACCAACCGGGTTTACGATCCTGTATTTAAGCTCAACCGTTAATCCTTCTCCGCTACCTAAACCACTTATAGCTCTTCCCCGTGTATCGTAGAAGCAAACATCGGTGATAACAGCCTCATGTGTACCAAGGCGCTTACCCTGTTTACCCGCCAATACAGCTTGCTCTTCCACCTTTCCAAAAACCCTTGCCTTCTGTCTCTCCGTTCGCTCGCGCATAAGCTCATTGTAGCAATCTATAGCACTTTGTGGATCACCTATCATAACCATCCTGCCCTCTTCAAGAACCACTACCTCATCACAGAGGTTTTTAACCTGATCAATGCTATGGGATGTAAAAACCAGGGTCTTACCTGCGTTTTTAAAAGCCCTAAACCTCTCAAGACACTTTTGCTGAAACCTAAGGTCACCAACCGCTAGAACCTCATCAACAACGAGGATATCAGGATCAAAGTGAATGGCAACAGAAAAGGCAAGCCTCAAGTACATACCACTTGAGTACGTTCTAACCGGCTGGTCAATAAACTCTCCTAACTCGGAAAACTCCACAATCTCTTCCTCAAGCATCTTAGCCTGACGGCTGGTAAGACCATTTAGGATACCTGCTGTAAGCAGGTTTTCCCGACCCGTCATATCTGGGTGAAAACCTGTGCCAAGCTCAAGAAGGCTTCCAATACGACCAAACCGCTTAATGTGTCCTCTGGTAGGGTAACTAACCCCGCTTATCAACCGAAGAAGGGTACTTTTACCAGCCCCATTATGCCCGATGATACCAAGAACCTGACCCTGTCTAACGGAAAAACTGATATCCCGTAGAGCCCAGACGGTGTGCTTTTTGCTTTCTCTCCCAAGAAGGGACTGCACCAGCAACTCTCTAATCGTGAGTGGACGATTGCGCTGTACAGAAAAGCTTTTAGATACGGACTCCAAAATCAGAACCTTTGACATTTTCAGATGTAGTCAACGATTTCGTGTAGTTTCTTTCTGTAAAAAACATAACCAACCACACAGCTAAGCAAAGAGAGCACAGAAGCAATAAAGATGGCTCCCCACTCAGGAGCCCTACCAAAAAAGATAACTGCCCTGTAGCTCTGAATTAAAACCGCTACCGGATTCAGATTATACAAAAAGCGGTAACCCTCGGTAATTACACCCGGGCTGTAGAAAACAGGGGTTAGATAGAATAGAAGCATGACAAAAACACTCACTATATACTGTATATCACGATAAAAAACATTAAGGGTGGCAACAAAAAGGCTCAATCCCCATATAAGCACCACGTTTACAACAAGAAGCAGGGGCAAAAGCAGAAAGTAGGGGGTAAGAGGTTTATCATAGAATGCAACAATCATAATAACCAGTACGGGTAGAACCACAAGGAAAAGAAGGAGGTTTGAGAGTGTATTTACCCCAACGAGTATGCAGGGGGAAAAACCTGGTTTCTTTATAAGGTCTCTATTGCTGAGAAAAAGGCTACCTGCTGAGTTTAAACAGCTACTAAACCAGGTCCAGGGCAGCAGAGCCGTAAAAACAAAGGCAGGATAAGCGTCTATACCCAGGGGAATAACACGTTGAAAGAGAAAAACCAAGACAAGGAGCTGAGCCAGAGGAAGAAGAAGCGACCAGAGAATCCCTAACACGGATCCCTTATAACGCAGGGTAAAGTCACGCTTTACAAGATGCCATAGCAAATCCAGCTGATGGGAGAGAAATCCCCTGTAGTATCTAAAACCCCTAAAGACAAGGGACAGATACCCTGTCTTTCCTACGTCAGCTAACCCGTCTGCTTTGATAGCCATTGAATCTAGGATCTCAGCTTTCTAATCTCTATAAGCTTCCTTATCTTTTTAAAAAGATTTACCCCTCCAAAAGAAAGAGCAAGATAGAAGTAGGTCCTTACGTTATACGGGTTCAGAATGAGCGCCCTAAGAAGACACCTTATCCCCCTTTTCATATCTCCCATAAGGCAGAAGAGAACACCCATAGCAAGGTACCTGCTACCGTAGTAGTCCCTATCAAGGTCAAGCAGGCTGATACCGTACTTACTCAACATGTCATCAAAGCCCTTTGACACTATATAGGGGTCGTTTGAAAGCCTCTTTTCATGGATATGGTATCTGACCAGAGCCTCTTCTATAAAGTCAAACTTAAAGTACTTAGAAATCCTTATCCACAAATCGTGGTCTACCCCATAGGATATACCCTCATCAAACAGGCCAACCCTATCTATACATTCCCTTCTTAAAAGAACGGTAGATGGTGTACCCACCTCGTTTTTAACGAGAAGCTCACCGTAAAGATCCCCTCTTTTTGAAGGGAGCCTTTTTCCTATTACCCTCTTTGTGTGGGCATCAACTATGTAAAAACCGGTATAAACACAGCCTATATCTGATGAGGCACTTTCCATAAACTCTACCTGCTTTCTCAGCTTATCTGGCAACCACTCATCGTCATCATCTAAAAACGCAACAAACTCAGCCCTAGGATCCAACTTCATTAAGCCCGCATTCCTCGCACCAGCCTCTCCTCTATTGCTCTCAAGGCATACGTATCTTATCCTTCTATCACCAAAGCTGCCTACAATCTCTCCTGTGTTGTCCCCTGATGCATCATCAACCACTATCAACTCAAAATCCTCAAATGTCTGGTTTAACACACTTGAAATCGCCGAGTGGAGAAAACCAGGACGTCTGTAAGTTGGAAGTATTATACTAACCCTTGGCATTTAGTATAATTATACTCCCAAAACAGAAACACTTTTATACTCAATCAGCAGGAATAGAATTTGACACACCAACCCCAAAGTACTTAAACCCGAGCCTCTCCAGTTTCTTTGGATCATAGAGGTTTCTGCCATCAAAGATAACAGGAATCCTCATAATCTTCTTTAACGTATCAAAATCAGGCTGTCTGTACTCGTTCCACTCCGTATGTATAACAAGGGCATGAGCATCTACACAGGCATCGTAATTTGACTCCGCATACCTCACCTTGTCCCCAAAGTACTCACGTGCCCTTCCCATGGCCACAGGGTCATGTACAACAACCTCTGCTCCATGTGAAATGAGCCTGTTTACTATAAATAGAGAGGGCGCCTCCCTTATATCATCTGTCTTTGGCTTAAAGGAAAGCCCCCACACACCTATCCTCTTTCCGCTTAAATTGCCCTTAAAGAATGTCTTTATCTTATTCCAGAAGATCTCCCTCTGATTGGTGTTAACCTCATCCGTAGCCTTACAGATCTTTAACTCATACCCCATTCGCTCCGCAGTCTTTATAAGAGCCTTTACATCCTTGGGAAAGCATGAACCTCCATAACCTATTCCCGGGAAAAGAAAGGAGCGTCCTATTCTGCTGTCAGCCCCTATTATTAACCTTATCTCCGAAACGTCTGCCCCCACGAGCTCACAGAGATTTGCCATCTCGTTCATAAAAGAGATCCTCGTTGCAAGCATGGCATTTGCAGCGTACTTTGCAAGCTCAGCAGACCTTATAGAGGCTATTATTGCCCTATCACCTGATCTCATAAAAGGCGAGTAAAGCTCCTTTAATATGCCCGCAACAGATGGCTTATCAGCACCTATTACAACCCTATCAGGCTTCATAAAATCCTCTACCGCTGCCCCCTCTTTTAGGAACTCTGGGTTCGACGCAACATCGAACTCAATATCGGTAACACTGCGTATCACCTCCCTTACCTTTTCGGTGGTTCCAACAGGAACGGTACTCTTTGTAACAACAATCTTGTAGTCGTTCATGCTTTTCCCTATAGAACGGGCAACATCCAAAACAGCACTCACATCCGCTGAACCATCACCATCAGGTGGTGTACCCACAGCAATAAAGATTATAAAAGACCTCTGCACAGCCTCTGAGAGATTGGTCGTAAAGTGGAGTCGTCCTTCCTTCAGGTTCTTTTGAACAAGGTCATCAAGTCCTGGTTCAAAAAAAGGCACTATTCCCTGTGAGAGGCTTCTTATCTTTACCTCATCTATATCAACGCATATAACGTTGTTTCCACTTTCGGCAAGACATGCTCCTGTAACAAGCCCAACGTATCCCGTTCCCACAACACATATATTCATCTTCCAAAACCTCCTCTACTCATAAAAATCACTCAACCGTTACGCTCTTTGCAAGGTTTCTGGGCTGGTCTATATCGCATCCCCTGTTTCTTGCTATGTAGTAAGCTAAAAGCTGCAAGGGGACTGTATAGAGGATAGGGGTTAGAAGATCATTTGACTTTGGGACATAAAAAACGTGGTCAACCTTGCTCTTAAGGTATCTATCCCCCAGGGTTGTAAGTGCTATTACGGTTCCTTCCCTTGCCTTTACCTCCTCGACATTACCAAGCATCTTCTCGTAGATAGAGTTTCTCGGTACAAGTGCAACAACTACCATATCCTCATCTATAAGGGCTATTGGACCGTGCTTCATCTCCCCTCCTGCATATCCCTCTGCATGAATATAGGAGATCTCCTTTAACTTTAAAGCCCCCTCTAAAGCCACAGGATAGGTAACACCTCTTCCAAGGAAAAGAAAGTTCTTCCTCTCCCAGTAGAGGTTTGCCAGGTTCTCAATCTCTGATTCCCTCTCGATTACCTTCTCTATACTTTCGGGGATTTTCTTAAGTTCGGATATAAATTTACAGAAAAGAATATCAGATACCAATCCCCTTACCCTTCCCAGGAAAAGAGCAAACATATATAGTGCTACAAGCTGAGAAGTAAAAGCCTTTGTTGAAGCAACCCCTATCTCAGGACCTGCATGGGTGTAGATCACGCCATCTGCTTCCCTTGTAGCACTGCTCTCTACAACGTTACATATAGTTAAAACCTTTGAGCCTTCTGCCTTGGCCTTCCTCATAGCTCCCAGGGTATCAGCGGTCTCTCCAGACTGTGTTATACCTATCGTCAAGGTCCTGTTATCAATTAAAGGAGACCTGTATCTGAACTCAGATGCCAGATCTACCTCAACAGGAATCCGGGCTAAAGATTCTATCATAAACTTACCGATAAGTGAAGCATGCCAGGAAGTTCCACAGGCAACCAGATAGATTCTAGACATATTTAGGATCTCATCCCTTGAGAGATTAAGATCCCTCCACTCAAGGCCATACTTACCATCCACAAGGGTTATCCCGCTCCAGGTATTCCTTATAGCCTGAGGTTGCTCATGTATCTCTTTAAGCATAAAGTGCGGATAGCCGTTTTTTTCGGCAAGATCAGCATCCCAGGTTACATGGTATATGCTTTTTTGCTTCCTGCAACCGCTTTCGACATCAAAAACCTCTAAACCGTTTTTATCAAGTACCGCAACCTCGTTATCGTCTAAAAAGATTGCATCTCTTGTATACCGAAGCAAGGGTGTAACATCTGAAGCAACAAAGTACTCTCCCCTGCCGCACCCTATAACCAGAGGACTGGATCTCCTTGCTACAACCATCTTATCAGGGTTAAGGTTGCTTATAACAGCAAGGGCAAAGGTTCCCTTTATCTCACCCAGTGCCCTTAAAACGGCATCCCTGAGATCCTTGCACTCCACCAGGTATTTTTCGATAAGATGAGATACAACCTCTGTATCGGTTTGAGAAGAGAAAACGTGCCCTTCAGAAGCAAGGGCGTCCCTAAGCAGGGCATGATTCTCTATTATCCCATTGTGAACAACAACCACCCTGCCTGAGCAGTCACAGTGAGGGTGTGCGTTGATCTCAGTTGGCCTCCCATGTGTGGCCCAACGCGTATGACCTATTCCAATAGTGCTTCTATACTCCTGTCCGTTAATCTTGGACTCAAGATTCGATAACTTACCAACGGTCTTTTTTACAACAATCCCTCCGTTCTCATAAAATGCAATACCTGCTGAATCATATCCCCTGTACTCAAGCCTTTTAAGCCCCTCTAGAAGAATTGGTATAGCATTTCTATCTCCAATATATCCTACTATTCCACACATGGTGATACCTCCAAAACGGGGAATTTCTCCCCTAGATGCATATGATTAATCACGCTCAGAAAGAAACAGCCTCTTTTTCAACAAAACAGCTGGAAAATCCGGATATTACCTTTGCCATGGTTTTACGTGGTATCCAGACCTCACCGCTGAGCAAAGCACGCACCGATTTTAAGAACTCAGAGGAATCAGCGTTCTTAAGTATATAACCCAGGGCACCAGCACATAAGGCCTTAATAACTTTTTCCTCATCGTATTTCGAGAAAAGCAAAAGAACCTTAAGGGAAGGTAACTCCTTTTTTATTAACCTTAGGATTTTTATAAGATCCAGTTTTTTCATATCCGCATCGAGCAGAAGTAGCTCAGCCTCAATCCCTGCTGAGATGAGCCTCTGAAGCTCCTTGGACTTAGAAACAAGGGCTACAATCTTTATATCCCTACAGGGTTTTAAGATCCTGCAAATTGCTTCCCTATCCAGGGCATACTCACATGCAACTATCAACCTGTGTTCCTTACATTCGGTTAGCAATGTCTATCTCCAAAGCCGAAAAAAGCATCCGCTACTCACCCCCAAGGTGAATCCTTCAAGACAAAAACAACCAAGTGACGTTTATATTTAACCCTAAAAAACAACCCCAGTTCAATTGGACTTTGGTTGAATTAACCCCTTACAGGAAGTATTGATACCCCTATACTCTCTAACTTTAGTCTATAAGATAGTGGGTTAAGCTAGCTTATAAACCCGTTTCGGAAGCCATAGAGTATGAGTTCAGACCTGTTTTTTACAGAGAGTTTCTTAAATATCTTATACAGATGAAACTTAACCGTTTTTTCACTTAAAAACAGGTCCTGGGCTATGGCCTTGTTGCTATATCCCTTTAAAACCAGCTTTACAATCTTTGCTTCGGTTTCGGTAAGGTTATAAACCTGATCATTCCCCTTACCCCTGCCCCGCTTCTTGGGTGGTGATGAGAAGGTATCCAGAACCTTTGACATCATCTTTCTCTCAAGCCACAACTCACCATCACTTACAACCCTTACCGCTTTAAGAAGCTGGGAGGCATCGGCATTTTTTGATAGATATCCCCTTACACCAGAACGAATAGCGTTTATTATGCTGCTTTCACTGTAGTTATCGTTTACAATAAGAATCACCTTTGCAGCTTTGTTCTTCTTAAGAAGCTGAAGAACCTTTTTAAAGTTTAACCCCTGTAGCTCTACATCGAGCAAGAGGATATCGAATTTTAATTCCTCACAGGTTTGAACCAGATCCAAAAGATTGGATACCCTCGATACAACCTGGATATCCTTTTGCCCTTCAAATATCTTGCAGATTCCCTCCCTCAAAAGGGGATAGTAACAGGCTACAACAACCTTTATAACTTCCTCACCCTTGCCACCCTTCTTAACCGTAGCAACACTGCTTTTAAGTTCGGACATTTAACATACCTCCAAATTCACTAAATGGGTTCTATATCAAGCACATCAATTTCCACACAGACGGACCTCTTGATTAAATCTATTGAGAGCACCACCTTATGCTTGGCTTTCTTATCAACAATCCTGCCAACAATTCCCTGTAGAGGTCCACTTTTTATAACCACCTCCCTTCCCTTATCAAAGTAGGGATAGGGATCATACTTTAGTTTGCTCTCAACAAGAACCTTTACAGACTCAATCTGCTCCTTTGGAATGGGAACAGGGGTACCATTACAACCAACAACCTTTAAAACCCCTCTTGTATAGATAACCTTGTATATATCTTCCTTCCTTATATTGACGAACAGATACGAGGGGAAAAGGGGAACACTAATTAATTTCTTGCGATCCTTCCACTGTGATACAACCTCTCTTAAGGGGAGAAAGGTTCTAACACCACGTACTCTAAGGTTTATCTCAGCCACCTTCTCGTGTCTGCTTTTGGTATAAACAGCATACCACAGATCCTGCTCCCCAAGTTCCTCATATGAATTGTTTATTATAACGCTTTTAGCTAAAACACTCATATTTCAATTACAACCAAAAATCAAACTAAAGTTAAGTTAATTAAAACCCTAAATAATACTAAAGTCAATTAGACTTCAGTTAGTCTGTATTTATAACTTTGGTTATAACCTCTTAACCTTAAAGAACTTTCCGGGAAGCTGAACAACCAGGCCCTTTAACTCCATAGAGAGAAGAAGAGAAAGCACCCTTGCTGGCTCAAGACCACTTAGTTTAACAACGTCATCAACATGAACAGTCCCATCTGAAAGCAACATATACAATGTCTTCTCTTCCCCGGATAGAGAATCAGGAAAAACCTTCTTTTCGTCAGACCGAACACCCTCTTTACTTCTTAAGGCCCTAAATGCCTCTATCTCTTCAAGTATATCGTCTACCGACTCAACAAGCTTTGCCCCTTTCTTTATCAATCGATTGCACCCAGCACTCAATTTGCTAAATATGTTTCCTGGCACAGCAAATACATCTCTTCCCTGTTCCAGGGCAAAAAATGCAGTAATAAGAGAGCCGCTTCTGTCTGAAGCCTGAACCACAACCACACCCAGAGAAAGCCCACTTATTATACGGTTTCTCCTCGGGAAGTTAACGGAGTCAGGAGGTGTTCCAAGGGGAAACTCAGATACTACAGCTCCCTGAGTTAAAATCCGCTCATATAGCTTTTTGTTCTCAGGGGGATAAACCACATCCAGACCAGAACCAAGAACAGCTATGGTTCTTCCTCCCCTCTTTAGGGCACTTAAATGAGCTAGAGAATCAACTCCCCTTGCAAGACCACTTACAACGGTAATCCCAAGCTCAGCAACCTCCCCGGAGAGCTTCTCAGCAACGGATCTGCCATAGTGATCAGGATTCCTTGTTCCAACGATTGCAAGGGAAAGCTCATCATCAGCGCAGTAGTTCCCCTTTACGTAAAGCAGGGGAGGAGGGTTGTAAATACCGGTAAGGTTCCTTGGGTAACAAGGGTCTGTAAAAGGCAAAATCTTTATTCCAAGCCTCTCTATCCTGTTAACCTCCTTCTCAACGCCTTCCCAGTCAGAAAACTCTTTTATAGCCTTTACCGCTCTATCCCCTACTCCCTCAACACTTCTAAGGCTGGAGGTATCTGCACTGAAAACCTCTTTTGGATCCCCAAATCTCGAAATCAGTGCCTTAAACAAGACATCCCCTATACCATTTACCATTCGAAGCGCAATCCAGTACTTCCAGTCTTTCATATCAGAAGAAGTTTTAACCCCAGTTACGGTAAAGAGTCAAGTGGGTTAAATTTAAGGGTTTACCCGGGTTATATGCTCCCTAAAAAGCCTTCCCTGATAGGTGTTTCTCTTCTCAAGCTCCTCTTCTATGCCCTTTAGTATCTCAACGTGGGTCTTATTCCATAGCGGAGCTATAAGAAGCTCTCTTGGGGTATCTGTAAAAAGCCTTTCAATAACAATATCCGGGGAGAGCCGCTCAAGAAAACGTGAAATGAAATCCAGGTACTCTTCGTAGCTGAAAAGATGAAAGGGTTCCTTTGCGTAAAGCCTTGCAAGGGGTGTATTCCGTACTATATGAAGGTTGTGAATCTTTAGGAAATCAATCCCCAATCTCGATACCTCATCAGCCATTGCAAGCATCTCATCCTCGGTTTCAGTTGGAAACCCAACTATGATGTGTGCCCCTATGTATATTCCCCTTCCCCTGGTTAACTCAATTGCATCAACAACTGACTGATAATTGTGACCTCTGTTTACAAAGCTTAGGGTTTTATCATAGATAGATTCAATACCGTACTCAACCGTTACGAACCAATCTCTGGCCAGTTCCTCAAGCAAATCAAGCTTTTCCTCATCTATACAGTCAGAACGTGTCCCTATCGCAATACCAATTACATCACTATAGCTTAGAGCTTCCCTGTAGAGCCTTTCAAGACGTTCAACGCTTTCGTATGTATTGGTATAAGCCTGAAAGTAAACGATAAATTTTTCGGCCTTAAAACGTCTTCTAAGGTACTCCATACCGGTTGTAATCTGGTAATCCAGAGAATAACGGGAACGAGCATAGGGAGGAACAAAACTATCGTTGTTACAGTAAATACAACCTCCTCTGGTAATTCTGCCGTCTCTATTTGGACACGTAAACCCTACATCCACAGATACCTTCTGAACCCTGCAACCAAACTTCCTCTTAAGGAAGCTGCTATATGAATTGTAACGTTTACCCATATTTTTATAGTCTAACCCAAACCACTTGAAGGAAAAAGTAATCTCAGGTTATATAATAAAAGCTCTCTAGCCTTGAACATCCTCCCCATACACGCCCACCGGGGGTTCTTAAAAAGTTAAAGAAGGTTTAAGCAATTTATTGGATACCATGCAGTGCATAACAGCCGGCTATTTTCTAGCAGGGGAGAGTCCTGTTTTTCCCTCAAAGAACTTCCTGTTTTTTTCTATAAAATGCTTCCACTTATCCGGAAGCTCATCCTCGTGGTATATGGCATCAACCGGGCATGGGTCCACACACGCACCGCAATCTATGCACTCGTCAGGGTGGATATAAAGCTGGTCATCACCCTCGTATATGCAATCTACAGGGCAGGCCTCCACACAGGATTTATCCTTAACCCCTATACAGGGTTCTGCAATGACATAGGCCATAATATACCTCCTTCTGTAAATGTTTATAAAATACCCTACACGCTATACCGATTCAAGAACCACTAGAGAAGGCCCTAAAAGGGATCAATCACTTTGCCTCTTCTCCAGAAGCCGGTTTAGATTCCTTTTCCCCTGGCAAACCAGCATCAGGCCTTCCCTCAGTAGTGGATAGATCCTCTTTATTTACAACAGCGGCACTATCCTCTACACCCACATCCTTAACAACGGATGACTTAACCCCTTTTGCTGAGAAGTATCCAAGGGAAAGGGAAGTTAGTATAAACAAAACAGCAAGAAACCTTGTAACCTTTGTAAGAAATGGAACAGCTCCACTTGCACCAAATATCGACTGACTGGTTCCACCAAACATCGTTCCCAAATCATCACCTTTTCCCGGCTGTAGAAGAACGGTTATAATAAGAAGTATGCTTACAATGATATGAATACCCTTGATAATAACTACTATTATATCCACGTTAACCTATCCTCCCTGCTAACCTGACTATTCTTGCAAAAGACTCCGCTTTAAGGCTTGCCCCACCAACTAGAACCCCATCTATATTTGGAGGGGAAAGTATATCCTCTATATTCTCCGGTGTTACACTACCCCCGTAAAGAACCCTTATCTTACCCCCAATTCCCTCAAACACCCTATCCAGCACATTTCTTATAAACAAATGAACCTCTTCAGCTTCATAAGGGGTAGCACTCCTTCCGGTTCCAATTGCCCAGACAGGCTCATAGGCAATAACAATAGAGTCAGAGCTAAAGAGCTCTATCCCATCCAGTCCCCTCTCCAATTGACCCCTGATAACCTCCATTGTTTTTCCACTCTCTCTTTGCTCAAGAGTCTCACCAACACAGAGTATGGGAATAAGGCCAGCTTTTATTGAAGCAGCTACCTTTCTTTTAACCATCTCATCTGTTTCACCAAGAACAGTCCTTCTCTCCGAGTGTCCAACTATTACCCACTTACAACCGGCATCAATAAGCATATACGGAGAAATCTCTCCTGTAAATGCCCCGGCTTCTTCCCAGAAGACATTCTGGGCACAGAGCCCTATGTTTGTATTGGATATTACACCGTAAACAACATCAAGAGATGTATAAGGAGGGGCAACTGCAATATCAACATAAGAGACATCACCAACAAGCTCTGCAATACCCCTTGCAAGCTCGTATGCCTCTTTTCTTAACATGTTCATCTTCCAGTTTCCAACAATAAGCCTCTTTCTCATCACTTAAATCTCTTCTCCAATGCCTCGATTGCAGGCAGTTTTTTGCCCTGAAGAAACTCCAAGGATGCCTGCCCGCCCATGGAGATATGGGTAATACCACTTGAAAGACCCCCTCTTTTTAGAGCAGAAATGGTATCCCATCCGGTAACAACACTAAAAGCCCCTGAGGCAGCTACAGCCTCAGCAACCCTAACGGTTCCTCTCCCAAAATCTCCCTTTTCATAGATACCAAGTGGTCCGTTCCAGAAAACGGTTTTTGCCTTAAGAACCCTGGAAGAGAAATCCTCTACTGTCTTTGGTCCTATATCAACCACCATGGCGTCCCCGGGAATTGTCTTTACAGAACCAGTAAAAGAGTAAGCATAGGTATTAAGATCCCCCTTTATAAGAACCACATCCTCAGGTAGCACAAGCCTTACCTTTCTTACATCCGCAGAGGAAACAAGCTTCATTGCACTGTAAAGAGCAATAGGATCAAAAAAAGACCTACCCACCTCTCCACCAAGTGCTTTAATAAATGCATTTGCCACAGCTCCACCAACCAGTATGGTATCGACCCTATCGAGCAAACTCTCCATAACTGGGATCTTTTCAGATGCGTTTCTGCCACCAAAGATGGCAACAAAGGGCCTGGGAGGGTCTTTGAGCAAACGTGAGAGGTTTTCTATCTCCTTCTTGAAATTGAATCCAACACATACGGTTTGAACAAATTCCAAAATACCTACAACCGAGGAATGAGCACGATGAGAAACAGAAAATGCTTCATTTACATAAACATCCGCTATGGAGGCAAGCCTTTTTGCAAATCGAGGATCATTTTCCTCTTCTCCCCTGTGAAACCTGAGGTTTTCAAGAAGCATAACGCTCCCAGGGAGAAGGT
>VAPR01000144.1_pt1 | contig 49815 bp, 44 predicted proteins | sample 3380701 | NCBI WGS metagenome assembly VAPR01 (sample SAMN11536904, study PRJNA540576) | hot springs metagenome | isolation source: hot spring wet sediment | place: Spain: Lobios | collected 2014-01
AAGGGATGGTGTTGTGCGTGGAGCCCGGGGTGTACGTGCCGGGCCGGGGCGGGGTGTGCGTGGAGGAGGTGGTGGCGGTCACCGCCGACGGCTGCGACGTCCTGACGGTGGAGGTACCGCGGCGCCTGTGGGAGTAGTCGCAAACGACCCACGGTCCCAAGAATCGCGCCAGCGAGTTTCGGGGTGTTCTGGCAAGCTGGCAAAGAAGTTGCTCCGCCTCTGTCCAGGGCAATCCGGTGGTCGGCCGAGGTGAGCGGCCTGTGGCGAAGGTATTGCTGGTGGACCCGCACCCCGTCGTGAGGGTGGGCTTGCAGACGGTGCTGGCGTCGGCAGAGGGGGTCGAGGTGGTGGGGTCGTGCGCGGACGCCGACGGTGCCCTGCAGGCGTGCGCGGAGAAGCGGCCGGATCTGGTGATCACGGAGGTGAGCCTCCCCGGCAGCGGCGGGGTGGAGCTGTGCAGGGCCGTCCGGCGCGACTACCCGCAGACGGAGGTCCTGGTCCTCACCGCGGACGACCGGGATGAGACGGTGTTCGAGGCCATCCGGGCAGGGGCGTCAGGGTACGTGCTCAAGGACATCAGCCCCGAGAATCTGGTGCGGGCGGTTCAGGCCGTCCTGCGGGGCGAGACCATGGTACACCTTCGCCTGAACCGAAGGGTGGTGGAGCGCCTGTCCAGGATGATGCAAGGGAGCCAGCCGTCGGGCAGCGACGACGTGCTGAGCGAACGGGAGGTGCAGATCCTGGTGGAGGTGGCGAAGGGAGCGACCAACAAGGAGATCGCCAGGAAACTGTTCGTCGCGGAGAGCACCGTCAAGACCCGCCTGCGCAACATCTTCCGCAAGATCTCCGTACGCGACCGCGCAGAGGCCGCCGCCTACGCGGTCCGCAAGGGCTACGTGCGGTAGGGCCGGGCTCGACCCCTGGGACGCTGGCGCGATTTGTGGGGACCCCGGCCCCTCCAGCGATCCGCGGTTCGTGGACACGCTCCTAGGAGGGCGCCTCCGTGGGGCCCGGGGAACCGGCCGGGGCTACCCACCCATGGATCCACAACTCGGGCAGCTCCCCTTCTTGCAGGGCCCGCCGGATCTGGTCGTCCGTCCGCTGGCAGAAGCGGCGCTCCAGGTGTTCCAGCCCCTGGAGCTCCTGGTAGATCTCGAAGGCCTCGGGGGAAACCGCAGCCCGCAGGGCCGCCTCCAGGTGCAGCTTGTGCAGGAAGAACTGCTCCATGTGGATCTTGCGGTACAGCCACACGTGGTGACGGAGGAGGCGGCGGGCCTCCAGTTCCTGGGCAAACGTCAGGTCACGCCGGTCGAGGAGCTTTGCGAGCGCGGCGTAGGCGCGCTGGAGGTCCTTAAGCAGGCTGCGCAGCTGGGCCGCCAGGTCACCAAGGGACGCGGCCGGTTCACCGCCGCGACGGACGACCTGCAGCAGGCGTGCGTCCAGGGAGTCCAGTTGGTGGGCCACTTCGTGGAGGGCCTCCTGGACGCCCCGGTCGGGCCGTGGGTCCTGTGCGGGGCGCCGCGCTCGCTTCGTCACCGCCTGGCCCTGGACTCACTTGCCCCCACGCTCCGGCACGGGCGTGGTGACCTGGTGTGGCCGCCCGGGCCGGCGGAACCAAACGGGGAGGGGAAGGGTCAGCACCGCCACCCCTGCCACGGCCGCGGCCAGCGCCCCGGCGGTCGGTAACCCCGAAAGCCAGGGGTCGCCGAGAGCCAAGCTCAGGCCCCCGCCGGCCAGGAAGGAGGAGGCGGCCGCCACGCGCAGCACCGTGCCCGCGGGGCTGATCCCCCTCGCCAGCAGCCGGTGGGGCAGGTGGTCTTTGCCGGTGGAGGCCATCAGTACCAGCAGGTTGCGGGTGCCCGAGCGGTACCTGCGCCAGTGGACGAGGAGGAAGTCCCCCACCGGCAGCGCGAGGATCACCCCCAGGGCCAACACCTCCAGCGGCGACCGCAGGCTGGTAGCGAGGGCGGCGGCCAGGGCACTGAGCAGGAAGCCGAGGACGAGGCTACCGGAGTCCCCGAGGAAGATGCGCGCAGGCGGGAAGTTGTACCGGAGGAATCCCAGGCAGGCCCCGCACAGCGCCGCTGCCGCCGCCGCGACCGCCCACCGCCCCACCAGGGCGGCGAACACCGCCAGCGCCATGCTGCTGACCGCCGCAGCGCCCGAAGCGGTCCCGTCCGCGCAGTCCAGGCAGTTGAAGGCGTTAGCGACCCCCACGATCCACCCTACGGCCAGCAGGTGGCCGAGGTACGGCCACGGAAGCCCGACCCGGAAGTCGCCCAACCAAGCGATCAGGCCCACTACCGCAGCCTCCGCGGCCAGCCGGGCGACGCTGAGGGGGCGGACGTCGTCCAGGATGCCGATGAGGGCGAAGGCGGCTGCTCCCCACAACAACAGCACCACGTGCAAGTCGTTCACGGGCCGGGAAAACGCCAGGGTGGCTGCAGCGAAGCTGAAGTACACGGCAACCCCGCCGAGGAGGGGGGTGGACTGTCGGTGCAGCTTGCGGGGCGCCGGAAGGTCAACGACGCCGAGCTTGCGGGCGACCCGCTCGCACAGCGGCGTCGTCAGTAGGGCCAACACCAGAGCGGCCAGGAAGGCCAGCCCTACGGCCGCCATGCCGCCCTCCTCTCCGGGGCCCGCACCGCCCCCAGGGCCGCCAGCACCCGCTGCACCTCCACCTCAGAGAGGGACGGGTAGAGGGGCACGGAAAGGGCCGTCCGGTGGGCTTCCTCGGTCCTGGGAAACCCTCCCAGCCCCAGGTAGCGGTGCAGCGGGCGGAAGACGGGAGGCTTGCACTCCACCCCCAGTTCCCGCATACGCGCCGCCACCCCCGCAGCGTCGGGGACCCGGACCACGTACCGGTAGTAGATGGGGGTACGGCCGGGCGGCGGAGGCTGAGCGGGCACACCGAGCGCTTCTAGCGCGGCGGTGTACCGCCCCGCGAGCCACCGGCGCCGCTCCAGAAACTCCCCCAGCTTCGCCAGCTGGCTCAAGCCCAAAGCCGCCTGGAAGTCCGTCATCTTGTAGTTGAACCGCGTGCGGTGGTCCGGGCGGCCGTCGTAGTCCCGCATCTCGCGGGCGCGGCGCAGGACCACCTCAGAGTCGGACAGGAGCATGCCGCCTTCTCCCGTGGTGATGACCTTTGTGGCGTAGAAGGAGCACACCGCCACGGTCCCGAAGCTCCCCACGGGACGGCCCCGCACGGTGGCGCCGAGCGCCTGAGCGACGTCCTCCACCACAGGGACCCCCAACCCGGACAGCGCCTCCAAGTTTGCAGGCACCCCGAACATGTGGGGCACCACCACCGCCCGGGTGCGGCGGGTGACGCGCCTGCGGACCTCCGCGGGACACAGGTTGTACCCATCTGGCTCGAGGTCCACGAGCTTGGGGGTCGCGCCCACGTACCGCACCGCGTGGAGCAGGGCCGCGCAGGTGTAGCTGGGCAGGATCACCTCGTCGCCGCGGCCCACCCCGAGCGCCAGCAGCGCCAGGTGCAACGCCGCGGTCCCGGAGCTGGTGGCCACCCCGTCCCGCACGCCCAGGACCCGGGCCACCGCCTGCTCGAACCGGCGGGTCACCTCTCCCTGCGCGAGCTGTCCAGAGCGCAGGACCGCCGCCACCGCCCGGACGTCCGCCTCGTCCACGGTGGGCCGGGAGTGGGGCACTACAGCACCAACCGGTGGCAACGGAACGCCTCCGCGGCCTGTACGGAGATCTCGGAACCCCGCAGCCGCGCCAGCCGCTCCACGTTCGCGACGCTCCCGTGGTGGGGGTCGGGACGCAGCTGCGAGGCGTGGCAGCGCAACGCCCGCAGCTTCACTTCCAGGAACTCCGAGATGTCCACGTAGAAGTTGGGGTGGAAGGGAGCGGGGCTCCAACACAGCTGCGGGGCGTCGCACGACAGCACCAGCCGCACGAAGGGCTTGTGCTCCGGCAGGTGCGGTCGGCAGGCGGCGAAACCCGCCCGGAACAGGGCCTCGTGGTCCTGGTTGTAGCTGGGGTGGGGCAGGATCACCGCCGTGGGCCGCACCCGGTCGATGCTGTACCGGGCCTCCCGCTCCAGGAGCGTGACCAGGTCCCGTCGGGGGAGGGCGTCCAGGCGCAGGTGCCGGTGGGAGTCCTCGAACAGGACCTCGTACCCGTCCACGCCCAGGACCTGCATGGCCGCCCGCAGCTCCTCCACCCGCTGGCTCCCCCGCACCACGGGGTGGTCGGCGTTGTAGTGGCGGAGGTCGCCCGCGGACCCCACGATCACGAAAACCTCCCCGCCCGAGGCCTTGACCTTGGCGATGGTCCCCCCGCACCCGTACGTCTCGTCGTCAGGGTGTGGACTGATGACCAGGACCCGCTGGCCCCTCCAGAAGCTGTCCATGGGACCGCGACCATTGTGGGCCGGTGGCCGCGGCGGGGTGCTGATCCAAAGGAGGGTTTTCGCCCGATCGATGGGAGGATTCAGTCCTGCACCCGGCGGCGGGGGCTACGGAAAACGCACCTTCGCACGATGGGCCGCGACGTAAAACTGTCCCTTTGGAGGATGGGCAGCGAGACGGGGCGGCAATAGGATGGCCCCGGGAACGCAGACCGCCGCTGCGGTGGCGTCCGCCAAGAGATACGGGGTCCTCCTCCAATTGGAGGATGCCCGAACCGGAACGGCAGAAGAGAGGAATGAGACTGGAGGGTGACGGTGAGCAGAAGGAAGCTGGTCGTCGCCGCGGTGTCGCTGGTCGTGGTGCTGGCTGGTTCGGTCGCGCACGCGTTCGTGATCCAGCTCGGCGGGCCGACGGGCTACAGGGCCCGGATCGAGGTGACGCAGGTCGCTTCCAACCAGCTCAGGATCCTCGTGACGAACCTGACCACCTTCGGGCTGTCGGTCCCCTTGCCGACGGGGGTGAGCGGGTCGTGCCCTCAGCTGGTGCAGGCTACTTTGGACGCCGCCTGCCGGCTGCTCGCCAGCTTCGGGTGGACCCAGAATGCCATCACGCAGAGCATCACGGGCGGGTCGGCAAAGATCGCGGCCGGGTCCGAGGGCTATGGCAACCCTGACGGACCACCTCCAGCTCAAACTTATCCGGCGGGCACATACTGGAGCGCGGAGTGGGGCTACGGGAACAACGAGCCCATGGACGGCACCGGGCTACTCGACTTCATCTCGACCAACGAATCCCACATGACGCCGTTCGCTTCGGGCCCCAACCGCGACAAGGGTGACAAGCTCGACGGCCCGCAGGGTGGCCTGTTGAGCCAAGCGTTCACCGATGCTGGCGGGCTGGGGTTCGTCAAGGACACCCTGGAGTTCCTGGTCACCTTCAGCGCGGGTCTCACTCCGGCGGACCTCACTAGCCTGCAGAAGGCCACGTGGTGGGTGGAGTTCGGCAGCAGCGGCTACTTCCTGTGCGCGGGGCCGGACCCGCGGTGTCCCCGCGTTGCGGCCTCCGAGCCCGGCTCCGTGGCCCTCATGGGGACCGCCCTGGTGGGGGTGCTGGCCGCGGGAGGGCTCGTGCGCCGCAGGCGGAAGGCGCCGCGCGTCGGCCTCGTCTGAGGCGGCCGGACATCAGCCCCTCCCCCGAACGATTCCCTCCAACCCTCCCCACGGACGAAGGCACCTGAGCGGTGGGAGCGCAAACCGGAAATGGGGAGCGAGCCGTGGAGGGGGCCTTACACCGTTACACTGCGTGGGTCGCGCTCGGGGGGGTCGCAGTCCTCTTGGGGTGGCTGTACGCGCCGGTGGTCCAGGACATGGCCGCCCAGTGGGCCGTGGACACCACCTACGGCTACGGCTACTACATCCCGCCCGTGGCCGCCTACCTGGTGTGGGAGCGGCGCCGGGCCCTGCGGGCCGTCCGTCCGGAGGGGACGTGGCTTGGGCTCCCCGTGCTCCTCCTGGGCCTTGCCGCCCTGGTCCTGGGCCGGGCCGGGGGCATCGCGGTCCTGGCCCGCGCCTCCCTGATCCCGGTGCTGTTGGGCCTCGTGCTGCTCCTGGGAGGATGGGCCGTGCTGCGACTCGTGGCCTTCCCGGTCCTCTTTCTGGGGCTGATGGTCCCCCTCCCCCAGGGCCTGCTCCAACGGCTCACCTGGCCCCTGCAGGTCTTCACGGCCCAGTTCAGCACGGAGGTGCTGCAGCTTCTGGGCTACCCCGTCTACCTGGACGGGATCTACATCGACCTACCTAACGTCCGGCTGGAGGTGGCGGAGGCCTGCAGCGGGTTCCGGTCTCTGGTGGCCCTCACGGCCACGGGGATCTTGCTCGCACACCTGAGCCAGGAGCGGTGGCGGGAGCGGGTGCTGCTCGTGGCCTCCGTGGTCCCCATCGCCATCCTCGCCAACGCGGTGCGGGTCACCAGCAACATCGCCCTCGGCATCTACGAGGGCACGTACCACACCGTGTCCGGGTGGATGGTGTTCGTGGTGGCCACCCTCATGCTGCTCGGTGTGTCCTCGTGGCTCGGGCGGCCCGTGAGGAGCGCATGACTGCCGCCAGGTACTTCTCCGCTGCAGCCAGCCTGCTGCTCGCGGCGGCGGTCCTCCAGGTCAGCCTGGGCAGCACCGTGGCCCTGCGGTCGGACCTGGAAGGCGTCCCCCGGCGGCTGGGGGCGTGGGCCGGCGCGGACGACCCGCCGCACCCCGACGCCCTGTCGCGGGCCCGTCCCGACGCCTACCTGAGCCGACGGTACGTGGACGGGGAGGGCAGGCCGGTCCACCTGTACGTGGCGTTCTTCGCCCGGGAGTCCGCAAGAGGCCAGGCGCAGGCCGCGTGCTGGGGCGACTGCCAGGTGCGGGAGCTGCGGCCTGGCCGCCTCACCGCAGCCGGCCAGGAGGTGGAGGTCAACGTGGCGGTGGTGGTGCAGGAGGGCGAGCCGGCCGTGGTCCTGTACTGGTACCAGGTGGGCCGCCGGCCGCAGGCGGACCCGTACAGGACGAAGCTAGAGCTGGCCCGACGGGCGCTGCTGGAACGCCGGACCGACGGGGCGCTGGTGCGCGTCTCGGCGCCCGTGCGGTCGGACGTGCAGGAGGCCCTGGCCCGGGCGGAGCGATTCGCACGCCTGGCCTTCCCTGAGCTGGTCCGGTGGCTGCCGGAGTGAGGAGGCGAAATGGTCTCACGCGCCCGGCCAAACGCGGTCCATAGCAGGCGGGGTCGGCGGCTGTGGTTGCTGGGCCTGTCGGCGGCTGCCGCGTTGGGGCTGCTCACCGCCGGCCTCGCCGTGTGGCGCAGCCCGCAGGCGCGCCTGGCCCGGCACTGGAGGCAGGCAGAGTCCTCCTTCGTTGCGGAGCGCTACCGGGACGCCGTGATCGCCTACCGCAACGTGTTGCAGGTCCGGCCGGAGGAGCCCCGGGCGCTGTACCGGCTGGGGCTCGCCTACCTCCGGATGGGGGAGCTGGCACGGGCCCATGCCTCCCTCCAAAAGAGCCTGGAGCTGGACCCCGACCTCCTGGACGCCCGGCTGGCACTGGCGGAGCTGTACCTCGCGGCCCGGCAGCCCCAGCGGGCGGAGGGGCAGGCGCGGCAGGTCCTCGCCAGGAGGCCCCGGGACGCCCAGGCACACTTGCTATTGAGCCAGGCCGTAGGAGGTCGGAACCCGCGCCACGCCCTCGAACTGGTGGACGCAGCCCTCAGTCTGGACCCGAGGCTGGGCCGGGCGTACGTGTGGAAGGCCACGCTTCTGGTGGCGGCAAACCGCGCCGGCGAGGCGGAGCGGGTGCTGCGGGAGGGGGTCCAGCGCGCTCCCTCAGCGCCCGAGCCCAGGGTCTCGCTCGCGGCGTTGCTGGCACGGACAAACCGGGTGGAGGAGGCCGAACGGGTCCTCCGGGAGGCCTCCGAAGCCCTACCGCGGCGGCCCGAGCCGCTCATAGCCCTGGGGGACCTGTACGCCTCCCGGCCGAAGCTGTCCGAGGCAGTGGACCACTACCGCCGGGCGTGGGAACTCGCGCCGCACACCAACGTGGCTGCTCTCAAGCTCGGGGACCTCTTGCTCTTGCAGGAGCGGTGGGAGGAGGCCGCGGAGGTGGCCCGCACGCTCCTCCTCACGAACGCCAACGACCCCCTGGCCCACTACCTCCTGGGAAGGGCCTGGCTGGGGCAGGGAAAGCTCGACAAGGGAATCGAGGCGCTCCGGACCACGGTGCTGCTCGCCCCCCACCTGGTGCAGGCCCGCTTCCTGCTGGCCCAGGCGTACCTGACCCAGGGGATGCCTGGCCGGGCCCGCGAGCAGCTCGAGGAGGCGGTACGTCACGCTCCCCGGTTCGCGGCAGCCCGCGTGTCCCTCGCCAACGTTTACGCAGCCCTGGGGACGCCGGACAGAGGCGAACGCCAGCTCAAGGAGCTGGCTTCTCTCTTCCCCAACAGCGCCGCGGTGTACATCGCCCTGGGCGACTTCTACGCGCGGCAGGGGCGCCTGGAGGCGGCGGCATCTGCTTACCGCCGGGCGGCGGAGGTGGAGCCCAGGAACGTGGCGGCGCGGATCCGGGCCGGAATCACCTACCGGATGATGAAGGCCTACGACGCCGCGCTGCGGGAGTTCGAGGCCGCCCTGGCCGCGCGGCCGGACGCGGCGGACGCCCTGGCGGAGATCGCCCGTGTGCACGTCCTCCGGGGGCGTCCCGACCTCGCCATCGCCCGCGTCCAGCAGGAGATCCGCAAGTACCGCGACCATGCCAACGCCTACGTGGTCCTGGGGATGGTGTACGAGGCGGCTGGAGACCTGGTGAGGGCCGAGCAGGCCTACATCCGGGGCACGGTGGCAAACCCCAGACTCCCCAGGGCCTACCTGATGCTGGCCCGGCTGTACACCAAGAAGGGCAAGCTGGAGATGGCCGCGCGGAAATACGAGGAGGCGTTGCAGCTGGACCCGAAAAACCCCAACCTCTACACCCTGCTCGGCAACCTGCACGAGCAGCAGGGCAACGTGGACCTGGCCGCGAGCTACTACGAGCGGGCGCTCCGGGTAGACCCCAACTACGCGCCGGCCGCCAACAACCTCGCCTACATCCTGGCGGAGCGGGGGACCAACCTGGACCGGGCCCTGGAGCTGGCCAGGCTGGCGCGGCAGCGGCTGCCCCACGACGCCAGCGTGGCGGACACGTTGGGCTGGGTGTACTACAGGCGTGGCCAGTACCGGGAGGCCCTGCCGCTCCTCCAGGAGGCGGCCCGGGCGCTACCGGACAACCCCGCGGTGCGCTACCACCTGGGCTTAGCCCACTACCGGCTGGGCAACCGGCAGGAGGCCAGGCGGGAGCTGTCCGCTGCCCTGCGGCTCAAGCCGGACTTCCACGGCTCCGAGGAGGCCAGGAGGCTGCTGGCGGAGCTGGGGGCCCGGTGAGGCACGTCCGGGTCGGGGCGGTCGCTCCCGCGAAGGGGCCCGGGCCACCGCCAGCTGTGCGCTGCGTCAGGGGTCCGGGACCCGCGAGGAGTCGGGCCCCTCACCCGGCTGTGGGACTGTGGAGCCTCGCACGGTTCGGCGCCGTACCCGCGGGGGTCGGGAGGAGTGCTCCCGGCGGCCCTCCCCGTCTGACGGCTCCGGCGCGTGTCGGCGCAAGGCGCGAGTGCCGGAGAGGGCCCCGGGTCCCCGAAAATCGCGCGGGCGATTCTCGGGCGCGATATGGCCAAGGGCTGCCAGCGCTTAGAGGGAGGCCCCGCGCTTGGGCCGTCCCGCATCCCTGCAAGCCGGTTCCTGACCTACTCGTGCGCGGCGGTCTTAGCCTGGCAGGCCGCAGGTTGACGGGCCCGTGCGCTAAAAGCCTGTCCATGAAGGCGCAGCTTGGCGGCGGGAACCGGGGTCCCCAAAAATCGCGCGAGCGATTTTTGGGGGTGGTCTAGCGGGCTGGGCCGCACGCCTCGTCCACCGCCGGGCCAAGAAACTGAGGGCCCCGCTCCGCGGGGCCCTCGCGCATTCCAGGAGCGGGAGGCTAGCTAGCAGCGTGTCCGTGCACGGCCCAGCCCGCGCCGGCCGCCCACCAGCACCGCGCCCAGCCCGATGCCGAACAGCGACAGCATCCCGGGTTCTGCCACCCGGGGCCGGACCTCGAAGTCGAAGCTGGTGTTGCCGGCTCCCCCATGCGTGATGTTCGCCACGAGGGTGAGGGCGAAGGGCGCGGTGGCCGAAGCGGCGCCAACCACAGAGCCACTGAACGAACCGGCACCGAAGGGCCCCAAGGTCCCCAGCAGGGTGCCGGTCCCGAACAGGCTGTTGCCGACATCGAGGTACCCGGCGTAGGTAACTGACCCTACGGTGGTCCCACCCACGTTGAGGGCCGCCGGGTAGATCCCGCCGACAAGCGGCCCCGTGTACCCCGTGTGGCTAGCCTCGATCAGCAAGCTGCCCGGCCCGCCGGAGATGTTCAAGGAGTTCAGGTCGAGGATCGCAAAGCTTGCGCTGCCCAGGGCCGGCTCCGTGACGGCGGTGGTGACGTTGACCGTGAAGGCACCCACCGTCCCGCTGAAGACGACAACCCCCGCAAACGGGTTCAGGTCACACGGATCCCCGTCGTTGCAGGTGACCGTTGTCAGGCCACTCGTTAGCCGCACGGACACCGCGGCCGCCACGAGCGGGACCGCCAACACGGCTAACCCTACCAGCACCGCAGCCCAGCGTTTGCGGGTCGAGCGCCACAGCCAAGCTCTGTCAGGCGCCTTCGGTGTCACGCTCCACCTCCCGGGTCTCGCCCCTGCCTCTTTATATAGGCGCTCCGAGGCCGCTGTGTCCCTCCTCCATCGGGAGGAATCGTCGGGAACTTATGAGATGCGAACACATGCTCGCACTTAGCCCGAGGCGCACGGTTCTGCCGAGCGTTCGAGCAGCACTTCGAGGGCGGCAGGGCCCTCGTTGAACAGGAGGTCCACCACGGACAGGTCGGGCACGAACCCCCGCTCGGGGAAGCGCTGCCGGTAGCGGGGACAGGTCCAGTTCTGCCGGCGCACCTCGATCCCGGCCTCGTGGAACAGGCTCAGGTCCAGGTGGTTGGTGGCCGCGTAGTCGCCAGTGAGGTACGTGTCCGCTCCCAGGGCCGTGCAGAGGGCCACCAGCCTCTCCGTGCCCCGGCCACGGACCCCCAGCTGGGAGCTGCGCAGGAGGGGGGTGCGGACGCCCAGCGCGCCCAGGACCACCCCCAGCAGGTGGAGGTTCAGGTCGCACAGGGCCTCCCACTCCCGCGCGTAGGTGGCCTCGAACACCCCCGCGTAGTGACGGAAGTAGGGGGCGCGCCCGTAGTGGGTCCGCAGGGCGTTCCAGTGCTTCCGCCGCCAGTTCTCCCGGTTGCAGACGCGGACTTCCAGGATGGGCTTGCCGAAGGGGTCCTCCACGGGCACGGTGAGGTAGGTCCAGCCCTGCGCGGTCTTGATGCGGTTGCGGTTCTGCCACCCGTTCTTGGTGTACTGGACGTCGTCCAGCAGGACGAACACGTCCGCCCGCGCCACCTTGTCCACGTAGCGCAGCCATGGCAGGTAGTGCGGCTGGTGGGCAGCCAGGATCATACTGGGGTGCCGGCGGCGGCCAGGGGCCTCGCGAAGCCGTTCTCCCGGCACCAGGCGATGGTCCGACGCAGCCCTTCTTCCAGGTCCACCTGGGGCCGGTAGCCCAGCACCGTCCGCGCCCGGGTGAGGTCGGGCACCCGCCGGGGCGTGTCCTCGAACCGCTGGCCGTAGTAGTCCTCGTAGGGCACGAGCACGATGCGGGAAGAGCTGCCCGCGAGCTCCCGGACCAGCTCCGCGAGCTCCCGGATGGGCACCTCCCGGTCGTTGCCCAGGTTGAAGGCCTGCCCTTCTGCCTCCGGTCGGTCGGCAGCGAGCAGGATCCCCGTCACCAGGTCGTCCACATAGCAGAAGCAGCGCGTCTGGGTCCCGTCCCCGTGCACGGTGAGGTCGTCCCCGGCCAGGGCCTGGCGCACGAACCGCGCCACCACCGTGCCGTAGCCGTTCTCGTGGATGCGGGGGCCGTACACGTTGAAGAACCGCAGGATGACCACGGGCAGGCCCTGCGCCGAGTAGGCCCACGCGAAGTGCTCGTCGATGGCCTTCGAGCTGCTGTAGGACCACCGGCTGACCGTGGTGGGCCCCAGCACCCGGTCGTCCTCCTCCCGTAGGGGCGCCTTGGCGGACTTTCCGTACACCTCGCTGGAACTGGCCAGCACCACCTTCTTCCAGTGCCGGAAGGCGGCCCGCAGGACGGTCTCCGTGCCCTCCACGTTCACCCGGATCGCCGCCAGAGGGTTCTGCACGATGTACCACACCCCCACGGCAGCCGCCAGGTGGAAGACTACGTCGCTACCGGCGACCAGCTCGTCCACCACCTCCGGGTTCAGGATGGAGTCGTTCACGAACCGGAACCGGGGGTGGCCCAGACGGTGGCGGATGTTCGCGACACGGCCCGTGGACAGGTTGTCCAGGACCACCACCTCGTCTCCCCGGTCCAGCAACCGGTCCACGAGGTGCGACCCGATGAACCCGGCCCCACCTGTTACCAGCGCCCGCATTCGCAACCTCCGCTTCCAGGCACCAGCGTACGGCCAGGCGCTGTCCTCGCCCCTCCCCCGCCTGCAGGATGCCGCTGGATCTGACGGAGGACGCGCCCGGGCCGGAGACCGGCTAAGATGGACGCGCTCGGGGGGGAAAGGTGGACGCCACGGCTCACCTGGTGTGTGGCGCGGCCTTGGGGATGCGGCTACGGCGTCCGCTGGCGGCGTTCGCGGCGGGGGTGGTGAGCCACGCGGTGCTGGACGCGGTCCCGCACTTCAACTACACGGGCTGGAGGCCGGTCTCCCCGGAGATGGTGGCGGACGTGCTCGTGGGGGCCGCCCTGGCGCTCCTCGTGGTGCGGATGGCACCCCGGCCGCTGGGGGCCCTGGCCGGCCTCGCGGGAGCCGCCTTCCCCGACGTGGAGCGGGTCCTGAGCGGCCACGCCAAGGACTTCCTCCAGCGGCCGCCTGTGGGCCTGCAGCAGTCCGAGGTGCCGCCGCCGTGGGGTGTCGTCACCCAGCTGGCGGTGGTGGCCCTGTCCCTGGCGCTGGCGTGGTGGTGGCGGAGACGGTGACCTCTGGTGCAAGACCGGGGACCTTGCACCGCAGCAGGCGGGCGTACAGTGCCTCGATTTCCGCCACCATGGCCTCCACCCCGTACGCCTCCGCCGCCCGCCGGGCCGCCTCGCCCATCCCGCGGGCCCGCTCCGGGTCTTGGAGCAGCGCGACCGTCGCGCGGGCCAGGGCCTCCGGGTCCGCAGGCGGTACCAGAATCCCGGTCTGCCCGTGACGGACCACGTCCTGCAGCCCGCTCACCGCGGAGGCCACCACCGGTTTTCCAGCAGCCATCGCCTCCACGGCCGCCTTGCCCATCCCCTCGTTCAGGGAGGGGAGGACGGCCACGTCGAACAGCGGCAGCAGCTCGTGTACGTCCCGCCGCAGCCCCAGGAACCTCACCGCGCCTTCTACCCCTAGCTCCCTCGCCCGGGCCTCGAGCTGCGGCCGGAGTTCGCCGTCGCCCACGAACACCACCACCGTCCCCGGCACCGACCGTCGGATGAGCGGGACCGCCTCGAGCAGGTGCTGGACCCCTTTCACGGGTACCAGCCGGGCCACGCAGCCGACCACGGGGACCCCTTCCGGAAGCCCTAACTCCCGCCGCTTGCGGTGCGGGTCCGCCGGGGGGTTGTGGAAGCGGGCCAGGTCCACCCCGCTGTGCACCACGTGCAGTTGGTCCGGCCGCCCCACCCCCAGGCGCAGGTGGTCCTGGCGTTCTGCCTCCGTGAGGCATACCACCGCGTCCGTCCAGCATGCCAGCAGGGCCTCGGCGGCCCGCAGGGCCGCGGACCCCCACGGGCCCAGGTAGCCGTGGAAGGCGTGGCCATGGGGGGTGTGGACGACCACGGGGATGCGGGCGAGGCGGGCCGCGGCCCGGCCCAGGAGGCCGGCTTTGGTGGTGTGGGTGTGGACGATGTGGTAGCGGCCCGTGCGCATCAGCCGCCACAGCTTCCACAGCGCCACCACGTCCTTCAGGGGGTCTGGATTGCGGACCAGTTCAGGGACGCGCACGAAGTGCACGTGGGCCGGCAGTTCGTGCTCCAGGCTGCCCTCGGGGCCGGTGCTGTACCCGCTCGCCAGCGTCACCTCGTAGCGGCTGCGGTCCAGGTAGCGCGTCGTGAGCAGGGTGTTTTCCTGCGCGCCGCCGACGACCAGGCGCGTGATCACGTGCAGCACCCGCACCCTCACCGCTCAGCCTCCTGCTTCCCACACCCGCCCCACCGCCTCCCGCCACACGGCGTCGAGGCGCTCCGCGTGCCGGCGGCCGGCCTCGCCCAGCCGGCGCCGCAGCCCCTCGTCGTCCAGGAGCCGACGCAGGACGTCAGCGAGCTCCCGGGGTTGTGAGGGGTCCACCAGCAGCCCGGTGACCCCGTCCACCACGGCCTCCCCCACGCCGCCGCTGCGGCCGCCTACAACGGGCTTCCCGCAGGCCCCCGCCTCCACGAACACCGCGCCGAACCCCTCCACACCGTCCCGTTCGTCCAGCAGGCGGCTGGGCATGGCGAACACGTCGCAGGCGGCGTAGAGGCTGGGGAGCAGCTCGTCCGGCACGTGTCCCGCAAACACGACCCGCTCCGCAAGGCCCAAAGACGCGGCCAGTTGCCGTAACCGTCCTTCCTCTGGCCCTGTGCCCGCGACCACGTAGCGCACGGGGACCCCCGCCTCGCCCAGCTCCGCGAGCGCGCGGAGGACCACGTCGTGGCCCTTACGGGCCACCAGCCGCCCGACGGTCAGGACCACGCGGCAGCCCGCAAGCCCGTACCGCTCCACCGCCGGACGGGGGTCCACGTCGGGCCGGAACCGGTCGGTGTCCGGTGCGGGCGGCAGCACCTGGGCGCGGACCGGGCGGATCCCCATCCCTTCGTAGTGCGCGAGGGTGAACTGGCTGTTGGCCACCACGAGGCTTGCTGCCTCCACGACCTGCCGCGCCAGCCGGCGCACCGCGTGCCTGCGCATGTAGGGGGCCATCTCCCCGCCGTGCAGGTACACCACGTACGGCGTGCTGTACCGCCGCCGTAGGAGGAGCGCCACCGTGCCCAGGTACAGGTGTCCCACGTGCACGCACCGCACCCCGCCGGACCGGACGAGCGCGCGTGCGGCCCCGTACATCCCGGCCAGCTGCAGGAGGCGGGCTGCGGGGTGAGGCGAAACCGGCACCCTCAGCCGGACGGTGCTGTAGGGCTGGCCTGCGTCGGCCAGGACGTCCCCCGGGAGGCGAGGCGCCAGGACCAGCACCCGCCCCGGCAGCGCCTGACGGCAGATCCGGCCGTACAGCCGCGCCTCGCCGCCGACCATGGGTGGGAAGTCGTTGGTGACGAACAGGGCCCGGCTCATCCCCGTAGGAAGTAGGGCAACTTCCCCGACGGCAGGCGCTCAAACCGGCCGGCCGCGGCCTCCACAGACCAACCGGAGCCCAGCACGTCCGCCACGACGTCCCGCGCCCGGCGCAACTCCGCGTCCACTCCCTCGTGGATCTCGACCACCACGCGGCCCGGAGCAGGGTGTCGCAGCCTCACGCGGCCCTGCAGGGGGTCTGGCAGCAGGTCGAAAACACGGTCGAGCACCCCGCGGGCGGGCAGGACTTCACCCCCGCCCGTGAGCACTTCGTCCGTCCGGCCGACCACCTGCACTTCCGGGAAACCCCGTCCGCAAGGGCAGGTGGGTGGCCGGACCACGCCGAGGTCGCCTAGCCGGTAACGCAGCAGGGGGAACACGCGGTTGTGCAGCTGGGTGACCACCAGGGCCGCCGCATTGCCGAGCCCCGGTTCCGGGCCCTGTTCCAGGTACACGTTCTCGGACATCACGTGGAGCGTGCCGTGGGGACACTCGAACGCCATGCAGCCCACCTCGCTGCTGCCGTACTCGACGGTGACCGGGCAGCCGAAGGCGGCCTGGATCTGCCGCCTCTGGAAGGCGTACGGGGGCTCGCCCGTCAACACCACCACCTTGAGCCCCCGCGGCGGGTCGGCACCCCGGTCCAGAACCTCGTTTGCAAGTCGGTGGGCCGCAGAGGGGTAGGTGTACAGGTAGGCGGGGCGGAACGCGTGCAGCCGACGCAGGACGTGCCGACAACCGTCGTCGAAGCGGCGGTCCACGGGCAGGCGGAGCCAGTTGAGCACCCAGTCCTTGGCCGCCACCAGCAGCCGGGCGAGCCCCCGAGGTCCGGGGCCGAGCAGGACGGCGGCCCGCTCGGTGAAGTCCGTGCCCCACCACCGGAGGCCCAACCAGGTGCCGGCCACGTACCACGCGTACGCCTCGCGGTCCACGGGAACGCGTACCGGCAGGCCGCGGGAGCCGCCGGAGGCCCGGGCCAGCGGTCCGGACCGGCAGCGGATGAGAGCCGCGTGCTCGGCCAGCTCCCGGCGGGTCAGGGCGGGCACCCGTGCGAAGGTTTCGGCGTCGAAGTCGTCGGGCAACGCCGATAGGCGGGTACGGTAGAAGGGGCTGGCGGAGCGGGCGTAGCTCACCATCGCCCGTAGCCGGCTCCACTGGCGGTCGGCCACCACCCACGCCGGGTACCACTGGGCGGTCCAGTGGGCAAACCGAGCTCCGTCGAGCTGCTTACCGAGTTGCCGCTGGCCCCAGCGCCGCAACACGTCCGCCGCGGCAGCGACAGGTGGCAGTCTTCCGGCGCGCACGCTCATGCGGTTGCGACACCCGCCCGGCCCGCTGCGGCGGTCACAGCGAGTCCTCCCGCAAGGTAAGCGTCCCCCACACGTACCCCGTGGCGTAGGTGAGCAGGGTGGCGAGGTAGATCCACCGCAGGGTCACGAAGGACGCGAGCAGGTTGTAGGCGTACCGGAGTCCCCGGCGGGCGAGGGAGGTGCGGTCGGGGACTGGACGCCCGTGGGCCGTGGCCTGTTCGATGACAAACTCGGGGTAAAACTTGCGCACGTAGGCGGCCCCCACGCCGTTTCGGAAGTACTGGCGGAGGATTCCGGGGAGGGTAGGGGGGAGGAGGTGGTGGATCCACGCGCCCGGGATCACGACCACCCGGTACCCGAGACGGCGGACCTCGCGCCGGAGGTAGGGGTCCAGGCCCCGGGGGATCCACTCGTGCTCGCCGCCGACGCGGAGAAACAGCTCCCGGGGGATGGCCAGGCACGGGTGCTCGGCCATGTCGCTGTCGGTGACCCGGTCCACGGGGGGAGAAGAGCGGCGGGGCAGCTCCTTCATGGCGCGCCGCACCACCCACGGGCCGTCCGGGGGCGGCAGGTTCGCGACTCCAGCGATACCCACCGTGGGGTCGTTGTGGAACACCTGCAGGAGGCGTTCCAGCAGCTCGGGGCACCCGAGGCGGGTGTCGTCGTCCATGGTGACGAGGAGCTCCCCGCGGGCGGCCGCCGCCCCTGTGTTGATGGCCCGCCCCTGCCTACGGTCGCCGTGGACGAGGATGACCTCAAACCGCTGCTCGGTCTGCTCGTTCAGCTGTCGGAGGAGTGCGTCGAGGAGCGCCCTGCGGCCGGCCCCCGCGACCGGAATCACCACCGAAATCGTGGGGTCTTCTCCCTTTCGGGCGACCAGCACCCGGACGTCCGGGCAAGGGCCGTCCCGGAGGTAGCGCACGAACGCCTTGCGGCGCTCGAAAGCGTCCGCGGCGAACCCGGGAGGAAGCTCCAACTCCCTCACGTGGGCCTCCAGACCACGCGGGTGATGGGAGGGTCGGTGGGCTTCCACGTCCAACTACCGTGCATGCGGTAGTTGAAGCCCACTGCCACTCCAACCCCGAGCAGGTTGCTGAGCAGGTAAGGCAGGCCCGCGGAGGTGAGCAGCAGGTAGAGCCCGTACTGGACCGCCGAGCCTGCACCCGTGACCGTCCAATAGCGCAGGTAACGGCCGAGCCTGGTCCGCCAGCTCCTCGACCGCCGGTCGCGCCAGGTGAACGCGTCGTTCCACAAGAAGTTCCAGGTGATGGCGACCGCGATGGCGACGACGCCTGCAGGTCGGTAGTGCACTCCGGCCTGTACCAGCCCCCACAGGGCCAGGGTGTTCACCCCGATGCCGCTTGCGCCCACCAGCCCGAAGCGCAGCAGCCTGAGGTCGTCGGGGTCCGCGGTGAGCAGCCGCAGCAGGTGCTGGAGGTACTCCACGTTCTGTCGCCAGGTCAGCTTGCTCCGCCCCCCGGCCCTGGCGTCGAAGGCGTAAGGGACCTCCGCGACCTTGCGGAGCCGTCCCCGGACGAGCACCTCGAGCAGGACCTTGTAGCCCACCGGCCGCAGCTCCACTCCCTCCACCACGCACCGGCGGAAGGCGAAAAAGCCCGACATGGGGTCGGACACGAGCCGGGCCCGGTGGAGCAACAGTTTGGCCACCCAGGTAGCCGTCCGGCTGGCGAGCCGCCGGAGAGGCGACAGACCGCGGTACGAACCACCCGGCAGGTAGCGGCTCGCGACCACCACGTCGGCGCCGGTGTCCTCCATGGCCCGGATCAGCTCCGGGATCCGCTCGGGGGGGTGCTGGAGGTCCGCGTCGAGTACGCACACCACCCCGCCGCGGGCGGCGCGGATGCCGTCCACCACGGCGCTGGCCAGGCCCCGCCGCCCCGGCCGGTGCAGCAGCCGGATCCGCGGGTCTTCCTGGGACAGCTGGCGGATCAGCTCCGGGGTGTCGTCGGTGCTGTCGTCTACGAAAACCAGTTCGTAGTCCAAGCCGCCGAGGGCGCCGCGGATCCGGTCCGCGAGGCGCACCACGTTCTCCCGCTCGTTGTACGTCGGGACGACCAGCGAGACCACACACACCTCCAGCTTTTTCATGTTGGGGCGGGGCGGGCGTCTTTGCGTTCCCCAAACGGAGGATAGCCGCGGATCGGACTACCGAGATCGCCTCCGCCGGGCCACCCACCGTGCGAGCCGGGGCAATAGGGCCACCACCAACGCCTCCGCCGCGGTACCCGGGTGCCATGGCCGGAGCCGGAAGGCCATGGCCGCGCACCGCCTGGCCTCCTCCACCTCCCCTGCGACGGGCATGTCCCGTGCCAGGAACCGGAAGCGGCGGCGTAAGGACGCGGCCCGCTGCCTGCATTTCTGGCCGCAGCCTCGCCCCGGTCGGGCTGGCGAATGAGCCGCACCCCGTAGGAGGCGGCCACCTCCGCGGTACGGTCGGTGGACCCGTCGTCCACCACGACGACCTCGTCGGGCGGCCGGTCTGCGCGAGGACGGAGTCGAGCGCCTCCCCCAGGTACGGCTCCGCGTTGTACGCGGGGATAATGACGGAGATGGTGGACTGCCTGGATGGGCTATCGAAATACCCGCCGTGAGCCATCCTCGTACACCTCCACACGGATTCCGGCCTCAAAGGCGGCCGCGGACACGGAGGGCCTCGCGGAGTGCAGGTGCGCCCGGACCCTCCCGTGCGGATCCACAGCCTCGGGCTGCCGCAGGACGAGCCAGATCCGGGAACTCCCGCGCAGCAGTCCCCGGACACGTTCGAGGTCCTGCCGGCCGTAGTATCGGACGACGCGGGCGGGCTTTCCGTGTTGGGCGAAGTAGAAGTCAAAGGGGCGGGCCCAGTGGCCGCTCACCACCACGATGCCGTCTCCGGGACGGACGCGCTGCGCGACGTGGGTCGCGACGGCGCGCCATGGCCCCCACAGAGGTCTTGGGCCGAAGTAGACGCGGGGCAAGGAGGAGAGGTTCAGGAGCAGGAGGGCGGCCAGCAGACCAAGGCCCAGGGGGCGGGACTGCGCCCGGGTGAGCGCGGCAGCGACGAGGACGAGGTACGCGATGGAGGCCGCAAGGAGCGTGCGAGGGATGAGGACATAAGTACCCACGGAAATCTTCGGGAACCAGAGGCCCACCAGAGCGGCAAGCGCGAGGGCTCCGAGGCTTGAGGCAAGGAGCACGGCCGCAGAGAGGGGGCGCTTCCGGAGGGCCCAGGCCCCGTACAGGGCGGCGCCGCCGAACACGAACAGAACGGCCGACTTCAGGACCGGCTGCCCCGGAGGCAGGAAGTCGCTGGTGAAGGCCACAAGTGCGTAGGCGACTTGTTGGAGGGGGAGCAGGATGTCGGCGTGCGAGTCCGCGGGCGCGGTCCGACGCAGGTCCTGGAGGAGCACAAGGGCCCAGGGTGCGAAGCTCAAGAGGGCAGCGCCTGCGGATGCAGCCCAGGGGCGGATCCGCACAGGGCGACGGATCGCCCACAGGCTGGCCACCGCGAGCACCTCGCCCGCAAGTAGGAGGAAGGCGCCGTAGTGGGTATAGAGGGACAGGGCAAGGAACGTGGCATGCAGGGCCCAGTCCGCGGTCTGAGCGGTGCGCAGGGCCCGGGCGAAAGAGAAGAGGGTGAGGCCCCCCAACAGGAGCAGTAGAGGGTACATGCGCAGGTCCTGGGCATGGTAGATGTGCAGCGGCGAGAGGGTCAGGAGCAGGGCTGCTACAAGACCCGCTGTCTCGTCCGCCACCTCACGCCCCAACGCGTACACCGCGGGGACGGCCAGGGAACCCAAGACCGCATTGGGGAACCGCAGCCAGAACTCGTCCACTCCCGCCACGGACCGCCAGGCGTGGAGGAAGATGTAGTAGAGGGGCGGGTGGAAGTCGTCTCGGGCCACGAAGGCGACGAGGTCCGCGAGGGGCCGCGCGGCCACGAGGGCGCTGTAGGCCTCGTCGAGCCCCAGATCCCACGCCCCAAGCCGGAACAACCGCAGCCCTGTGGCCAGTGCCACCAGCGCCAGGACCCACCGGACGCCCTTCATCGCGCCTCCTCCGGCTGTGGGGTCCGCCCGCAGGCCGCCACGCGCGCGGCGGCTTCCACGGCCCGGGCGATCTCTCGGTACACCGCCTGGTACACGGGCTCCGGGGCACCGTAGGGGTCTCGGATCTCCGGCCCTCCAGCCAGGAGCCCCAGCAGGAACACCTTGTGGGCGTGCCGTGGGTACTCCCGGCGGACCCGCTCCGCCTCCGCGGTGTCGAAGGCAAAGACCACGTCCGCCTCCTCCAGCAGCTCCGCGGTGAGGCGCCTGGCCCGGTGCGTGCGCAGGTCCACCCCGAAGCGCACGGTGGCGGATGCGGCTTCCGGCGGAGCCCAAGCTCCGGGTCTGGCCCGCGTGCCCGCGGACCCGACCCGCACCGAGGGCGGGAAAACCCGGGCCGCGTAGCGCTCCGCGAAGGGGCTGCGGCAGATGTTGCCCCGGCAGACGAACAGCACGCTGGAGGCCTTCCGGAGCTCGCGGTGCAGGCGCCTGGTATGCAGCCTGCGGAGGAGTCCGGACCGGAGCGCAAGCCGCTGGAGCCGGGCCCCTGCCTGCGCCGCCCCCCAGCGGAGGACCTGCGCCAGCTCAGCCCACCCAGGCCCGGGGTCGTCCCGGGTGAAGGTGTCGCTGCGCTCCCGCAGGCGCAACAGGTTCTGGACCTCTCCCAGTACCTGCCACGGGCCAGGCGCGAAGGGGGGCAGGGAGCGGACGGAGGCCGCGTACTCGCGCAGCCAGACCAGGTCCAGGGTGAGGTTGCGGCAGTATAGCCCCACACGGTAGCCCTGGGGGAATTGGCGCTTTCCGTGCACGAGCAGGTGGTACAGGGCGTAGGGGAAGTCCGCGCCGCTTGCCACCGCCAGCGGGAGCGACCCCCAGAACCGCCCGTTGATCTCCAGGAACACCCACTGGCCGGTCCGGGGATTGCGGCGGAACTCTACCATGGCCACGCCCGTGTAGCGCAGGGCGCCCAGCAGTTTCCTCACCGCCTCCAGGAGCTCCGGGTCCACGGGCACACTCCGCCGGTAGGAGCTCCCGCCTCCGCGCAGGGGCTCGTGCACCCGCTCGTGCTGGAACACCAGGAGCAGCTCGCCTCCTTCCGCCAGGGCCTCCACGCCCACGCCCACGCCGGGGAAGAACTCCTGCAGGAGGACCGGCTCCGGGAGCCCCGCCTGCGCGGCGAACGCTTCGAGGGCGGCGAGGTCCGGAAACGTCCGCACGCTGCGGCGTTGGGCCAGGTCCGGGTAGGCGAAGGTGGAGCGGGGCTTCAGGACCACGGGAGCCTGCAGGTCCAGACTTCCCAGGTCTTCGAGGCGCGCTACCACCCGGCTTCGGGGAACCGGGATCCCTAACGCCTGCGCGAGCTCATGGCTGCGGATCTTGTCGAAGACCACGGCGCACGCTTCTTCCCCGGGAATCGCGAGGCGCACCACGGCTTCGAACTCCCGGCGGTGCGCACGGAGGGGCAGGAGGGTAGGGTCCTCGCAGGGGATCAGCAGCTCGAACCGTTCCCGCTCCGCCAGGCGCAGCAGCGCCTCCTTCCACGTGGGGTCTTCCGGGGAAAACGGCGGGAGCTCGTGCACCGCCCGCAGGTAGCGGGAGCGGCGGGCGGGAGAGTCCGGACTGCACCACGCCGCGTGCACCTCGAGGCCCCGACGGCCCAGCGACCGGACCACCGCAAGGAAGGCCCGGGTGTCGCTCCCGAGGACGAGGACCTTTCCGGTCACGGCGCCTGGCTCCCCACGGCAGGTTGTGTGGTGGCCCGGTAGGCCTCGTGGAACTCCGACAGCGTCGCGGGCTGGCAGGTCCCGGCGGCAATCCGGAACAGCACCTCCAGGTCCCGGTACAGCCGCTCGACGTGGTCCGCGGTGGGAAACAGGGGGCTTCCGCCCGGCATGAGTTCCGAGGAGTGGACCATGAACTCCAGGTGGGGCCGGGCCCTCTCCGCCGCTTGGCGCACCAGGCGGAGCATGTGGGCGAGGTTGCGGCGGTCCGGCCGCAGCCAGTAGACGGGCGGCAGGAATCGGTTCAGCGCCCGACGCACGATGGGAAGGGAACCAGCCCGCTCCCGCCACACCCCCAGGGAGGGGAGGCCGGAGGGGACCACGGTCATGGGCACCTCCAGGAGAGGCGAACGTCCGGGTCGGGAGATGTCCTCGAGGTCCACGAAGTAGGGGTCCTCGGGGAAGCCGCGGTAGTCCGGGCCTCCGGGTCCGTGGGGAGCCCCTCGGTGGCCCCGCCAGGACAGGTGCGGGGTCACGGAGCAGTCCACCAGGTAGCCTTGCTGTACCAGCAGGCGTGCGTAGGTTTCGTTCAAGCCCCACCGGCCCGCCCGGTGGCTCCGCATGGGTACCCCGAAGGTGTCCTCCAGGAGTTCGGTGAGCACCCGCAGCTTCTGCGCCATCACGGGCTCCGGGTACTCCATGAGGTACGGCTGGAAACGCAGGTCGTCGGACGTGAGGGGGACCAGGGGTGGGTTGTTCCAGGCGTGCGGGTGGGCTCCGATCTCGCCTGCACGCCGGTGCAGGAGATCCCGCCCGAACTCCTGGAAGGCGGGCGAGCGGGCCATCTCGTACGTCACCAGGTAGGTCGGCCGCAACCCGTACCGCTCGCACAGCGCTTGGAAGCGGGGCAGGAACTCCGCGTTCCGGGTCGTGATCTCCCGGGGCCGGGCCCACAGGTTGTCCCCCTCCGTGTCCACGGTGACCAGGAAGAAGGGCTTCATGCTGCCTCCCCGCGCGGGATACCGACAAGAGCCTCCCACAACGCCAGGAACCGGTCCGCGACGCGGGAGATGGCGTACTCCGCGGCTTTCCGGACGTTCCGGGCCCGGAAGGCCTCGCTCAGGTGTGGGTCGGAGAGGAGGCGGACCACGCGGTCCGCCAGCGCCGTCTCGTCCCCTGGGGTCACCAGGAACCCGTTGACGCCGTCTTCCACCACGTACGGAACGCCCATGACACGGCTGGCGACCACGGGGAGTCCGCAGCTCATGGCCTCCACCAGGACGATGCCGAAGGACTCCAGCAGGCTGGGGAGCACCAGGACGTCGGCGGCCCGCATGAAGGTGATCACCCGCTCGTGGGGCTGCAGTCCCGCGAACACCACCTGTCCTGCTACCCCGAGCTCCCGCGCGAGGCGCTGCAGGGCGTCCCGCTCCTCACCGTCGCCCACGAGGACGAGGAGGGCGTGCGGACACGACCCCACGACCTGCGGGAACGCCCGTACCAGGTGCCCGACACCCTTGATCCGGAGCAGGCGACCCACGTACAGCACCACGGGGCGTTCCTCGGCGAGTCCCAGGGACCGGCGGGCCTCCGCGCGGCTGAGGCGGTGGGTGTGGTGCAGGCGCAGGCCGTGGGGGATGACGGCCACGGGCCGGTCCGCGATCTCCAGCGCACGCCGCCTCAGATCCTCCGTGACCGCGGCCACCCCCTGGCTGTGCCGCAGGGCCCACCGGATGTAGGTGCGTCGGGCCCAGGTGCTGGACTGGTAGAGGTCCAGGCCCTGGATGTAGGTGACGGAGGGAATGCCGAGCGCGCGCCCCACGAAGGCCGCGAGGGCACCGCAGGAGAGGGACTGCCCCTGGACGACGTCCGGCCGGAAGCTCCGCGCCACCCGCAGGATCATGGCAGCCCGCTGGGCCATGCGGGTGGCGGGAACCGGGAAGGGGCGCAGCCGGATCACCTGCACTCCGGCCACCGTCTCGCGGGCGGGCGCGGTCGCCCTGGTGTTCACCACCACGGTGACGCCCACGCCTCGGGAAGTGAGTTCCTCGGCCAAAAAGGAAGTCGCCATGGCCGTCCCCGCGGTCTTCTCGGGTGGGTACTCGTTGGTGACCAGCAGGACCTTCACGGCTCAGCTCCGCGGCAGCGGGAGGGCTTGCCGGGAACCGCCGAACAGGCACCGCACGGACTCCGCAAGCCACGTCCTGAGCCGGAGGTCGCCGGGCACGGGGCGCGCGAGGTCCTGCAGGGCGTAGTAGACGAGCCGGAATCCCAACCCCACCAGGGCGACGGCGACGTAGGCGGGCAGCCACCGCCGGCCCACGTGCTTGGTAAAGAGGTACCGGCGGCTCTGCAGCGAGATCAGGGACGCCCGCTTCGTCCGCCGGAAGTTCACCCCGTAGGCGGCCACCACCCGGACCTGCGGGGCGTACAGGATCTTCCACCCTTGTTGCCGGAAGCGCCAGCACCAGTCGAAGTCCTCGCCGTAGAAGAAAATGTGCTCGTCGAGGAGTCCCACCTCCTCGATGGCCCTGCGGCGCACCAGCATCACCCCGCCGCCGACGAAGGGGATCTCCGCGAGGGTCGCCTTCTCGTGCGGCGCCCGTTCGCCCCAGCGCAGGGTGCGCTTGACCCAGCGGGCCAGCTGCTGCAGCGACCACTCCGCCACGAGGAAGTGCCAGAAGCCGAGGGTGGAGGGCCCTGGCACGTGGTACGTGTAGAGGGGTTCTCCCCGGTCGTCCACTTTCATGGGCGCCACCACCGCGGCCCGCGGATTCCCCCGGGCTACCCGGAGCAGTTCCTCGATCTGGCGCGGCGTGATGACTACGTCGTCGTCCGCCACCAACACGAACTCTCCACGGGCCAGACGGATGCCGACGTTCTTGCCCCGGGCGATGCCCAGGTTCTGCCCGGTCTCCACCAGGTGGACTTCCGGGAACTCCGAGCGCACCATCTCCGCGCTGCCGTCCGTGGAGCCGTTGTCCACCACCACCACCTCCAGGTGGAGTGAGGATGGCTCCCACAGAGCTGAGAGGCCCTGGCGGAGCCGGTCCCGCTTGTTCCAGTTGAGGATGACCACGGAGCAGTCAGGGGCCTGGGTCGCGGGGTGGCGCCCGTGGCCGTCCGAGGGGTGCTGGAGCCGGGTCATGGGCGGGCGACCACCTCCCGCCCGACGGCGAACGCTGCTAGCCGGTGGTACAGCGCTCGCCGCTGCTCCGCGTGCGGGCTACGCAGCAGGCGGTAGAGAACCTCCCATGCGACGAGGCGTGGAGTTGCCGCAGCGAGCAGCAACAGCCGGAACAGGACCACTCCCGCGCGCCCGTAGTGCTTGCGTGCGTACTTCTCCTGCACGTGAGGCCCGCCCGCAAACCGGGGGTCCAGCACGCTTCCCCGACTCCCTTTCCCGAGGTGCACCACCTCCGCCCGGGAGAGCGACAGGAAGCGCAGCCCCGCCCGGGCGGCCCGCAGGCACCAGTCCGTGTCCGCACCGTAGAAGAAGTCCGGGTCCAGCAAGCCCACCCGCTCGAAGGCGCGGCGCGGGACCATCATGGCCGCGGAGCTCACCCACTCCACCTCCCGGTCCGTGCGGTGGTCCCACCGCCGGTAGTCGTCCACCAGGCCCAACCGGCCCAGGCCCAGGGCCTGGATGAGCAGGGCCTTGAGGGGAAACCGCCAGCACGACTGCTGGAGGGAACCGTCGGGGTTGAGGAGCTTGGGAGCCACGGCGCCCAGGTCGGGCCGTGCGTCCAGCCTGTCGCACATCTCCCGCAGAGCACCGGGCCGGACCACGGTGTCCGAGTTGAGCAGGAGGATGTTGCGCCCGCGACTGCGCCAGATGCCCAGGTTGTTGCCCGCGGAGTAGCCGAGGTTCTCCTCGCTGCAGAGCAACGCCACCTGGGGGAACTGCTGCTGCACCATCTCGCGGCTCCCGTCGGTGGAGGCGTTGTCCACCACGATGACCTCCACCACGAGTCCGCTCTGCCGTGCGTCTGCCAGCACGGAGGCCAGACAGTTGTGCAGGAGCTGGCGGGTGTTGTGGTTCACGATGACCACGGACACGTCCGGGCTAGACACGGCACACCTCCCGGCACGCCTCGTAGACCCTCAGGAGCTCTGCCGCGTGCTCCGCCATGGACCGCGGCGGGCGGGTGTTGGCGGACAGCCGGAGGACCAGCCCGGGGTCGTCCACCACCTGGAGGATGAGCCGGCGCAGGGCCGTCACGTCGCCGGGTGGGAACAGGAGGCCGTTGTGCCCGTGCCCGATCCACTCGGGCAGCGCTCCCGCAGCCGAGGCGATCACAGGGACTCCGGCCGCCTGCGGTTCCAGGGCGGTGAGGCCCACCGTCTCCTGGAAGAGGGTCGGGACGACGGCCACGTCGATTTCTTCGAGGACCCGTGGGAGGTCTTCACGCCGGTAGGCTCCGTAGAACTCCAGGGGGCGGCCTCCCGCGAGCTGCTCCAGCTCCGCCCGGACTGCGGGGCTACCCGGTCCGAAGAACAGGAATCGGGCGCGCTGTGGGGGGACGTCCCGGGCGGCCCGGGCGAGCAGGTGGGCGCCCTTGAAGGGCGAGAGGCGGCCCAGGTAGCCGAACCGCACCGGGCGCCTGGCGGTCCGCACCCGCCAACGGACCTGGTCGGGGACCGCCAGGCCCAGGGGCAACACCGTCATGCGGTCGTGGGGGATCCCGTGGCGCGCGTAGACTTCCTGTACGAAGCGGGAGACCGCGAGCAGCCGGTCCGCGGTCAAGAGGTCTTGCAGCAGGCGCCTCGCGCGCTCCCCGTGGGCCCAAGCGTGTTGCGCCCGGGGGAGGTGGTGGGAGGGGCCCTGCACCGGTTGCGGGCTGCGGGGCCGTGCGCGCAGGTAGAGGGCCGCCGCGCCCTCCACCGCCCTGCGCATGGGACCTGGGGGGAGGAGGGCGACTAGCCGCCGGTGCGCCCTGCGCCGCAGGCCGTCCTTCCCGGCGCAGAACCGGGCGCAGTTCACCCCTCCCTCCGGCCCCGTGCAAGCCATGCCGTCGCGCCGGACGAGGGAGACCTGGGCGCACAGGGGCCAGAAGTCGTGTAGGCTCGCGACCACGGGAACCCCGAGCCCCTTAGCCACCCGCACGAGGGACCCGGTAAAGCCCATGAGGGTGTGCACGTGTACCACGTCCGGCTGCACCTCGCGCAGGAACGCGGCGAACAGCCGATCCAGGCCAGGGTGGCCGCAGTCTTGCAGGGGTCGGTCCAGGGAGAGGGCGGGCGGAGCCGGAGAGTTCACCAGGGCGGCGAACCGGACCCCCTCCTCAGTCCACTGCCGCAGCCTGGGGCCTACAGTCCAGCCGCGGTCGCAGCTGTACAGGTGGACCACCTCGACCCCGCGGCCCTGCAGCGCCCGCAGGAGGTCGCGGCAGTAGGCCGCCACGCCGCTGCGGCCGCGGAGGGGGTGGTCGTAGGTGAGAAACAGCACCCTCATGGTCCTTCAAAGTACAGCTCGTACGGTCCCAGAAACCCCCGGAGGAACGCGCCCTGCCCGGACGCTTCGAACCCTGCCACCTGGGACCGGTAAGCTTCCAGGGCAAGGCGCTTCAGCTCTGCGACGTCGCCCACACTCAGCCGCAGCGCCCGGCGCACGTCCCGGAGGTGACTGAGGGCGGCGAGACGGGCCCGGCCGCGCAGCCGCCGCCACATCCACGGTCCGAACCACACGGGGTACTCGTACAGCTGCAGGCCTGGCTGCAGGGACGCGCGGGCCACCCGGTAGGCGGCCACGTGGTCGGGGTGGTAGTCGCGCCGGTAGGGGGCAAACAGCTGGCGAACTCCCAGCTCCCTCACCAGCGTCCGCACCCGTTCGGTGGCCACGTCCAGGAACGCCGACAGACTCCCGTCGGGAAGCCGCAGGAACAACAGGCGGTGGTGCGGGACACCCAGCACGCTCGCCGCCTCCCGGGCCTCCTCCTCCCGTAGGGCCACCGCGGTCGCGGGGTCTGCCTGGACGCCCTGACGCCCGTCGGTGAGGTACGCGACCCAAACGGGCGAGCCCGAGCGGACCTTGCGGGCGATGAGCCCGCCGCAGCCCAGGACCTCGTCGTCCGGGTGCGGCGCCAGCACGAGGGTGGAGCCCACCTCCAGCTCCGCGGTGCGGTCCTGCGCAAGACGCACCAGCAGACAGCGCATCACGGGCCACCCCCGTCACGGGACCTGCCGAGGAGGTAGCCCACGGCCTTCCAGGCCGCCAGCTCGTGCCGGAAGGCCCTTCGGGAGTCTCGCGAGGCGTACAAGGCCAGGGCCTTTGCCGCGTCCTTGACCGCCACGGACGCCATCCCCCGCCGGTGCGAGAGGGCCGCCTCCGTACGGCCCTGCCAGTAGGCGCGTCGGCGGAAGAAGGTCCGGGTGAGCCGGTCAGGGCCCACCACGTGCGCCACCGAGGCCGCCCCGCAGTAGTACACCGCCCCGCCCGCGCGCTGGATGCGCCAGCACAGCTCGAGGTCCTCGCCACTCAGAAGCCGGCCGCCGAACCGTCCCAGTTGCCCGCTGAACCCGCCCACCTGTTCCAGAGCTTCCCGCCGGACGGAGAGGTTGGCGCTGATGAGGCCCCGGGGGTACTCGATCCGCACCAGTCCGTCCCCCAGGTCCTGTGCGCTGAGGTAGCAGGCGAGGAGTGCGTCCAGGGGGTCGAGCCACCGCGGAGGCTGGCCCGAGAACCACAGCGTCACCCGTCCGCCCACGGCCCACGCGTCCGGGGCTCGGGTGTAGGCATCCGCGAGGGCCGATAGCCAGGTGGGCTCTGCGAGGACGTCGTCGTCGAGGAACGCGATGACCTCCCCGCGGGCTGCGGCGGCCCCGGCGTTGCGGGCCGCGCTGGAGCCCTGCACGGGCTCAAGCACGTATCGCAGCGGTACGGGAGCTTGCCGCGACAGCTCCCCCACCACGTCACGGCTGTGGTCCGTGGAGTTGTTGTCCACCACGACCACCTCGTAGCGGACCTCTGCATGCTGGGCGAGCACGCTCCGGAGGGTGAGCCGGAGGGTCTCCGCCCGGTTGAAGGTGGGGATCACCACGGAGACCATCACGGACGCCCCTCTCGCAGAGCCCGCAACAGCAGGGGCCGAAGCCACCTCCGCCGCCTGGACGGGCGGATCCTCGCCGGCGAGCGGAAGCCCAGACCCAGGGGGACCAGCGGGGACAGTCCACCGCGACGGACGACCTCGTGGACCCGCTCTAACACGTCAATCCGGTGATGGAGCACCTCGCGGTAGCCGGGGTCGCGCAGCAGGCGGGCGGCGCGCGTGCCGAACAGGAGCCGGTGGGCGCGGCCGAGGTCCCCGCCTGACTCCGCGTACGCGCAGAACTGGCTCAGGTAGAAGGCGGGGTACCACTCCACGCGGGGATCCACACCCAGGCGCCGCCACCACGCCGAGCCCGTGGTGCGGTACGGACGCGCGCCGTCTCGGTAGGGGAACTCGAACACGTAGTAGCGCCCGTCGGCCCACGGCAAGCAGTCGCACACCGGCTCCGGGGACACCACGCCCGTGGCGGTGAGGTGCTCTGCCAGCTGGCGGTCTGCGTGGCGCAACTCTTGGACCACGGCCTCGGAGGCCTTGCGTGCCTCGGCGGTGACGTCCACGGGCCGCCCGTTCGCGGCCTGCCGCAGCCCTGCCAGCACGCTGTCTCCGTGCAGGTGGACGGGCCGCCCGAGCAGCCGGGAGGCGAGGCGGAGCGAGTGTGCACAAGAGTTGAGCAGGTGGAGGACTCCCCGCAGGCCTACGTCTGCCTCCTCCAGGGACCGCAGGACGGAACGGACGGAGAACGTGAAGTCCACGTACTCGGCCAGTTCCAGCCAGTACCGGGAGGCCTCGGGCGGAGGAGGTACCTCCAGTGGCTCCCCCCACACCTGGCGGAGGCCGTACAGGGTGTGCACCCAGCGGACTCTAGACGCCTGGCTTTCCGGGACCACCAGGGGAGGGTGCGTGAACAGGTACCGGGCCAGCGGCGAACCCTCTGTGGCCGCCAGGACCCCGCGGAGAGTCCACTCGTCCACGTCGTCCGCCACGACCACCAGGACGTCCAGGTCAGAGACCCCGGGGTGGGAGACGCTGCCGAACTGGAACACCGCGCGCACCCCGCGCAGGTTGCGGACCCGTTCCGCGAACCGCGCCAGGGTCTGCTCGTAGTCCTCAGCCTGCAGAGGCCGCACGTCCCGGTAGACCCGCACTACGTCTGCACCTCACCGAGGAGCTGGAGCGCCCGGGCCCCGAACCTGCGGACAGCACCGTAGAAGTCCGTGCGGGCCAGCACGCGCTGTACCTCCCCGGGCAGGGGGGAGGCGTACTTCGCCGCCATGCGGCGGTACAGGTCAGGGTTCCGGAGGGCCCTGAGGCTGACCGCGCGGAGGGTTTCCTCGCGGAGGCCGGGGCGGTACGGCCACCGGTCCCGGAGCTGCGTGGCCACCTCCACCGCCTCCCAAGAACCGTCGAAGTGGGGCCGGGCCCGCTCGAAGCTGAATTTCTTGTAGCAGGGCTCGCCCAGCGCTCCCAGGTACACGGCCGGCACCAGCATGACCCGCGCCAGCAGGTCCTTCAGCTCCCAAACGTTCCCCGCAGGGCGCTGGCGGTGGCACAGCTGTCTTGCGAGGGCGGCCGCCTGCTGGCGCCTCTCCCGCAGGCCGTCCCGGGGCCGGAGGGTGAGCACGGTGGGGCCCACCACGGCGGTGGCGTGGCGCAGCACCTCGGGCGGCAGGTGCGCGGGCGGGTAGTGGCGGAGGTCGAGCTCCGTGAGGACGAAGTGGCCGTGGTGCTGCAGGGGGTCGTGCTCGTACAAGAAGCGGGCGGCCTCCACGCACCGTTCCGAGCACTCTGCCAGGCGCTGCGGGTCGAGCAACGTCCCTCGGGCCACGACGACCAAATCGTCGGCGTCGGAGTAGGCCGTGTAGTCGAGGGTGGAGAGGCTCCCGTGCAGGTAGAACCCCACCAGGTAGGGTGCCAGGGACTCGGCCACGTACTCGCCCAGACCGGCCACCGCGTCCAGCCCGCGCGCACGGTATGCGGCGGGGTCGAACCGCCGCGGGACCTCTACCTCCAGCCCAAACTCACCGGGGCCTTCCAGGCGCGCGTCGAGCTCCCGGTACAGCGCGGAGAGGAGCTCCACGGCCTCGTGGAAGCTCACAAATCCGGACGACTCGCCCTGCTCGGCCAGAGCACGGAGGCGGCCGCTCAGTACTCCTGACAGATGGTGGAAGGCGCGGAGGGCCGGCTTGAGGACGTCCCAGGGGACGCGGGTGGACCGGAGCTCCAGCGGCCGCAGCAGCTCCGCGCGGTGGCTTGCGGGCACGACGAACTCCCCGTTGAGGAACGTGTGCAGGGCGCCCAGCAACGCGTCCTGGAACCGGTCGAGGGCTTCGGACCGCTCCCGCCGGCGGGCCGCGGCGCCCGGGGGCCGACCGTGGGCGGGCTGCGGCTGCCAGGACCAGGTGTGCGGGAGCACGAACCGGCCCGCGAACAGGGCCCGGTTGGTGTCCACCACGAACCGGCGGATTCCCCACCGCCAGTCGTAGGGGGCTGTGAGGGTCTCGTCCCAAATCCCCACGTTCACCTCGTACAGGCCAGGTCCCAGCCCCAGCTGCGGGACCACCACGTCCACCCACCCGCGGCCCTCCATGGCGGGGATGACGAACCCCTCGTTCTTCGTGTCCATGCCCGTGTACACCGTCCAGTCGCTGCTGTTGAAGCTCACGGAGACCTGTGGACGCTCCACGCGCTCCCGCGCCTCGTACTCCACCCGCACCACCAGGTCCTCGCCCATCCGGAAGGCGGACCGCTCCTGCCCAGAGCGGTCCACCAGGCGCACCGCCGTGATCCGTACCCGGTCGTCCCCGCGGGTGGCGGGGAGGGCGGGCCGCAGGCCCGCTTCCGGATTTGCGGCACCCGCCTCGTCCAGGTGCCGGTAGTAGGTGGCGATGACTTCCGGGGTCGGACCGTGGGCCGCGATCCGGCCGCCAAGAAGGAGGATGGTCTTCGGACAGATGCGCTGGACGTTGGCGAGCTGGTGGCTCACCAGCAGGATGGTGACGCCCTGGTCCCGCAGCTCCCGGATGCGGCGCAGGCACTTGCTCTGGAACGCCGCGTCCCCCACGGCCAGGACCTCGTCCACCAGCAGCACGTCCACGTCCATGTGGGCCGCCACCGCAAACCCCAGCCGCACCTGCATCCCGGAGGAGTAGTGCTTGACGGGCGTGTCCACGAAGGGCTCGATCTCCGCGAAGGCCACGATTTCCTCAAACCGCCGGCGGATCTCCCGGGCCCGGAGGCCCAGGATGGACCCGTACACGTAGATGTTCTCCCGGCCCGTGAGCTCCGGGTGGATGCCGGCCCCCACCTCGATGAGGGCACCCACCCGGCCCCGGATCCGGACGGTGCCCTCGCTGGGGTGGGTGATCCGGGCGATGAGCTTCAGGGTGGTGCTCTTGCCGCTGCCGTTGGGGCCGATGATCCCCAGGGCCCCTCCTTGAGGGACCTCGAAGCTCACCTCCCGCAGGGCCCAGAACTCCTCCCGCCTGCGGGCCCACGACCAGGGCGTGAGGAGCGCCGCGAGGTCGTCCCGGAGGGACCGGTAGCGGGCCGACCCTTTCCGGTAGCTCTTGGAGACCCGTTCAAAACGGACGGCGTAGCTCAACGGGACCCCCCTAGATCACGTCCGCGAAGTTGCGCTCCACGTGGCGGAAGTAACGGTAGCCCACCACCAGCACCAGGAGGGCGCTGGCGGCCGCGGCCGCCACCAACAGCCCGTCCGGCGCGGACGCCCGCAGCACCACGTCCCGCCAACCCTGGACCACCGCGGCCATGGGGTTGAGGAGCGCGTACCACACGCGGTACTCCTCCGGGACCATGGTCATGGACCACACCACGGGCGTGGCGTACAGCCACACCTGCAGGGCGATGGGGAGCACGTACCGCACGTCCCGGTAGTAGGCGTTGAAGGCTCCCAAGAGCAGGGAGAGCCCGACCATGAAGGTCAGCTGGACGAGGAGGAGCGGGACCAGGTAGACCACCTGCCAGCCCACGGGAACCCCGTAGAAGGCGAGCAGGAGGGCAAACACGCCCGCGGAGACCAGGAAGTCCACGCCGCTGGTGACCATGCTGGCCAGGGGGAGCACCGCCCGGGGGAAGTACACTTTCTTGATCAGCGCACCGCCGGCGGCCACGCTGGTGATGGCCGCGGAGACCGCGGAGGCGAAGAAGTTCCACGGCAGCAGGGCCGCGTAGGAGAAGACGGGGTAGGGCACCCCCTCGCTCGGCAGCCGCGCGAACCGGCCGAACACCACGGTGAAGACGAACATCATGACCAGAGGCTGGATGGCGGCCCACGCGACCCCCAGCAGGGACTGCTTGTACCGCACCCGTACTTCCCGCATGCCAAGGGCCCACAGCAGCTCCCGGTGCGCCACGAGCTCGCGAAGCCCCGCAAGGACACCCGGGGGTGGGTCCTCCGCCCGGATCACCACTTCCGGTAGAGGACGGATACGGATCATCCGGTCCTCCTGAGCTCCGCGTGCCGCTTGGTAGCCTCCTCGTACACCTCTAGGGTCCGGCGCGCCACGCGGTGCGGCGCGTACTCCTGTACCGCGCGGTGGCGGGCCGCCTGGCCCATGTCTGAACGGCGGCCGGGGTCCAGGAGGAGGGCCGCAATCGCCTCCGCGAGCCGCTCGGGGTCCCCGGGCGGGACCAGGAGCCCCTCCTGCCCATGGGTAACGATCTCCGGGATCCCGCCGACGGCACTGGCCACCACGGGAACGCCGCAGCTCAGGGCCTCCAGCACCGTGTTGGGGAAGTTGTCCCAGGAGGTGGGCAGCACCACCACGTGGGCGCGCCGGTACAGGTCCACCAGCTCGACCCGGGGAACCGGATCGAGGAACCGGACGGCTCCCTCCGCCCCGCTCCTCTTCAGGATTCCCTGCATTCGGGCGCGGGTGGAGCCGGTGCCTGGCACAGTGTGGTCGGAGCCCACGCACAGAAACCGGGCCTCGGGAACCCGTGCGAGCACCCGAGGGACCGCCTCCGCCAGCACCAGGGCCCCCTTGAGGGGCGCGAGCTTGCCCACGTACAGGACCACGGGCTCTCCTGATGGGGGAGGCGCGGCGGGCGAGAACAGTTCGGGGTCCACCGCGTTGGGCACCACCCGGATGCGACCGGGCGGGATCCCAAACCGCCGCGCCACCGCGAGCGCCAGGGCCCGGCTGGCGCAGGTGTTGAGGGTGGCGCGTTGCGCCGCGGCCCGCTCCATGTAGTGGACGACCCACCCGCCGGGGCTGAGCCTCCTCCCGACGGCTTCGTTGACCAGGAAGAGGGGCGTGTGGAACCGCACCACGTGAGGGAGGTCCGGCAGTCGGCGGAACAGGGCGAGACCTTCAGCCCCGTGCTCGGGCGACTGCACCACGTCCAACCCCTCCTGTTGGAAGAGCTCCACCACCTTCTCCGCCGCCGCCCGGGAGTACGCGTAGGCGTCGAGGAAGCTCTGCGGCCCCGTGAGCGACCGCGCGGCTTTGCGGAGCACATTGGGAGGCGAGGCCACCCGGTGCACCACCACGCCCTCCTCTAGCCTTGTGGAGGGCAGTGCAGCCGCCCGGGCCACCACGTGCACCCGACACCCGGCCCGCACCAGGGACCGGGCCAGGGTGTACGTGTACGTCCCGATGCCGCCACTCCTCACCTCGGGCGGGTACTCCTGACAGAGGAGGCAGATGCGCATCATCGGCTTCGCCACACCTCGTGTAAGTAGCGTGCGAGGGCGTAGCTCCAGCGCGGTGAGATTGCGAGTCCGAAAAACAGCGCAATGTTCTTTATGTCGGACGGTGCAACTCGAAGTGCTACCCACAGGAGCCGCCAAGCTTCGAGGGAGGACCCCGTTCTCGCCATTTCCAGGACGGCCCCGCGGAGCCGCCGGGCGTGCAACCGCAACGCTCGTTTGACCGCTAACCGCTCTCGGGCCGAGAGCTGTGGATTCCTAAGAAGAGCTCTCAACAGCTCGATACCGACCAATGCGCCTTGCCCTCTCCTTGCCATTGCGGTGAGTGAGCCCAGCCGCCTGCGGTAGATGGCTGTCGGACCCGGAAGCGGCGCCACATGGACTCCACTCAGTAAGAGCCGATAGCTCAGCTCAGTATCTTCGCCGTACCTGAGCTGTTCGTTGAAAGCGCCCACCTGGAGAAGAACGGCCCGCCGAAGGACCCACGTGCAGGGAGGGCCAAAGAATGCGCGACCCTCGAGGACGTCTAGGAATGCTTTCTTTCCGGGTCCTGCGGCAAGATGGCACCCGGGATAATGAAGCGCGCCGAAGGTGATGCAGGATTGCGGATCAAATGGCTGGTCCGTATGCCACCAGAACATGTCACCGTGTACGACTCCGGCATCTTGCTGCCGCTCGAAAAGAGCGACGGCCTCTGCGAGGTGGCGGGGCAGCCATAAATCATCGGCGTCAAGGAACGCAACGAGCTCGCCCTTGGCTAGGCGAAGGCCAGCGTTCCTCGCGGCCGACGGCCCGGACTGAGGTTGGCGCAGATAGGAAACGCAGGGTAGGGCGAGGTAGGGCGCCAGGCGACGCTCGGTGTCATCCGTGGAAGCATCGTTGACGACGACAATTTCGTAGTTGCCGTAAGTCTGAGAAAGGACGGAGTCAAGAGACGCCCCGATGTACGGGGCGACGTTATAAGCGGGGATGACGACTGAGACGAGGGGAGTCATGCCGGCCTGCCTGGGCGGACGGAGCGCCAGAGTCGGGCGAGGGAAGTCGCCCACGAAGCGTTGAGGCTGCAGAGGGCGAGTGCCAGAAGCGATAGGCCGTCAAGGCGGCAGGCGAAGCACTGCTTGAAGAGGCGGCGGGCAAGGGCAAAGTCGCGAGCGAGAAGGGCCTGGACCGCAGCGCTACGGTACCCAAGGGCCCGCCAGCGGCGATAGCCTAGGAGAAGAACTCGGTCGCGCCACCGGAGCCCTGGCTGCCGGAGCCATTTTGAGACGATGCGGAGGTGGCAGTCGATCTTTGTGGAAAGGTGAGAGCTCAGGCTGCCGGGACGGCGGCGCAGCAGGGCGAGGGGCTCGGGGTGGAGGACGAAGACGGAGCCCGAGTGGGCGAGCCGGAGCCAGAGGTCGAAATCCTCGGCTACGGAGAGGGTTTCGTCGAAGCCACCCACCGCGACGAACGCCGAGCGGCGGAAGAGCGTGCAGCTGTTAGGGATGACGTTGGGGCCGGAAAGGAGGCGACGCCAGACCGCGGTTCCGGAGAGCCGCGATGCCGGGCGGGGGGCAGGAGTGGAAAATGGCGGCGGGGGCGCCACACCGTCCCAATAAAGAACGGCGCCGGAGACCACGTCTACGTCGGGCTGCTGGAAATAGGGAAGGAGCGTTGAGAGCATATGGGGAGCCCAGACGTCGTCGGCGTCGAGCTGGGCAATGATCTCACCGTTGCTTGCCGCGATGCCCGCATTGCGCGCAGCCGCGACGCCCCGGTGAGGGCGCTGGATGAAGCGGGCCGGCGGGGCGAACCGCCGGACGATGTCTGGCGTGGAATCGCTGGAACCGTCGTCAACAACGACAAGCTCAAAGTCGCCATAGGTCTGGGAGAGCACGGAACGGATTGCCTCTTCGATCCAAGGCGCGGCGTTATAGGCAGGCATGATGACACTCACGTTCGGTCTGGGCATCGCTCACCCCCGCAGGGCGAAGCCGGAAGAGCGGTGGGCCTTGAAGTCCGCCACCGTGTGGCGCAGCCCCTCGAGGAAGTCCACCTCCGGTTCGTAGCCGAGGACCGCACGGGCCCGGGAGATGTCCGCCAGGGTGATGCGTACATCTCCAGGGCGGGGCGGCGTGTGGCGCACGCCAAGGCGACGGCCAAAAATCTCCTCCAGGGCCCGGACGAGGTCCAGGATGGAGTACGTCTCGCCCGCCCCCACGTTGAGCACCTGGCCCGCGGCCTGTGGGGCCGTGGCGGCCAGCAGGGTCGCGCGGACCACGTTGCGCACGTACGTGAAGTCGCGGGACTGCAGGCCGTCGCCGTGCACCTCCAGGGGGCGTCCCTCCAGGGCTGCGGCGAGGAACCGGGGGATCACCGCCGCGTAGCGGGAGGCCGGGTCCTGCCGGGGTCCGAACACGTTGAAGTACCGCAGGCTCACCGTCTCAAGCCCGTACAGCTCGAAGAACACCCGGCAGTAGTGCTCACCCGCCAGCTTGCTCACCGCGTAGGGGGAGACGGGAGCTGGGGTCATGGTCTCCACCTTGGGCACTTCCAGGGATGCCCCGTACACGGAGGAGCTGGAGGCGAACACCACCCGCCGCACCCCGGCTTCCCGGGCCGCCAAAAGCAGTCGCAGCGTACCCGTGACGTTCACCTCGTGGGTGGAAAGCGGGTCGTCCACGGACCGCGGCACCGCCCGCAGGGCCGCCTCGTGGACTACGATTTCCACACCCGCGCAAGCCCGCCGCAGGACCTCCGGGTCGCGGAGGTCTCCCACGATCAGCTCGCACCCGTCGGCGACTCGCACCACGTCGCCCGGAGCCGGAGGCCGCAGGGAACCGGGTGCAAGGCCCAACGCCTCCTCCAGGTTCCGGAGGCTCCCCGTGCTGAGGTCGTCGAGCACCCGGACGCGCTCTCCCGCCCGGACGAGGGCCTCCACCACGTGGGACCCGATGAACCCGGCTCCTCCCGTGACTAGGTAGACCATTCCGCCACCTCCGGGTCGGGTGGGAGTGGGCGGATGGAGCTGCCAGGCTCCACCACCCGGAAACCCACCGCCGCCAGCTGCCGCGCCAGGCCCATCCCCCGGCCGTCCACCACGAGGGGCCGCCGGACCCGCCGGCGGACCTCCTGCCAGTCCAACTCCCGGTACTCCGGCCAGTCCGTGAGCAACAGCACCGCGTCCGCGCCCTTTGCGGCCTCATAGGGGTCCGGACAGCAGGTCAGGGCCGGAAGCCTGCGCTGTGCCTGCTCTGCCGCGGCCGGGTCGTGGGCTTGCACTCTGGCTCCGCGGGCGATGAGGCGCTCCACCACGGCCAGGGCCGGGGACTCGCGCACGTCGTCGGTCCCAGGCTTGAAGGCCAGGCCGAACACCGCCACCGTCCTGCCGCGCAGGCCGCCCAGCAGGAACTCCACACGGCTCACAAACCGGCGGGGCTGCCTGTTGTTCACCCTCTGGACCGCGCACAGCAGCGCGGGGTCCACCAGATGCTCGCGGGCGGTGTGCACCAGGGCACGCACGTCCTTGGGCAGGCAGGAACCTCCATAACCGATTCCGGCCTTCAGGTAATGGGGCCCGATGCGGGGGTCGAGTCCGATGGCCCGGGTGACCGCTTCCAGGTCAGCACCCACGCGCTCGCAGATCTCCGCGATCTCGTTCACGAAGGAGACCTTGGTGGCCAGGAAGGCGTTGGCCGCGTACTTGATCATCTCTGCGGTGGGGGGGTCGGTGTGCACCACGGGAGCCTCCAGGGGCGCGTACAGCTCTGCGACCCGCTCTGCCGCCACGGCGCTACGGGTCCCGACCACGATGCGGTGCGGCCGGAAGAAGTCCTCCACGGCGTTGCCTTCCCGCAGGAACTCCGGGTTGCAGGCCACCGGTTGCCGCAAGCGCCGTGCCACCCGGTCGGTGGTGCCCACGGGTACCGTGCTCTTGATCACCAACATCCGGTCGCCGTTGCGCAGCCGTGCGAGCTCCTCCACCACCTGCTCCAGGGCAGACAGGTCCGCCTCCCCGTTGTGCCTGGAGGGGGTCCCGACCGCGCAGATCACCAGGTGGCAGGACCGGCTGGCCTCCCGGAGGCTGCCGGTAAACCGGAGTGCACCGCGCGCGAGGCCGTCCCGAACCAACTCTTGCAGACCCGGCTCGAAGAACGGCAGCTCTCCGCGACGGAGCGCGTGGAGTTTGGCATCCTCCTTCTCCACGCAGGTGAGGCGATGCCCCAGGTGGGCCAGGCACGCCGCTACCGTGAGGCCCACGTAGCCGGCACCCACTACGCAGACGTCCATGTGCCCTCCAGCGCTCCCGGGTTGAACTCGGGCGAGCCGGGCACCCTGTGTGGGGCGTCCGCGGTCCGGCCGGCCTGCAGCAGACGGTGGGCGCTCGCCACCAGCCCCAGGATGAGGAAGAAGAACGCACCCGCCCGCGCCGCCGAGATGGAGGGGCTGAACACGCTGTACAGGCCGTAGCCCACCAGGCAGTTCTGAAGCCCGGCCACCAGGGGAAGCAGGGGAGAAGCACTCTCCTGGGCGGCTCTGTGGGCCTCCCGGACCGTGCGGACGAGGCGCACGGCCACCCACACGAACACCAGGAACCCCAGCATGCCGGTGGTGACCAGCTGCAGGGCGTACTCGTTGTCCACGCTGCCCAGGGACACGCTGGCGAGTCCCCAGCCGAAGATGGGAGACTCCGGCAGCGCCCGGGAGATGTAGTACAGCCCGGGCTGGAAGCGCTGCGGCAGGTTCACTCCGGAGCCGTACACCTCGCTGTACTCGACCTCCGCGAACGCCTCCCGGATGCTCAGCACGCGCGCCGCCACGTGTTCGGGGAAGAGGGTGGGCACCAACAGCCAGCCGACGGGGAGCAGCAGCAACAGGCTGCGCTTCCGCGACAGGCCCACGAGGAGGATCATGGCGGCCGTGGAGACCAGGAAGTTGCGGCCCAGGCTGAAGGGCAGCACGTACAGGGAGCCGAGCATCAGGGCGCCGAAGAGCAGCGAGGTGCCGAACTGCTGGGAGTACGCGAGGAAGCCCAGGGCCAGGCCGACGTTGAGCATCGCGGCCAGGCCCGGTTCGTGGACCGGAGCCCCCTCCGGGCCCAGGGCCAAGTGGCCGGTCTCGTAGAAGCGCGTGAGCGCGTACACGTTAAGCGCGGCCAGGGAGGCCATGAACACGTACGCCATGCGCCGCAGACCGTCCAGGTCCCCGAGGCAGTCGGTGAAGACGAAAAACAGCAGGACGAGCTGCAACCGCTTCAGGACGTGCAGGCCAGCTCCGGACCACGGGTGGGTGGACCAGAGGTTCGCGGTCCCGAGGGCGGCGCCCCACAGGGTGGCCACGACCCCCACGGCCGCGTAGAGGACCAGGGGCGCATCCAGGGGTGTCGGGGTCCGGCTGCGGCCCGCCCGGTGCACCGCCCAGCCCAGGAACAGGGGCACCGTCATGAGGTCCTCCGGGCGCACCGTCAGCCGACCCAGGGGCAACTCGGGACCCAGCGCCATGGCAGGCGGCAGGAGGAACGACGCGGCGCGGGGATTCAGCACTGCCAGGAGGGCGTACAGCACCGCGGCAAGGGCCCACTCCAGGGGCAGGCTCATGGCGCTCCCTCCGTGGCCCAGCGCCAGCCCTCGGACGCGGCGAGCCCCGCCCACAGCACCACGGCCGGGACCATGGGCAGCGCGTAGCGGGTGCTGCCCGCGAACAGGAGGGCGGCCAGGTGGGTCAAGGCAAACAGCGCCCACAGGGTGCCCCCGGCCCGGCGCCGCCACGCGAGGTAGGCGCCGGCGGCCGCCAGGGCGTACAGCGCCCAGTGGAACACTGAGGCTGCGAGGGGGACCTCCAGGACGCGGTCATCCGTGGACCGCGTGAAGCTGTGCAGCCGGAGGAGCTTGAGGCCCAGCAGGTGTGCGTAGGCTGCCGGGTGGTCGCGGATCCACCGGAGCGCCTCCTGCAGGTACAGCCGGTTCTCCTCAGAGACGTTCAGGGCACGCCAGCCGTACCGGCCGTCGTCGGGCGGGACCGGGCCGCTCCACGTGCGGCGCGTCGGCCACACCAGGCCACCGTCCGCGTGGGGGTTGTTTCCGGCCCAGAACACCAGGGCCCCGTTGCTCTGGACCGGGGCGAAGGTACGGAGCACCACCCAGTTGCGGACCGTCCAGGGAAGGAGCACCAGGGCGCACCCCGCGGCGACGCAGGCCATGACGCGGTAGGACACCGCGGACCGGGCACCCCACCGGGCCAGCCCCCATACCATCAGCACCGGAACGAACAGCAGGAACATCGCCCGCGCGAGGGCCCCCAGCCCCACCAGCGCGCCCAGCAGGAAAGCCTGTCTCGGGTGCGGTTGGCTGGCTACCCGTTCGGCCTGGAGCAGGGACAGGAGCAGCAGCGGCAAGAACAGGTTCTCCGTCAGGTGCAGGCCAGCCAGGTAACTGGCCCCGGGGTGCACGGCCCACAGCCCCGCAGCCAGTAGAGCCGCCCGGCTTCCGAACAGCCGACGGCCCAAGAGGTACACCAGCAGGCAGTCCAGCGCCCCCAGCACCGCCTGCAGGACGCGCACCGCCGACGGGGTCGCCCCCAGGCCGTACAGGGAGGCCAGCAGGAACACGTACAGGGGCGGGGTGGTCGCCACGGGCTCCCCGTCCAGGGAGAAACCGCGGCCGCCGAGCAGGCTTGTCACCAGAGCCGCGTGGATCCGGCTGTCCGACGCGGGCTCGGCCTCTGGAGGGGCGGCAAGTCCCACCGTCGCGCCCGCTACAACCAGGCGCACCCCCACGGCGATTGCTGCCACCGCGCAGGGGTACAGGAGGGAAGGGGCACGGGCCTGGACGCGCAGCGTTGCCACGGTCATAGGCGGACCACGTGGGGAGCGCGTCGGCCGCGCAACGCGTTCCGCGTGTCCAACACGAGCCGGGCGTTGTGTAACACCCGGTCGTAGTCCACGGCGGAGTGGTCGGTGGTGATGATCACACAGTCCGCCCACCGGATCACCTCGTCGGTGATGGGCACCGACCGCAGGGTCTCCCCGGGGTTGGGCAAGCACACCTCGGGCACGTACGGGTCGTGGTACTGCACCGCGGCCCCGTGCTTTGCCAGCAGTTCGATGATCTTGAGGGCGGGAGACTCGCGCGTGTCGGGGACGTCGCGCTTGTAGGCGACGCCCAGGACGAGGGTCCGTGCGCCCCGCAGGGGGACCCCCAGGGTCCCGAGCGCGGCGGTGACTTTGGAGACTACGTAGTACGGCATGGCGTCGTTCACCGCGGCGGCCAGCTCGATGAACCGGACGTGGAAGTCGTACTCGCGGGCCTTCGCCGCGAGGTAGTAGGGGTCGATGGGGATGCAGTGGCCGCCCACCCCCGGGCCGGGGTAGAAGGGGAGAAACCCGTAGGGCTTGGTGGAAGCTGCCTCGATGACCTCCCACACGTCCAGCCCCATTCGGTCACACAGCAGGGCCAGCTCGTTGGCGAGGGCGATGTTCACGTTCCGGAAGACGTTCTCGTAGACCTTCACCATCTCCGCGACCGTGGGCGAGGACACGGGAACCACGCGGTCGACGATCTGTTCGTAGAAGGCACAGGCGAGCTCCGTGCACGCGGCGGTCAGCCCGCCCACCACCTTGGGAATCTGGCGGAGCGGGTAGGCCCGGTTGCCGGGGTCGATCCGCTCCGGCGAGAAGGCGAGGAAGAATTCCTGGCCCGCCCGGAGCCCGCGCGCCTCGAGGAGGGGCCGCACCAGCTCCTCGGTGGTGCCGGGGTACGTGGTGCTCTCCAGCACGACCAGGGTGCCCGCGTGCAGGTGACGCGCAACCCCCGTGGCCGCATCGCGCACGTAGCTCAGGTCCGGCTCCTTGCTGCGCGTCAGGGGCGTGGGAACACAGATGACGATGACGTCCGCCTGGGTCAGGACGCTGTAGTCCGAGGTGGCCCACAGGCGCCCCGTGTTCACCAGCTCTGTCAGGCGTGTGCTCGGGACGTCCCCGATGTAGGAGCGACCGGCTCGCACGGAGTCCACGCGAGCCTCGTCAACTTCGATCCCGAGGACCCGGAAGCCCGAAGACGCCACCTCCACCGCCAACGGGAGGCCTACGTACCCCAGCCCGATGACCGCGACCCGGGCCGCCCGCGTCCGGATCCGGACCTCTAACTCGGGGCGTGAGAGGATGGCCTTCATCTCCTGCCAAGCCACTCGCGCACGGCAGCCAAGGGGGCCTCGAGGGCAGGGAGGTGCTCCGCCAACGCGGGCAGATTCACCGCGGCCAGCACGAGGCCGGTCAGGGCCGCGAAGACCACCACCGTGGCCAGGGGCCGCCGGGGGGGCGGCGGGTTGAAAAAGCGCTGGTGGTGGTAGTAGCTGTCTACTGCGTCTGGCTGGGCCTTGTTCAGCACGAAGCCCAGGACCTTGACGCCCGCGCGGTCGAGCTGCACGCGCACCTGGCGCTCCAGGCCCCGCGGCGGCCTCCCCGCTTCGAGGACCAGGAGCACCCCGTCCGCCAGCGGCGCCACCGCGTGCGCGTCGGCGAAGGCCCCCGCGGCGGGGAGGTCGAGGAGCACCACGTCTGCCCTCTGGCGGAGGTCATCTAGGAGGGCCTTCAAGGCCTGCGGGCGCAGCAAGGGCCCCGGGTCGCGGCGCGGAGCGCCCGCGGGCAACAACCACAGGTTGTCCTGGATCGCCACCAGGCACTCCGGGACGGTGGCCTCGCCGAGGAGGACGTCCGCGGCTCCCCGCACGTTGGGCGCGTAGAAGAGCTGGTGTTGTCTGGGCCGGCGCAGCATCAGGTCCACCACCAACGTGCGGTCGCCCAGGTCGGCGCATGCCCGGGCGAGGTTCCGCACCACCGTGGACACCCCCTCTCCCGGCCTGGGGCTGGTAACGGCCACCACGCGGGGCGGGTCCGATCCGTTGGCGGTCAGGAGGCTGGCTCGCAGCAACCGGTAGCCTTCGTCGAAGGGCGGGTTGTGGCGGGGGATGGCGCCTAGGGCGGGGACCGCGAGGAGCCGCTCGCCCTGGTCCGCGGTGCGCACGCGGTTGTCCACGGACTCCGCGAAGATCACCAACGCGGCCGCGGCCACCAGACCTGCGAAACCTCCGCCCAGGGCGCGGACGGGCCGGTTCCCGAAGGGAGAGGTTCGCTGCGCTGTCCGCGCGGGGTCCACCATGGTCAGGGTCCCGCCGGTCTGGTACTCCTGCTCCCGCACCCGGATCTCCGCCAGGCGACGCTGCAGGTCCGCATACTGCGTGCGGAGGCTCTCCACATGCCGCTGCAGCCGGGCTTCTTCCAGCTCGTGGCGCGCCAGCATGGGAAACTCCCGCCGGACGGCCCCCACCACCCGTTGCAGCGCCTCCCGGCGCGCGAGAAGGGCCAGGCGCTCACTCTCCAGGGTTACCCGCGTCTGGAGGAGGGAGTCGTACAGAGGGTTGGGCTGTACGCGTTCGCTGGAGACGATCCGCTCGACCTCCTTGGTGAGCCGGTCGCGGATGGCCTGCATCCGTGTCTTCAGCCGCGCGACCTCCGGGTGTTCCTCCGTGCGGAAGGCCAGCTCGGAGACCAGCTGAACTTCCAGGTTGACCAACTGGCCCTGAAGGAGCTGAGCGACGGGGTTGTTCACGATCTCTCGTTCCGAGCGCGTGGCGGACTGTCCGCTCAGCTGCGCCCGGACCATGGCAAGTTTGGCTTCCCCTTCCCGGAGGGCCAGGTTGATCCGGGTGATCTCGTTTTCCAGGCCTTCCACGAACCCGATCCGGGCCGCGAGCCTCGTGTAGAGGTTCTTCTGCTCCCGGAAGCGGAGGAGGTCCTCCTCCGCCTGACGGAGAGTGGCGCCCACGTCCGCCACCTGCTTTTCAATGAACTCCCGGGCCAGGGTCACCCCCCGGCGGTTGATCTCGCGGTGGAAGGCCACTGCGGTTTCGGCCACCGCGTTGGCGAGGAGGACGGCTTGCTCCGCGGTGTCTGCGGTGGCGGTCAGGCGGATGAGGTCGCTGCCGGGATCCCTGCGGACGCGCAGGGACTCGAGCACCTGCAGGGGGGTCTGCTGGAGGCCCAGGCGCTGGATCACGCGTTCGGCCACCGTCCGGCTGCGCAGGAGGTCCATGGCGAGGGCGCGTTGCTGCTCCGCGGTGCGGTCGCGGCGTGTACCGGCCACGAAGTCGGACACCCGCTGGTCCTCGGGCGGAGAGGTGGTCAGGGTGGCGGTGGCCTCGAACCGGGCCGCCTGCGGCCGCTCCAGGAGGACCGCGACCACCGCGGCGGCCAGGGTGAGTGCGAGGATCAACCAGCGGCGCCGGCGGAGAATCCGGTAGTACGTCCAGAACTCCATGTTCCCGCACCCTCACCGGAACAGGAACAGGAAGAAGGTGAGCCGCTGCAGCCAGTCGAAGAACGCGTTCCAGGTAAACGGCTGCGGCCTCTCCGGCACGAAGACCACGTCCCCGGGGGCGACCTCCAGATTGAGGCCCACCTCGCCACCCTGTCGCAGGTACTGCTCGAGGTTGATCCGCACCACGGTGGGCCGCCCGTTGACCTGGCGGACGAGGGCCACATCCCGCAGGTTGGCCTTGTCCGTGGGCCCTCCTGCGTCCAGGAGGAGGTTCGCCACCCGCATCCCTGGGCGGACCACGTAGGAGCCGGGGTTCTTGACCTCTCCGATGACCGCGGCCCGGTTGTCGGTCTCGGGCACGTAGATCACATCCCCGGGCTGCAGGAGCACGTTCTGTTCGGCGGCGCCCTTCTGCAGGAACGCCACCAGGTCCACCCGGACTTGCTGCCCGTCGTTGCGCATGATGCTGATTCGGTCAGGCCCCGCCTTCGGTGTGAACCAGCCGGCCTTCTGGATCACGTCGAGGAGCCGCTCGCCCTCCCGGAGGTCGTAGTAGCCCGGCTTGGTCACCTCGCCGAGGACGTGCACACGGTCCTCCGACTGGGAGACCACGATGACGTCTCCCGGCTCGAGGAGGACGTTCTGGGCTGCGTTCCCCCGGAGGAGGAGGGCCTCGAGGTCAACCGTGATCTGCCGGTTCTTGCGGATGACGAAGACGGCACGCAATGCGGCACGGGCCGTGGGCCCGCCGGCCTGCGCAATGACCTCGGCGAGGGACAAGCCCGGCTGATACTCGTAGGAGCCGGGTCGCACCACTTGGCCGAGGACGTACACGAACAGCTTGCGCGGGACCACCTGAAGGAAAGAGACCTGCACCCTGGGATTCCGGAGGTATCGCCGGAGGGCGGCCGCCAGGCGGTCTCCGAGCTCCTTGGGGGTGGCCCCGGCGGCGGCGACCTCACCGAGGACGGGGAACACGATCACGCCGTCTCCGCGGACGGTGTAGGTCCCGGACATGCCCGGCTCACCGACCACAGTGATGAGGAGGACATCTCCCGGGCCGATGACAGGGTCCTGCTGGGCCCCGGCGGTGGTCGGGGCGAGCAGCACGGCCACCACCAGCGCCGCGGCACGGACGACTTGGGTCCGGAACAGCCCCTTCATGACAAACCCCCTCGACCGGGGGCCCGGGTCCGCCGGGCCGCCGGGACTTTAGGCCGACTCCAGGCCAGGCTCCTCCCGCAGGATCAAACACACCTCCCGCTCTCCGGAACGGGTGCGTGCCAGGTACAGGCCCCTGACGGTCCAGAGGGCGGCCTGGTACACGAACGTCCACCCGACCGGGCAGCACCGTTCTGCCACGGGCTCCATCTCCGGCAACAGGACGATCCGTTCTCGGGTCACGGCGACTCCCCGTTTCCGTGCTGGTCGTGGGAAGACCCGGGCGTCCACCCCCGCGCTGCCCAGCCGTTCCGGAGGACAAAGGCGACCGCCTGGGTGCGGTTTCGGGCACCGATCTTGCGGAAAATGGACCGGATGTGGCTCTTCACCGTGGTCGGACTCAGGAACATGTTGCTGGCGATCTCGCGGTCGGTGGCGCCCCTGGCCATCTGCAGGAGGATCTCCATCTCCCGGCCGGTCAGCCCCCCCACGGCCGAACCGTTCCGCTCCTGCCGCTCCCGCATGAGGGCACGGAAACGTTCCACCAACTGCCGCGCGATGCGGGGGTGCATGATGGTGCGGCCTTGGGTCACCCCCTCGATGGCGTGCGCCAAGTTGTCCACGTGGATGTCTTTCAGGACGTAGCCGGTGGCGCCCGCCTCAAGGGCGGCGAACGCACGTTCATCGTCCGGCCACTCGGCCAGTACGATCACCTCACACTCGGGCGCCCGTTCCTTGAGCAGCCGCACGGTCTGGACCACGTCCAGACCCGGCATGTCCTGGTCCAGCAGGATCACGTGGGGCTCCACGGCGGGCAGAAGCTCGAGGGCTTCCGGTAGGGAGCCTGCCTCCGCGACCAGCTCCAGGGTCTCGCGCTGCTCCAACAGGCTCCGGATGCCCTGCCGGACCAAGGTGGTGTCGTCCACGATCAAGACCCTCGGTCTCATGCGTCCCCGTCCGGTCTCGACCTTTTGACACCAAGTTGCAGGAAGGCGCGCCGGCGGGCGCCATCCGCTCGAACGGTTTGGGTATATATTTCGGCGGACGGGATCGTTCGTTTGAACGAGCGGAGGGATCCTCCAACGGCAGTCTGGGAGGAAGCGGGGGTGGACATGGGGAAGGCGAGTGAACACCGCGACGGGAGCGCGGACGGGATCCACGACCCGCGCGCACGGGCACGTTCCGACTCGGCCAGCGCCGGCGTTCGCAGCCGGGCGCAGGCCGCCAACGGCACAGCAAAATCCAGGGACGGCCTGGCCGACGTTCGGCCTGCCCGGTGAGGGGAGCCGTCGAAAGGTAGGTGAGGCGCCTTGACCCCCGCGGAGTTTGCGGCGCGCCGCCTGCGGATCTGGCAGTGCGCGGTCCTTGCCAGGGATCCCCATCGGGCGCGTTGGGACCTGGAGCGGGAGTTCGAACGGGAGTTTGGTGCGTCGCGGGTCCTCATCGAGCTCGGGGGCTCGACGCATCCGCATCCGGCTGCCACCTCGGTTCGCGTGAGGGCCGAAGACGGGACCCGGGTGGGAATCACGCTGTGGAGGAGGCCTCCGCTGTCGGCCCCGGAGACACGGTGGCTCCGGCTTCTCGGCCGGGAAGTGGCGGCGGCGTTGGTGGCGGTGCGAGAGTTCGGCGCTGCGGAGCGGCGCCGGTGGGCGGTGGAGCTTCACCAGGGGCCGGCCCAGGACTTAGCAGCGGCCCTGCTCGCGCTTCGCGCGGTCCGGGGGCTGCTGGCGAGGGACCACGAGCTGGCACGGAAGTTGCTGAGACGGTCAGAAAAACGGGTGGAGGAGGCCGTGAAAGCGGTCCGGAGGGCGATTCGGGCTCTGCGGGAAGGCAGGGAGGCCCCTGCCGGGTTCACGCAGGCGGTGCGCCAGACCTGGGATCGGCTCTGCCCAGGTGCGGGGGCTCGCCTGGAGCTGGACGTACCTCCCACGGACGCCCTGCCGCCCCACGTGACGGAGGTGCTCACCACGGTCGCTTGCGAGGCGGTGACGAATGCGGTGAGGCACGGGGGCGCGACCCACGTCCGCGTGCGGGTCCGGCAGGCAAGCCAGGCGGTCACGTTGCACGTAACGGACAACGGAAGGGGGCTTTCAAGCTCTCGGGGCGAGGATTCGTTCGGCCTCCGGTTGATGAGGGACTGCGTGGAGGCCCTAGGAGGCTGGCTGACTGTAGCGCAGCCCGCCAAGGGAGGCACCAAAGTCCTCGCTCGAATCCCGCTCGGGCCGCCATGGGCGTCACGGCCGTCCACCGGCAAGGCGGAGCAGCTGCTCAGGGGGTTCCATGCCAATACGGGTTCTCCTCGCTGACGACCACCTGCTAACGCGCCAGGGCCTCCGGGTGCTCCTGGGCCGGGAGCCGGACATCGAGGTGGTGGCGGAGGCGGGAAGCGGGGCGGAGGCGGTGGAGCTGGCGGTCCGCTACCAACCGGACGTGGTGTTGATGGACGTGGTGATGGAGGAGGGCGACGGGATCGAGGCCACGCGCTTGATCCGCCAGCGATGCCCCAAGACCCAGGTGCTCATCCTCACGGTGTACGCAGACCAAGACCTGTTCCAGAGGGCGGTGGCCGCGGGCGCCGTCGGCTACGTCCTGAAGGACATCTCCCCTCAAAACTTGGTCAACGCGGTGCGGGCCGTCTACGCGGGGAAGACCATGGTGAATCCGGGCATCGTCCGGAAGCTGGTGGAGGAACTGCAGCGCCGGGCAGAGGAACAGGGGATCGTAGGGATCCGGCGTGCGCACGGGCTGACGGAGCGAGAAGTGGACGTGTTACTGGCGGTGTCCCAGGGTCTTTCGGACAAGGAGATCGCCGCGCGCCTGTACCTCTCGGAGTCCACGGTGAAAACCCACCTCCGTTCCATCTACCACAAGCTGGGCGTGCGCAACCGGGCGCAAGCCGCCGGCTGGGCGGTGGAAAAAGGCCTGTTGAAGCAGAAGCCGCCCGCGCCCGGCCATGCGCAAACGCCCCCTCGGCCCCGCGCCACACCCCGGGCCCGGCGGTCGTCTTAGTCCTGGCTCTGGTATACTGAAAGGTGTGCGCTGGGCGCTTAGCTCAGAGGGAGAGCGCTTCCTTGACGCGGAAGAGGTCGGAGGTTCAAGTCCTCCAGCGCCCACCACGGCTTGTTGAGACGCCCCTTGCGCCCGCCGTATGATGGCCCCGTGAGGGTCCGGATCCGGCACCAGAGGCGCGAGGTAGAAATCGCCGGCGTCCGCAGTGTGCAGGAGC
>VAPR01000155.1_pt1 | contig 48765 bp, 31 predicted proteins | sample 3380701 | NCBI WGS metagenome assembly VAPR01 (sample SAMN11536904, study PRJNA540576) | hot springs metagenome | isolation source: hot spring wet sediment | place: Spain: Lobios | collected 2014-01
GGCCACCGACCACTGGCCACTGATTCCGACATTCCGGTAACTGGTCACCAGCCACTGGTCACTGACCACTGATTCGGGCATCCCGGCAACTGACCACCGGCCACCCATCACTGGCCACTGTTCACTGATCACCGGCCACTGAACCGACCAGCCATCCCCTTGCCGACGGTTGCGTTTGACACGTTTGCGAAAATGGTTACAATCGGCCGGCCTGGAGTAAATCCATTTCCGGCAAGGAAGACGGAGAACGCGTATGGCCAGCGGAAGGCAGCTGCGTGGTCGCTGGGGTCATTTGCCGTTGCCCCTGGTGCAATTGTGGCAGGGAAGCCTTTGCGCCAAATCAGCGGCGGAGCGATTTTTCTTTGCCCGTCAGCTCTGGGAAACCACCGCCACTTTGTTGAGCCACGTTGTCCTGGCGGATTGGCAGTGGCGGCGAACGCAACTCACCGCTGCGCCCAGTTCAGGCATCTCTTCCTTGCTCGATTGGGTAGCGGACAAAGCCCGTTTTCAAGACCATTGCCCTCCTTCGGTCCGTGCCTGGAGTTGGTTGCGGCTGCTGCTGCCGACTTTGTGCAGCGTCGGGGATACGGTGGCGGTGCGTTTACGGGATTGGCTTTACGCGGAAAATCCCCGCCTCGAAAACGACGACGCAACTGCCTTGTTGCCAATGCTGGGCCTGGCCAACAACACCGCCGCGCCGCGATGCCTTGCCGACTGGCTGGAAGCATTCCTGTTCGCCTCGCCACACCTGACGGAACTGGAGAATGTCCATCCGTCCCGACTCGAAGAGTGGGACCGCCACGTCCATGCTTTGCTCAGCGCCTGGCGTCAGCTTTTCCAGTCCGGAACGTTTTTCCGCGAGCATCGCCTGATTTTCCTGAACCATGCCGAGCGACAGGCGGATGGTAGCTATCGGCTGAATCGGCTCGAATTGTCGGGAGAATCGCCGCGTGTGTTACCGGCCTGCCAGTTTGCTGCCGGTGAGCAGGAATGGCCAGCTGGGTGTGTCTATCTCGAATTTCCGCGAAACTGGCCGGGCACCGTGTCCGGCAATGCGACGCCGACACCGGACCCTGGCTGGCCTGCACTCAATTTGCATCCCTGGATCACTTTCCAGCCGGAAACGCAGGAAGTCTTCTTTTTGCAAGCCTGGGCCGATGTTTCGCAGAATCCCAGTTCAGCAACGGTCAGCACGCCGAATAGCGCGTTTGTGTGCCCCGTGAGTGGACGTGTGTTGCAGCCGGTAGGCTGGATGCAAGCCGCCCGCCAGCGCATGGAGCAACTGGCTCGCGATCCGATCACGGCCGAGTATGTGCGGCAGTGGAATAGCGCTGCGCCGACCAGGCCCGGCGAGGGGCCCGCGGCTACGATTTTCCCAACGCAGGAATCGGCCGGCTTCGAATTGCTCAGCGAAGTGGCTTCCGGACCCCAGGCGGTTGGTTACCGTGCCTGGCAATTATCTCTGCGCCGACCGGTACGCTTGCAGTGTCTGTTGCCCCTGGACAATCGCCAACCGCTGGCCGAGCAGGAACTGTGTACCCTTTCCACATTGAGCCGGCTTCATCATCCCCATCTTATCAAGGTCTATGAACACGGCGTATCCGATAAGGTTACCTATATTGCGACGGAATTTGTAGCGGGTGTGTCGCTGGCATCGGTTCTGGAACAGCTCCAGCTTAGCCAGCGGCAATCCTGGCCAAGCTTAGAGGATTGGTATCAGGCCATCCGACTCGCCTGGCAGGAAGAGAGCCGACGCGAGCGGCCGTTGTGCATCCTGCATACCTACGAACGTCGGCTCGCCCGCTATCTCATGCCGCCGTTGACCGATACCGCCCACCGAACAGTTACCGGCACGCATGCTTATGTCCGCGAGGTTCTTCGACTGTTTATTACGCTAGGTGAATCTTTGTACACTTTACATCAAGCCGGAGCAGTGCACGGTTCCATCGTGCCGGGCCGAATCTTGCTGGCCAGCGAAGCTAATCGCCCCATCCTGCTGGAACCCGGAAGTTTTCACGATCTTGCCGGGCAAAACGGTTTGACGCACTCCTGGCGGTATCTAAGTCCGGAAAAACGCAGCGGTGCTGCGAGGCTCGATCCGCAAGCGGATATTTATAGCCTGGCCGCCATCCTGGCCGAATTGCTTATGTTAGCTCCCGAAACCCTGGTGCATGAAGAAGCTCGCAAAGCCCGATTGCAGCAACTGCGATTGCCTGCCCTGGAGCGACTGGCGGATTATCTAGCAACCTGTCTCTCCACCAGTGCCGAGGACCGACCCGCTTCGGTTCTCGAATTCGTCGAAGTCTTGCGCGAATGTCTGTTGCAAATCGAGAAATCCTCTAATAGCCGGTCTGCCGCCAAACCAGCGCGAGAGCAAGTCAGTTCCTCGACCGCTGAACCAGTTTCTTCGGTTCACGACAGTCCGCCGGTGCCGCAACGAAATGCGCAAGTTTCCTCGCCTGTACCCGCATCCACGCTGCCATCACCTGGCCGGACCAGGACGGGCACTTATCTTTTGACCATATTAGCCAGTTGTGTTGCCATTGCGTTACTATTAGGAGGTGTATTCCTGGCACTATCCTGGTGGCTGGATATCGAACCCTCTAAGCTCCTGGCCTTGCTTAGCGAGCGTACCGTCGCCTTGATAAAGGAAAGCTGGAGCGAACCTGTCGGCGAGGACACATCCAGCCTTTCAGCCACACCATCCACTTCGCCGGATGATTCCCGACCAGCTACTTCGCCGGATGGTTCCCGACCGGCTACAGACTTAGACCATGAGCAACCATCAGCTCCCGGTTCATCAGCACCGACATCCAGCGCGACCGTCTCGGCGCAGCAGGTCCCGGAGCTGATCCTTCCACCGGTACCGGCCCCGGAGAAATCGGAAGTCAAGGTAACCGATAACGCTGGAGTTCCGGAAGCCGACCGCAATCAGGAGCTTATCAAGAGATTAGAGCAGCAATTGCAGCAGGCACAGGAGCTGGCGCTTCGCCATCAGGATGCTTATGAGTCAGCTAAGCAGGAGCTGCTTATACTGCAGAAGCAATTGCAGTCAGCACTGGAAGCTCAGAAACTGGCCCGCGAGGAGGCCGCCGCTGTCACTCTAAAGCTCGAAACCTTACATGCGGAGTATCAGGCCGCGCTGAAAAGTTTGCACAATAACATTGAGCAGACCGTCACCATGTTGGCCCAGCTGGCAGAACGCCTTGCCGGTGAGGAAATTCGCTACTCCTATATCCGACGTGTTCGCCGACCCATGATGCTTGGTTTGCGCGATGTGGTTTCAGAAACGATCAAGTTCCTCGAGCAGAAAAAGGATACCTCTGTGCTGAGCCTTGCGACCACCTACCTTGCATTAGGGCGTTTGCATCAAGATTGCGAAGGTGCCGCCGACGCGGAAAAGGCTTACCAACATGCCTTCACCCTGCTGAACCAGGCATCGGAAGAATTCCGCAAGCATCCCGAATATAGGCCCCTGCTTTATAGAGTTCACAGTGCCACGGGACGCTTTTACCTGGAGCAAAAGAGATACCAGGAAGCCGAGGCAGCCTGGTTACAGGCCCTTACACTCGCACAAACTCTGGCCGGTACCGATAGTTCCAACATGACCTGGCAATTGCAGGTGGTTAAGTGTCATATTCAGCTTGGACACGTGTACCGGCACTGGCGGCAACTGGATAAAGCAGAAGCAGCATACGACAATGCCGTGCGCTCGCTAGAAAAGTTAGCAGGTCAACGATCGGAAGAACCGGCTTATGCGTTGCAGTTAGCCAGTGCGTATCAAGGGCTGGCTTACATAGCAGAGTTGCGAGATCAGGTAGAATCGGCCGATCGACATTATCAACAGGCGATTGCGGTACTTGAGCGCATGTTGCAACGTCAACCGGAGAATCAGGAATGTGCCCTGCAGCTGGCCATAGTGGTGCACGATCGAGCCGTGCTTTTCCGCGATGCCGGCCAAGTGAAGGAAGCGCTGCCTTTATTCGATCGCAGCCTGGATTTAGCGGGCTCACTGCATCAAAGCAGGCCGGAAAGCTTAGAGGTCAGCTTACTGCTGCGGGATATTTACGCCGATCGGGCGCACGCTTATATGACAGCAGGACGCTATGCGGAAGCATCACGGGACTGGGAGGAGGCAAGGGCTTACGATAGCGAGCATCTGCCTTCGGTGCGGGCTTATCGAGCGATTTGCCTGGCCCGACTGGGTGAAATGGAGCACGCTGTCGCGGAAGCGGAGAAACTATCCTCCGCTAAGACGAAAACCGGAAGTCTGCTATATAATCTGGCCTGCATCCATGCTGTTCTTGCTGAGGTTGTTACTAAGAAGTCCAACGCGCAAAATGCGGAGCAGCTTAAGCTGGCGGAACAATATGCCCGTCGTGCAGTAGAGTTCCTTCAGCAGGCAGCCGAACAGGGATACTTTCAGAGTGCTGTCCGGCGCGAATACCTGCATCGAGACCCTGACTTAGAGGCCGTTCGACACCGTGAGGATTTCAAACGCCTGCTCGAAAAGATTGGCTTACGCGAATAAGAGGATGCCGGGAGTTAGATACTGGCGGAACAATCGAGAGAGAACGTTTCCCGGTGCGATGGACGGGGTCTAAGTCAGGTCTTAATGGCGTCGAACAGGCCGACGGCGATTGGCCCGAACAGGAAGATAGGAAACCAGGCAGCCTCAGCAGCACCTAAATAATCGTGTTCACCTAAGTGTCGGCAAACATAGTGGGTGGCGAAAAGCACGAAGCCGACGACCAGGCACAAACCTGCGTTCAGGAATAAATTGCGGTTGTAATCGCGCAGGAGCAAAGAAACACCGATTACCACCATAAGCATGGTAAGTATCGGCGTAGTCAGGCGCAGGTGAAATTGCACGGCGAGCATGGAAAGGCCAATGGTTTCCGGTCGCTGTAATTCTTGAAAAATAGTCCAGGTGGAAGCATACTGAAACCATCCTGGAGGCCGGGTAATTAGTTCAAAATCTACTCGCTCTGTTCGCAGAAAGAACTTGCCGGGATCAATCATCTCCAGGACAGGAGAACGCCAGTTTTCGGGCAGGGTACGAGGAGTGGTGTCGCTGAGCAGCCAGCCACCGCTATAAGGATCGTCGGAAGGGGGAATATAGCGAGCCTCCCGGGCGCGGATATGTTGCAGTGCACCGGAGACTTTTTCCGGAATGGTGACGGTCAGGTTATAAACTAACTGATAGCGTCGCAGAGCTTCCTGACCGGAAATCAGAATGCCATTGGGTTCGAAGGCACCATAAGCACGGCAGGGCAATTCTCCACGGGGATCGTTAGCGGGACGCATGAGCTTGTCGCCCAGTTGAGGCATTAATAACTCGCGGTTCAAGATACTTAGTCCGATCACTGCGATAGCCCCTAGAAAAATTGGCCAGAGAATTCTCCGCACGGGAATCCCCGCGGACAGTAAGCAAATCAGTTCGTTATTGCGTTGCATCCAGGCGATGGTGAACATGGCGGCCAATAAGACGATTACGCCGCTCAACCGGTCGAAAATCAAAATGAGCTGGTACGAATAATACATGCCCACCACCACGATCATCTCTTGAAAATCGCCGTGGGCTGCTTCCAGGAACTCGTCGAATTTGTTGAACATGTCAATGACTAAATACAGGCTCAGCAAGGAAACAAAGCCGATAATCCAGGCACGGACAAAATTAGCCAGTAGGGTTCGATCGAGCACGGTCATGGGCAGTGTCCGTCGGGATGGGCCAGTCCGCTATGCCTTTCGGGAGTCCCATCAGGAACGGCGGGTGAGTTTTTCCATGTTCGTAAGCCGTCGTGGTGAATAGGCGAACGCGGGTGTAATAAGGGCAGCATATAGTCTCGGAAGCCGGGACTGATACCGGCACAGCGGTCTTCGCCGTAACCGTTAGCGCAGAGCTCGTGCCAGGCGCGATAGGGTTCCCATTTTTGGACAACAACACGATAGATGGCACACAGCAAACCGGTGCGGTGCAATCCCGCCTGGCAATGGACAAGGATGGGCCAGTTATCCGGGTCACCGACGATGTCGAGAAAAAGCCGTGCTGATTCCGGCCAGAGTCCGTTTTCGCGGTCGGTTTGAGTCAGGTCTTCGCAGTACAGGTAAATATAGCGCACGCCCAGCCGCTGGCACAAAGCAGCTTCACGTTCGCCGGCCAGATTCGGGTTGGGGGCTTCTTCGCGCAGGTTGATTACGGTACGGATGCCGAATTGTCGAATGGCTTGTTCCAGTCCCCGGGCCGATAACTGGCCGCTCCGATAAAGTTTACCCGCTTCCACGACCCGCAACCGTTTGGTCGCGGCGTAGCGGTAACGGTAATAGGCAAAGCTGCCCAGAAGCAGTCCGGCTCCCAGCAGCAAGATTACTAACTGCTGGGGGCGGGTGAGTGCCGAGCTTGTGCCGCTCATAAGTATTCCATCGGATTATTTGCCGGCGACGAATCATGCCGAAAGCTGCAAAAAAAACAAGGCGGCTTGCGGCATCGCCGGACGCCTTACATAGCCGGGAGAAGTTCCTGTTTGCGAGAACGTGCTCTTGCAACAAAAAGAAAGCTGCCATCCGGAGTGTCATTGATTCCATCGGGAAAGTCGGTTACGATATTGGTGAAAGGTGCCTGCAGGCAAGGGGATAGCGTCCCTGAGCGGGCGTGTCCACAAAACCTGCGGGCAGCACAGTGATACATTTTTGCATGCACCAGCAAGGTGCAAAGTCAGCCTAAAGCGCCGGCTACGAGGACATCAGCCAGGTGCGAAAACTTCCGGCAATCGCAAGATTGTCGGTTGCCAACCCAGTGACGGAATCCGATGATGGACGCGGTAAGCCTGGCCTGGGCGGTGATGCTGGCGGTAGCAGGACTGGCCCTGGTAGCCTGCAAGGCCACGGTGGCCTGGAGACGGTGCATAGAGGCGGGTCTGAAGGGGCTGCCGAAAGGTCAGACTTCTGGCGGCACCGCGGGCTCCGCCGGACTGGTGAGCGATGGGCGCAGCCAGAGCCACGCAGGGAGGCGAGCAGGACTGACACCACGAAGATGGTCAGGTTGGCTGTGGAGCGGAAGTCTTTGCCGGCCTGTTGTGGCCGGGCCTGAGTTCTACCGGGCCCCGCAAATCACCGAAGTGTTGGGTGGGCGGGAAGGTTTCGGCCTGTCGTCGCGGCTTGGCTATTGGTCAGTCACTTCGGGAAGGCTGCCAGCAGACCGGTCAGGTGAGCCGTCCGTGGTTCTGTCTTGGTAGTTGACGCCCAAAATCGGGCTGGTGTCTCTCGGCGGTCAGCGTGAACGGCTGGCTTTGCCGGGAGGGTACAGCCTTGGCAGGAGTACTCGGTATCGTCGTCGGTCTGGCGACCGGCCTGCTGATAGGTTACGTGGCTACTCGATTGATCGATCGCTGGCGGGGCGCGCGTGCCAGCCGTTCAGCACAGCAACTGCTGGAAGAATCGCGGCAGGAGGCGCAACGGATTGTCCGCGAGGCGGAATTACAAGCCCGGGAACAGTTGCAGCGTCGCCGCGAGGAACTGGAACGGGAAATGCAGGAGGCCCGCAGTGAGCTGCGCGAACGGGAGCGACGCTTGCAACAACAAGAGGAAGTCCTGGCCAAACGCCAGCAGTTGCTGCATCGCAAGGACCGTTCCCTGGAGTTGACCCAGAAACAACTGGCAGAACAGCGGGAAGCCCTGGCCCGTCGGGAAAAAGAACTCGAATCGCTTTTCGCCGAGCAACGCCAGAAGCTCGAGCAAATTTCCGGACTGAGTCGGGAAGAAGCGACGAACTTGCTGCTGACGCGGCTGGAACAGGAACTTTCCGCAGAAATTGGCCAGCGCATCCAGCGATTCGAGGAACGTTTCAAAGCCCAGGCTGAAGAACGAGCCCGCGAGATTCTGGTGACAGCCATTCAGCGATATGCCGCCGGGCACACTGCCGAAACCACTGTGAGCACCATTGACCTGCCCAACGACGAAATGAAAGGCCGCATCATTGGCCGCGAAGGTCGCAACATCCGTACTTTCGAGCGAATCACCGGAGTGGATGTGATTGTGGACGATACTCCTGGGGTAGTGGTGGTGAGTTCCTTCGATGCTGTTCGCCGGGAAGTCGCGCGGCAGGCACTCAAGAAGCTGATCGCCGATGGGCGAATCCACCCGGCACGGATTGAGGAAGTGGTAGCGGAAACCCGCGCCGAAGTGGAACGCCATATCATGGAAGCCGGACGAGCCGCCGTCCAGGAAGCCAACATCGGCCATGTTCACGAGAAAATCATTCAGCTACTGGGCCGGCTCAAATTCCGCACTTCCTACAGTCAAAACGTTCTGCAACATAGCCTGGAAGTGGCTCACCTGTGCGGGCTGATGGCCGAGGAACTCGGATTGGATGGACAACTCGCCCGCCGTTGCGGCCTGCTACACGATATCGGCAAAGCAGCCGATCACGACATGGAAGGTGGCCATCCCCAAATCGGAGCGGAGTTAGCTCGCCGCTACGGGGAGACACGCCAGGAAGTCTTGCACGCTATCCTTTGCCATCACGACGACATCAAGCACGGCCACATTTACACCGTGCTGGTAGCGGCAGCGGATGCCATCAGCGCCAGCCGACCCGGTGCTCGCCGGGAAACGCTGGAAAAATACATCAAGCGCATGCAGGAACTCGAAAACCTGGCCATGAGCTTTCCGGGAGTCGAACAAGCTTATGCTATTCAGGCCGGTCGGGAACTTCGCGTCATTGCTCAGGCCAACAAAACGACGGACCAGGACGCTATCAAACTCAGTCGTGACATCGCTCGCGCTATCGAGCAGCAACTCGAATATCCCGGCGACATTAAGGTTACCGTAATCCGCGAAATCCGGGCCGTCGAATACGCTCGCTGATGGCCGAACTTACACCCTGACCAGCCAACAAACCCAGACATAGTCTGCCACGGGAACGTTTCCGACTTCCCTGGGTTTTACGCCCTTGGTAAAACCAATTTCAGACGGTGGGTTCCCAGCAACGTACCAGTGGACGAAATGCCGATGTCAATTTACGACTATGCCGATTATGTTTATAATCATGCAAAGCGAGCTACTGCCATCGGCGACTTTTGTCAAGGCGACTACGGGAAGGATCGGGCCCCGCGGCCAGCCTGGCCGTCGCAAGAAATGCGATTCGCCGCGTATTAGCCTGCGTCTAAGCCAGCCGCGATGACAAATCCGATGCGACTTTCCACCCGAGCCGAGTACGCTTGCCTGGCGGCCCTGGAGCTGGCCTGTCGGTACGATTCCGGCCAGCCTGTAACGCTGAAGACAATCTCCGATATTCACGGTATTTCGAGTAAATACCTCGTTCAAATAATGATTCAGTTGCGGGCAGCAGGTCTTGTGCAAAGTGCCCGCGGTTCCAGCGGAGGTTTTCAGCTGGCCAGACCGCCGCAAGAGATTACGCTGCTGGAACTTCTGACCGCGATTGACGGTCCCTGGCCGGAACGCTATAAGCCAGCGGCCCGGTCGCAATCGCCTGTGGCCCAGGCACTTGCGTCAGCTTGGACCGAACTCCTGGCGTTGGAGCGGGATTTCCTGCAAAACGTTACCCTGGCCGATCTCGCCCAGCGTGCCCGCCGACCAGTAGCGGACATGTACTACATTTAGCCTGCGCTACTGGAAAAATACACAGCTCGAACAAGACTGAGAAAATCAAACATCCGGCTAATGTGCCGGACGGGGAAAACTGAGCGAATCGTGAGGAAGGAGAATGACTGAAGTGAAAAAAACAAAGGTTCCGCAGAACAGCTCTATCGAGCCACACGGTGGCCAGCTGGTCAATCGGCTTGCCTCGCCGGACGAACGCGAAGAATGGCTCCAGCGCTTGCCCCACTTACGGCGACTCACGGTGCGTTTGCGGGAGCGATGCGACCTGGAGATGCTGGCCATCGGCGCCTACAGTCCGCTGACCGGCTTTATGACCCGAGCCGATTACGAAGGTGTCGTCCAGGATATGCGGCTGGCGAGCGGTGTCTTATGGAGCATCCCGATCACGTTGGGAGTCTCCCGTGAACAAGCCGACTCGCTGCGGGAAGGCGAACCCATCGCACTGTTGGATGAACTCGGCGACGTCCTGGCCATCCTGCACCTGCAGGAGAAGTTTATTCCGGACAAAAAACGCGAGGCTCGGGAAGTGTATCGCACGGAAGACCCGGCTCATCCGGGCGTGGAGTACATTTACAAACAGGGCGAGGTTCTGCTGGGCGGTCCGATCACAGCTCTGCAACGACCGCGCCACGATTTGTATCCGGAGTGGCACTACACCCCGGCACAATTGCGGCAAGTGTTTCAGGAGCGGGGTTGGCGACGGATTGTCGCTTTCCAGACCCGCAACCCCATTCATCGCGCTCACGAATACCTCACCAAATGCGCACTGGAGGTGGTGGACGGGTTGCTGATTCATCCGCTGGTCGGCGAAACCAAGGGAGACGATGTTCCCGCGCCGATCCGGATTCGCAGTTACTTAGCCATTCTGGAGCGGTATTATCCGAAAGAACGGGTGCTATTGAGCCTGTGGGGAGCGAGCATGCGGTATGCCGGGCCCCGCGAAGCCGTGCACCATGCCATCGTTCGCAAGAATTACGGTTGCACGCACTTTATCGTCGGCCGGGACCATGCTGGCGTGGGGAAATATTACGGCACCTATGATGCGCAGCGGATTTTCGACGAAATTGACCCGCAGGATTTAGGGATAACGCCGCTCTTTTTTGAGCATACTTTTTACTGCCGGGTTTGCGGTATGGCGTCGTACAAGACCTGCCCATGTCCACCGGAGAATCGGTTGATGTTGAGCGGTACGCAGGTGCGGGCCATGCTCAGTCGCGGTGAAAGTCCGCCGCCAGAGTTTACCCGCCCCGAAGTGGCCCAGGTGCTCATCGAAGGCTATCGAGAGCTGTCCAAGGGAGCCGCTTGAAATGGCCCGGTTGCCGGCATATTGCCTGTCGCTCCTGCGTATTGCCTGCCGATACCAGGCGGACCTGTTCGCAGCTAGGCCGACCTCGAGCGGCACATCTTCAGAAGCAGGTACATTTCCCCGCTGTGGCAAGCCTCATCGTGCAAACCGTGCAGGATTTGCCCTGCCAGACTGTGTCGGGCCTGGCTGGCGTGAAGCTGCAAGCGCTCTTCCGGCGTAGTTTCGACTAATTGGCAGAAACGTCGCAGCTGCTCGGCCAGCATCCGGTCCAGAAGCTCGCGATCGGGCCAATCGCGGGTCAGGTGGGGTGGTCGGCAACGCATACCGAATTTTTCTGCCCAGCCGGGTGGCAATTCGCTTCGGCCGGTCAGCAGTTCCACGCCCAGCACATCCATCAGCCAGACGGCATGCCCTGCATGCCACAAAATGTGGTTGCTCGTTCCTGGCGGTGCCCAGGTCAGCCATTCGGGTCGCGCTGCCGCCAGAATTTCCCGGGTCCGCGTGCGTACCTGCCGCGCCAGCTCTTGCAAAAGGTGTCGTGCGGACATAGTCGCCCTCCGATTCGCCCGGACGGTTGCCGTGCTCATTGCGCTGCCCGTCCATCGAGCCGGATGGAAAAACTTTCCTGGAGCCGGTTCGCAGATGATGCTACAATGTCCGGCAACGAATGGCACGACGCATGGACCACGGAGGTACGCGCATGCAGCGATGGAACGTAATCATGCTAGTCTTCGGTCTGGCTCTTCTGGCCGGGTGTGGCGGCAAATCGGAAACTTCCAAACCATCTGGTCAGCCTTCCGCGACTGGCGAGCCGACTGCCCAAAAGACGTTCGTCTTGCGGAGCGAAGCTTTTCGCAACGGTGAGACCATACCCGCCGACTTCCGCCATACAGAGGTCGGTGGCAAAAATCAGTCTCCGCCTCTGGAATGGACTGACCCACCGTCAGGCACGCGGGCCTTCGCTCTTGTTTGCATAGACCCCGACGCTCCGGATGGCGAATTCGTGCACTGGGTGTTGTACAACTTGCCGGGAGAGCTTCGTAAACTCGAACGCAACCTGGGTCGCACTCCAGCCTTGCCTAACGGTGCTCGTCAGGGGAAGAACGATTTTGACGAAATCGGCTACGATGGTCCCGCACCGCCGCCCGGCAAACCGCACCGATACATTTTCCGCCTCTATGCTCTGGATCGCCCACTCGACCTGCCACCGCAGGCGACACGCCAGCAACTCGAAAAAGCCATGCAGGGACATATCCTTGCCCAGACCGAACTGGTCGGCATTTACGAGCATAAATAGCGTCCGTCGGCATCAGCTGGTCGCCGTGCTCGCCGATCGGCCTGGCTAAGACCCCAAGCCTGCGAGCGTAAATAGCATCCGTCGTCATCGGTGGGCCGGTGCAAATACTGGACAATGGCAGCCGTCGAGTCATTCACGTTTACCAGGCGGATCGTATTGCGACTCCGAATTCGGCTGGGTATCAGTTTGGCGGCATCGCCTCTCTGCGTGGACTTTGCTCGATTCACATCTGAGAGGTATCCTCGCGCTGACGTCCGCGGTATCGCCTCTCTCGCTTTGCTCGATGCGGTGAGTGTTACGCCGGTTGTCGGCCTTCCGCGAGAATTGCTTGGTCTCCTTCGGTGGATTTCGCTCGATGCGGTGAGTATGGTGTCGAGCGTCATCGAGATACGCTCGCCCTGGACAAATGACCTGGCGACAATCGGTGAGCGAGCAACGCCACTAACAGTGAAACTGAAACAGGCGGTTACGTAAACAGGCGCCGATCTCTGTCCAGGGTAGAAACTGGGATTGGGTGAAACTTGAACAGGCGGTCAGGCCAACGATGATGGTCAGCCCGACCCGCACCAGCGACATGACAGGTGAAACTTGAACGGACGGCCAAGCCAACGTTCCCGACTATCTCCGTATAATAACGCCGACTCAATCGAGCCAGGAAGCTTTCCTGCTCCAGCCAACACGCTGACATCTAGACTCGCGGTACGTGGCCTGAAAGAATTGGGAACCACAATTCCTCTTCGGCGTGTTGTGCTTAATGGCAGGGGCCTTGCGGTACGATACCGGAACGACTTGAGGAACCGCAAATTCGGCTATCTTACAATCTGGTGGTGCGATCAACCACCAGCTATACTGAATTGACTGACTGGATGGAGACACCAGCCGATCGTCATAAACACTAAAATCACAATTGTGGCAAGCTTCAGCACTGAATGGACTAACTTTGTGGGGCCGTAGCTCAACTGGGAGAGCGCCGGCTTTGCAAGCCGGAGGTTGCCGGTTCGAGCCCGGTCGGCTCCACTAAGCATCGGCATGACGCGCGGCAATGGGGGCTTGATTCGCAGCGAGTGGAAGGCGGTCGGCTCCACTAAGCACTTCTGCCACGCAGACCCTGGCAACTGGTTCCGCTCAATCCGCTAAATGCTCGCCCCGCTCGGCTGTAGCAAACGCCGTTATCAGGTCGGCATCCGCAATGCACTGCTCGCTTTCGATTTTGTGTACCACGAAGGCACTACGACGCACTGACTTAGAGCTTAGTGTTTTCCAGGTGTCCTGGTGTCTTCGTGGTCAGCATTTCGGGGATTCAAGCATCGCAGGCTGTGCCGCTACGCCCTGTCTCTCGCTACTCGTTCCTGTTCCTTCGTTGCTTTCCTGTGCTGGTTATTAGATTGCAAGCGCTGAACCGGAGCGCGTCTCTCTTGCCAACGCCAAGATGCCGCTGATACGTTCCTGACGACGCGGACAAGGAAACATTGCCTTCTGGCCTTGAATTCGTGAGAGAACCCCAAGGGGAAACGGGTTTATGCATGCAATTCCTGCTCCAGTGTCTCCAGGGCTTTCACCAGCGGGTCATCGTATTCGATCCGCAGCATGGCGTTGTCCTGCCATTCCTTGATTAGTTTCTGGATGTCCGCTTGCACTTTCTCGACAAGGCGGTTTGTCGTGCGGCTGGATGTGATTATGCTGGCGGCAAACATGGCGAGAATGAAAACGGGAATGGCACTGAGCACCAAACAGTATAGAAACTGGCCCAACCCTGCCGGGAGGAAGTCGTGCAGTTCGGTGGGTTGGCCTGTCAGGGCGGAGTAATCGGCACTGAGGTACCGTCGATAGACGGTCAGAATCGGCCCAGCCATGAAGAACGCGAACACTGCCGTAGCCATGCTGGCCCAGACGAAGGGGCCCCATCGGCGCGTTTCTGCATGCGCCGCCACTACTTTTTGCACCGTTTCGTAGCAACGGTTCTGGAAATCTTCGATACCCACCACGCGCACGCCCAGTTTCTCCGCCGGACGATACTCTTCCTGCCGGTACTGGTTCACGATGCGATGAATCGCATGGACTACCGGCTGCAACTGGCTTTCTACCTCGGCCCGGAACCGATCGGCAAAGCTGATACGCCAGCGCCGCTCACTCTTCCACGTTTCACCGAGGTTACGCAGCATTTGCCAGAACGTCAGCACGGCCGAGGGCTTACTCCCCATAAAGGACAGAACAAGCCGATCCCAGGCGTTTTCCGTAAGCATCAACAGGCGAAGAATGGTGCGATAGGGAAAGGCCCACACCGGGGTGCGCTCTAACCACCAGCCTCGCAAGTGTCGCCGCACCAGCACACGTTGTTCTTCGTCATTGCCCAGCAAGCGGCTCGCTAACCTGTCAGCCAGGTCCGACGTGGTGCTGTTTAGTAGTTCCCATTTTTCCTTTACTTGTTGTCGCAGCTCGCTGGTCAGTTCGCCGATTCTTTGGGCCAGCGCCTTGCGGCGAACGCGGATCTCGCTCTCGACGTTACCGTACACCCGCGAACGATCGGCCAGGATCGGCTGGAGCGTTTTCTGCAACCGTTGCCGAACCAGCTCTATCGCTCCATCACCGTATAAGTCGGCGTCGGGGATAAAGATGGGGTCCATAACCTGACCGTCGGAATTATTATCGCGCCATCTCGCCAGATACTTTTCCACATCCGCGCGCTGTTCGGCGGATGGATTCGCCTGACCGCGATTGCGAAACCGGATTACAGGAATGCCCCCGCCTGACTGGCGAAACAGTTCTTCCGTCTCTCCATCGCGTAGTTGCTCAAACCGAAGCACTATCAGCTTGATAGCCCCCGACGTCCGTGCTAAGTCATTGATAATGTTTATAGCCTCTCCTAAAGTCGAAAATCCCGGAGCGTCCCCGACTATATAAGGTGAACCTAGATCCAGCATTGCAGACTCTGGTACCTGGATAAATCTCTCTGCCCCTTGTTGCATGTTGCCGGGCGGACAAGGCCCGATCCACAGCAATTGCTGGGAACGATCGCGTGCATCCGGTCCTGAGGGAATCTGCTTTCGATACGCCTCGTCATTGAGAAAACATCGGGCCAGCCAGCCTTTTCCTTCACCGGTGCGGCCGAGCAGAACGATGGGCACTGTGCTGGCTGTTCCGCGTTCAATCAGACGCTGACACGAAGAGAGAAACTCCTGCACCAGCTTAGATATTTCTTCCTGCCGAGGAGTATTACCATAGATGATCTTGATGGTCTCCTGCAGTCGCTGACAGCGTGCTTGCGTTTCCGTTAGCAAAGCATTAGCGGCGTCGTTTTGCTTAGCTCGGCTGATTGGCGTGCTTATATCTTGATGTTTAGTACCCGTGTCCAGGGCATAGTTCTGCTTAGCTGCGCTCATAGGCCAACTCCTTCCACTCCCCAATTTCTTTCGTCCAATTCCAGATACCGGTGTTAGGTAAAGGAAGTATTTGGCGCAAGGCTGGTACGGCGACTTTTGGCAGGACGAACTCGCGTTGGTTATTACCTCGGCCAAACTTTACACACAGCCGCCCACCAGGGCTCAATTCTCTCGGCAAGCCGAACGCATCGCAGAAGAGGTAAAACAAGGCAGCCAGTGCCGGCAGCGTATTATGTTTCACCAGACCGCCATAGTACACCCCAAAGGCCGATCCGGTGCCGATGACCGCAACCGTTAGAGCTTTTAAGCCAGCAATGTTGGTAGCGAGCCAGGCGGTTAGTGAAAATGTGCTCAGGAGCGTCGCGCCGCCATCTACCAGGGCGGCTACTCCCGCGGCTAAGCCTACCGCTGCCCCGACAACGACCACTACGCTCTTGCCCAATATCTTGAACTTTTCCCAGCCCGGCAAATTGTTCCAGAAATCCTGGGCCATCCGATCTAATTCTTGCGGGTCGGTCTTGAGTTCCACCCTCTTGAGAAAGGTTAGAAGTACCTCACTAATCAGCGCCTGGAGTTCGTGCTTAGTGCAGGTTTTCGGGATCCAGCGCTGATATTGCAATTCTTCTGCCAATTCTTCGGCTGTCTTGAAAGGCAGGGAGGGCTGTTCCGTTTGGGATGGGAACAAATCGGTGCAAATGTTCGACCAAGCTTGCCTGGCTTTGCCGACACCTGGCAATGATACAAGGCCACTAATCCAGTCTTTTACCGTTGCTGCTGCGCGAAGCGATTTCTGCCCTATCCACTCCCCGGCACGGACCAGCCTGGGAGCATTGCGGATCATCGCCTGGTGTAGGTCGGACATGAACTGTTGATTCGCAACCTGTTTCGGTTCGTTTCTTTCGTCCGTGAACAGTTTGCTACAGAACGTCAGCAGACCTTTATAGGCCTGGCGCGTGTTTTCTTCGCAGTCCGCTCGCCAACGTTCCAGAGAATCCAGCGCCTCCCGAACCACCCGCCGAACCTCTTGTGCGTGCGATTGGGCTGCTTGCTGCTGCAACTGGCCAGGCTCCAGTCGCCGATAGAGCTCGACCAGCCAGTACTCACGGGGTATGTCCTGCGGCGAATCAAAATGCCGGGGTTCCGCGGTATAGAACATCGGAAAACGCTCAGTAGATTTGCCGGAGTCGGTGCTGTTAGTCTGGCGGAGCTTATTGCTTGCACTGTCCTGCCACAGACCCCGCGGTGTATAGTCCTCCCAACCATTGACTTCATAATCCATAGCGACGTACACACCGTTCAGCTGAAACTTAGATTTCAAGGCACTAACATCCGGGTCGTCCTGGAGAATGCTGCGGAGAAGGCTTGGCTGGGTTGGGCGAACTTTATTGACCAGCAGGTACATAGGCACATCCGCCATCCGCTGCCGCAACTCATCAAGCAGCTCATAAAGCAATCGATCCCGCAACTGGGCACGTTCCCAAACTACGAAAAACGCCGAGCATACCCGTGCCGCTTGCGCCACGAATTCTAATCGCTCATTCCGTCGCCTACCTGGCTCGTGTGAAGGCAGCTTCGACCCCGGCTCATCCTTAGTCTGAATATCCATGCAATCCAGAAAAGCGAATTCTGTTAGCCCTGGATCATAGGCGACTAATGGTACTGGAATTTTCTCAGGACGGTCGCGACCGCTGCTATATTGCTCGAATGCCTGTTTAGTGTCTTCGCTTAACATTTCTGGCCGCTGGTTGTGAGCATCATAAAGAATTTTCCGAATAAGCTGTTCCTGGTGCGGGTCTTGACGGCAACGCTCTGGAAACCAGTAAACGAAGCGATGAGTACCATACTTAGATTCGTAACCGCGTGGCACGCGCCGGCGACCCGCTTCACTGAGAAACATGGCCACAACACTCGATTTACCCGCGTTGAGTTGGCCAACTACGCCGATGATCGGAATTTTCGCTATTTGCAGACGTGTCTTGGCAATTGCTACCGCTTTGTCCATCTCGACGAGCAACCCTTTGCAACCCGCCTGTTGCAAAGCCTGCGACCAACTCAGCGTTTCACGCGACGAATCGAGGATGGGTTGATCACGAAGATGCTCATAGCGACTGATTAGCCTTTCTAAATTAGTCATTCCCGACTCTGTTTTGCTCATAGGCAAGTCCCCTCACGTTTGCACGAATTGGCCCCGATTACCCGCGAAATTGTCCAAGTCGCTGGACATAGCCTTTTCTCCCTGTAAAGGCGACTGTAAATATTGACGACACAGTCGCCGCATGCTTGCATCCAGAGCCGATTATCGCATTCACCAAAAGACACCAGTCGGGTCATACCTCGCCTTCGCCTTTTTGGTATTGCGTAGGTCTTATTAGAAGGTTTTGCTGCTTTTTGGCAACGGATAGTTTTGCATACAAGATAAATTCGACAGTAAGACTTGGTTGTGTCTATATCAACAAAAGCACAATGCATCTATTGCATCAGGCTGATGATAATTGCAAGCCCTTAATTAGTTGAAATCATTTACTCGGCCAGCTAAACCACGATTGCAGTATGATGCTATGCGATTGTTGCCGTTATATGGCCGGCATTCGACAAAGTTGCCATTGCCGTTACCATCGCCAGAATGATCATCGCCATCATCGCCATCGTCACCACCATCGTCATCGTCGTCACCATGCTCACCCCTCGTAACGAAGATATTTACCATAATCCCAACCTTGCCGAAAAGTATGTGGTTGACTATGACAACGAAAACAAGCACAAAAGATAACAGCCAGAAAATATCCGTCGAACTGTAGCCAAACCAGCTTGTAAAAATGTAGAAAAGACCAAGAATAGCTAATGGTACAGTGAACAGAACTGCTAGACTGCCAAGTTGATTAACACGGTTGTTCTTCGCTGAATGTTTGATGATCCTAACAAGTGCATCAACCGGGTTCTCGTGATTGCGCATTGCTTTTACCTCCTTCGACCGTGAAGCTTGTAGCCATTGCAGGTTGTTACCGCCTGTATGTGATTGTACCAGCTCATTTCGCATTATTTGTCCTATAAACGTTTCCAGTGGGCTTGGCCACATAATGTCTAGCGTGAAAAGACGCGTTTATAGGCCCTTTATCCAAATCTGAAAGCTATTCGTATCACAGGGGCACGGCCTTTTTTCCATGCAGATGCGACCCAGTCCGTTTGCCCGTCCTGGGAGCTCTGCAATCCGCTATACACTTATAAATACGGAGCAGTCCGGCGTCTTGTGACAATTCTTCCGGTTTTTTGGCCTTACGGGGCCAACAACGCTTGGGGAAATTTTTGTTGCGAGGCAAGCGGGCAATCGGTAAGATAAGCGGCAGAGCGGGCTACCACAAACCAGGGGTAGTCACAAAACGGAGTTGACCTGCGTATTACCCTTAGGGAAGCCCAGACCAGGAGGATTCACCATGGGTTATTGCGTCTATCTCTCATTCCAAGAGTTTGGGAAGCACTTCAGGGAGCACCGCGATTTACCAGGAGTTATTGAGAAACTCATCGAACAGTTGCATGAAGCAGACCCAAAGCAGTGCGGCGAACGGTTGCCCGGTCTTCAACCCATTGGTCGGGGTTGGTACAAAAAGCGGTACGACAGCGACCGCTTAATCGCCAAGCTTATACGTATTAGGGTTGACAACTTCCAGGTTCCTGTCGTGGTGTTCGTGGCCTTTCTGAATCGAGATGATCCTGCCTATGGTAGTGGAACGGCCGACGAATTTGAATCACGTTACGCCCAGCGTTTGGAAGGGCATGGTAACGACATCCATCAGGCGGCCAGGGAATGGTTGCAACACCAGCAGGACGCAGCCGCCTGGCAGCCACCGCCAAAACCACCGGACGATCTGCTTCCGGTGCTTGACCCAGTGCGACCCCTTGGTCAGGTAGATGCTTTCTTTTTGCATGCAAATTTCTGCCGGGCGTACGAACGCCTGACCTTGGACACCGAAAAGGCAAGCGTTTACAGGGCTATGGTAGAAATCGAAAACAGGGAACATTGGGAACCGTATGACCAGCTGTTGGACCTCCAAGACGGCAGGGTCGTTGTTTCCTACGTGAGACTGCAGGAACCGCGAGCTGGGTTCAAGCATGTCCTCGTGCTCGGACTGGTTTCGGAGACCTGGGACCTAGCAACCCGCCAGAACGAGAGCCAAAGAATCTCAGAAATTTGGCAGGCGGTGCAACAACGAATCTTGGCTCTACCCCCGGACACTCCTGCAGACCACTACCATGATGCGATATGTCAATTTGCCGAGCGAGCCTTTCCCGCCTACATACTCGCCGACGAGCAACTCTGGCAAAACCTCTGGAGGAGAACCTGAACATGGGTGACATGCGCGAGGTCTTTTTGCCGCTCACTACTGAAGAAATTAGCATCCTGCAGTCGCTGCTGGCAGGGGAGAAGCTCCCAGCTGTAATCGAGGGACGTGCTGGCAGCGGCAAAACTACGCTGCTTATTTATTACACGGCCGAACGCCTTAGCCATCCACTTCCAGCCGGTGCGCGGGTTCTGTATCTACTGTATCTAACGCAGAACGAAAGCTTGCTGAAAAAGGCTAAAGCACTTATTGAGCAAATTGTGAAGCTGCTTATTCAAGATAGAGGAGGGAACGCCGATAGAATCAAGGGCGAATATCGGACCTATCACGACTTCGCTCTCAGTCAATTGCCTGACGAGCGTAAAGAACGATTCCGGCTTCGCATTCGGGAACGTGGATGGATAGATTTCGATCACTTCGTGGGCTTGTTGCGGGGGCAAGATAACCGGCAACAATATAGGCGTCCATCTCCCGGCCATGGGGTGATAGTTGGAACAACTGCGGAGGATAATCAGGACAGGCAGCAACAAGATAGGTGTCCATCTCCTTTTGCCCGAAATCGAGAATGTAATCCGGAAGCTGTTTGGTTTATTCTGCGGAGCTACATTAAGGGGTATAAAATCACCGACTGAGGCGAAGACCGCTGGATTAGCTTTGATGAATACAGAGATAGCGAAGAAATTCCGGCAAAGGATCGCCAGGTTTCGGCCGATCTTTATGAGAAGGTTTGGAAACACATTTGGCCGTGGTATAAGAAGCTGACCGTTCCGTGCGAAGAGAACGGCTACGAACCGCGTTATTGGGACGATCTCGACCTGGCCTGGGAAGTGCTGGAGCATCGCCGCAGCGATGCCCCAACTTACGCCATTCTGATTTGCGACGAAGTGCAGGATTTGACGCGGGTGGAGCTAGCGGCTCTGCTCGGTAGCCTCCAGTGGGCGCGTTATGACCTGCGTGATTTGGCGCCAAACCGGGGATGGGGCCAGCGTGAACTGCGCTTACCGATCATTCTGGCGGGGGACGCACACCAGACAATCAACCCGGCTGTATTCCGCTGGGAGCGCGTGAGTGCGGATTTGGCAAAAGCGCTGGTCGCACACCTACCGACGCTCCCCGAACCAAGGGTTGAACGGTTGCAGCTTCAGTACAATTATCGTAATGCCCGCAGCATTGGCCATCTTTGTAATGCCTTACAACACCTCCGTCAACGAACCTTGGGACAACAAAGCCGGCTGCAATTGCTCTGGAAGTTGCCCGACACGCAGCCTAATCAGCGAGTCCGCCAGCTGATCATTGCGCCAGGGCAGCTGGAAGAATTGTTGAAAACAGGCGTGCCTATCGTCGTGCCCGAAGATGATGATCCTAATCTGGAACACACGCGACCGTTCTGGGAAGCACTGGGTTTTCCACGTCCACCCGAAAATGTCAACAATGAGCGGGGACAGTTGAAAAATAAACCACACCGACCGGCAGACATCAAAGGCCTCGAAGTGGACTATGTCGCGGTGGTTGGGTTTGGCGTCCTCTGGCATCTGTGGTTACAACAACCGCAGTACCGGCAACTGGCCGAGTTCTGGAACTGGCAGAATGCTGCAGACAATGGAGAAATCTCTGAAGACCTGCGTTTTCTTGTGGAATATTTCTTGAATCGGCTTTACGTGGCTGTCAGTCGGGCACGCGAGCAACTGTGGATTATTGAGACCGAGCAAGGCTGGAATGCCTTTTGGGCCAGGCTTGAAGACTGGGTTGATGAGCAGTGGGGACAACAAGTAGCAAACGCAGGGACGGGCGCAGCTGCGGAAGCGGGAATCGGACCCGCGGATGACGAGCAGCTGCAACAGTGGGCAACAACTCGAGCGGCCGACCCTCCGACTGACGTGGTGGATCGGCCATACGCTTTCGTGTATAGCAAGGGTGATTTGCGCCTACTGAGCACAGTTTTCGAGGGGAATCCGGAGAATTTGCGGCGACTTGCGGAGGACTTTGAGAGGGTTGCGCACGACGGGCGGAATCCGAATCTCGCGGAGTCGGCGGCATATTATTACTCCCTCGTCGGCGATACAGTCAACCAGCACAAGATGCTGGCATACTGCTTGTATTACGATGGAGAAGTTCTGCAAGCGGCCCGCAGGATGATCAGCATCGTGGATGATCGTTGTCGCCAGTTGGGTTCCGATTGGTACTGGGAGGCGGCGGGAGAGGATAATCAAACAGAGCTAGCCTGGCGTGAAATAAGCGAGGACGAGCGCATTGCTCCTTCCTGGCGCCGTGAAATTGCCGAGTGCATGGTCGTATTGATGCTGGAGCGGACTGTTGACGCGACCTTCGTCGCTCTGCTGGCTGACCTTCTCCAGCGTCGCACTCCACAACGCAATGAACTGAAGCCAGAACACTGGACCACGTGGGAAAAGGTCTATATCCAGTTGGTACAGTCAGCAAACCATCTGTCCCCGGACTCTTTCGCGGTTCAACGACAGGCTTATGATGTGGCACTAAGATGGACACCGACAAGCCGGCGGACTTTGCACGAATACTTCAATCAACTCGGCAGGCTCGCATTCACGCTCGCACAGCGCTGTGATGACATCGGTGTGGGAAGGTCGTATTACAGGGAAGCTGCCGAGCATTGGGAAAAGGCTGGGCGAACGCGCGAGCGCGATTACCATATTGCCAAGGCCGAAAGTACCGGATATCCCCAGTGCTTGCAATACTGGGAAACTGCTGGGGATTACGAGCGCATTTTGAAAGAGTATCGCCGCCATTCGGGCTTTTCTCTTGCTCGCGACAACGCCCAGCGGGTGGCTCGAGCGCTACGGGAAATCTGGAAGCCGAAAATCGAGCAGGCTATGCGGGGAACTATCCAGGCTGGCCAGAACCTTCAGGAGTCATTGAGCTACGTAATCCGCGAGGCCCATCGCGAACTCCGCGGGCTGTATGATGATAAAAACCTTGACTTGCCCAGGTTTCAAAGAGATTGGACTCACTGGATACTAGATTTGCTTATTAGCTCTGAGAGCGAATTGGCCCGCTTGGTTTCCGAGCTAGCGCGTGAAAGCACTTTTGGCCAGATCATCCGCGGCTTGGTAGTGGAAGCGTTTGCACTGGATTCTGAGCCAGAGGCACTGCGCGATGGTTTTCGTGAAAGCTGGCAGACCCGAGTGTCTCCGAATACCAATTGGCCGAGGTTCCGAAACTACTTGCAGCAAATCATTCACGCTGTCCATGAAGGGACCAACCAACGTGCCAGCACCCGGGATGGTAACGCGCGACGACAGGTCGCGCGATTATGCAGGCTTGTTTTAGGCGTTTTGTGGCGGTTCGACGAAAGATTGGAGGGAAGGGAACGTGACGATTTTCCGCCGGGCCTGCAAAGTCGTTTGGTGGAATACGTTTACGTTACCTTGCCCCAAACTGAGGTTCAAAGCACCGTCAATTATCTGGAGCAAATTAGTCCGGAGATGCGAACCATTGTGCAGGAAGCAATCGCTTGCATTGCCGATTTGCCCCAAGATTGGATCCCGGGTGCCGATGGCCAAAGGGATCAGCAACCTTGGAGGTCTCTAATGGAATGGACAAATGCGCTCGCCTACGATCTGTACGAAAATCTGCGGCTTACCTTGGAGAGGGCACGAAGCGAAGCGGATGTTGCGCCTTACGAGTGGTGGATGTTGGTGGGCAGGTTCATCGAGCAGGCACCGTTTCGCCGACGGGCCCGAGACTTTTACCGCGATTTACTCAACTTATCGGAGCGGTTTGGTTGGTCTCCGGAACGCCAAGGTGAAATTCGCCAGAGGCTACAAGCATACGACGAGAGGTATAATCGCTGGAAGGAAGAGCGGCGCATCCGTGAGGAAGACGAGCGAGAAGAGGCGCGAGGACAACGCGAAGGAATAACGGTCACCGAGGGAATAACGGTCATCGATGTGAAACCTGATGGTAAGACAAAGGGTCATGGTTTTCTTGAAGTGAAAAGCATGGACAACAGGGCAGAAGCGCTTATCAAGTTTATGCCCGACGAGTATCAGGTGCGTTTTCGTCCGCCAATACAAGCAGGCGGCCAGCCGTTTATGCGTGCTGACCCAGAGCAGGTTCAGGTCGTTGGGCCTGAGGTGATTGCCGGAAACTTGCGATGGCGACTGCGTGCCAATATCGGCGATGGTGAACGATCAGCTGAGCTTGAATGGGTAGAAAGCGGGCGGCTTCTTTACGTCCGCAGTAGCGGAGTCGAGTTTCGCGTCTCCTTCGCCGCTGCTGAGACTCCTGCGGGCTAGGCCGACTCAGTATCGCGGAGCCAGTAAAAAGAAACCGAAACCGGTGCTTAAACGAGAATATTGCCAAGTTTGCATCATTGGGCATCGCGGAGCTTGGCAGAGAGGAAACCGAAACCAGGGCTTGAACGAGAGCATTGCGAGGTTCACATCATTAGGCATCGCGGAGCTAGCAGAGAGGAAATCGAAACCAGGACTTGAACGAGAGTATTGTGAGGTTCACATCGTTGGGTATGACGGAGCTAGCAGAAAGGAGAGCGAAATCAGGTCGCTGTATCAGGCGGGCTAACAGCCATAGGCAACGCACTGTTTGATGCAAAGTGGCTGTTTGGCCGAGGTGGGCTGACGAAGTGAGGCATTGCATAAACTCCCCAATAAAAACAGACAAGTGCTTGAAATATCTGGTGGGAAGTGCGCTGATAACGGGAGGCGTTTGGCAGCTGGGGTAGCTCGTGGGGGGGCTTGCTTTACTGCTGCATGACGAAAGCAACGATCGCCGAGGATGACCATTATCCGCCACTTCCGCCAATAGAGAGGGGGAACCCACGCGAGGTCTGCGAACAAGAGACCGCCGAGGGCGGCCATTATCCGCCACTCTCGCCGTTAGAGAGGGGGGAACCCACGCGGGGTTTGCGAACAAGAGGCTGGCGAGGGCGGCCATTATCCGCCACTCTCGCCGTTAGAGAGAGGGGACTCAGGCGGGGTTTACGAACAAGAGATCGCCGAGGGCGACCATTATCCGCCACTGCCGCCAGTGGAGACGGGAACTCACGCGGGGTTTACGAACAAGAGATCGCCGAGGGCGACTATTATCCGCCACTTGCACCAGCGGAAAGGGGGGCCCACGCGGGGTCTGCGAACAAGAGGCTGCCGAGGATGACCATTATCCGCCATCCGCGGCAGTGGAGAGTGGAAAACCACGGAGGGTTCCCGAGGAAAAAGCTGGCGAGGGGGACTATTATCCGCGACTCGCGCCACTGGGAAGAGGGAACCCACGCAGCGTTCCCCAGGGAAAGGCTGGCGAGGGTGAGCATGTCCGGCACTCCCTCAAGTGGGTCTTCCGCGGCGTGGCTTCCTGAAGGTTTCCACAGATCGGCTTGAATGCGGCGACGGGGTGATTCCTTACAGTGAGATAGACGAGGCGATCTTGTTTCGGACGCGGCAGTGGTTCATCCCGTGGTACGTGCTGTACGTCAGGTCGCGCGGACGCCACTATTAATTCGGCCTGAACTCCGGAAAGTTCTGGGCAGGAGAACTACCTTTCCCCGTGCGGTGGGAGACGGCAAAACTGGGCTATTCGTGGTTTCGTATCGCCCTTCGAGTAGCAGCGGTTGCTGCCTTGCTGTACCTCTTGTGGAGTCGGTGCAGTTAGAACAAAATCCCGAACCAGACGCTACAGCCGAAGGCGAGGCGTGGTGCCGCGGTGGGGAGCGCGGGGGTGAAATCTTGGTGCGGAAGACGGTGGAGGGGCGGTGGGGGAGGGGGAAGGTTCATCGGCTAGGTTCGTCGGCGAGGCGGACCATGCCGAAACCCTGGGCGTTGCGTTCACCGAAACCGGCATCGTAGCCGACCTGGATCAGTTCGGTCGAACCGCTAACGCGAAACTTCATCATCCAGCCACGCACGTGGGTACCGTTGACCGTAAATAACTTCGATTGAGGTGGGCTGAGCCATTCGAACTGAAGTTCGCCGTCGAGGGCAGTGCCACGGAGAGCAACTGACTTGCGTTTCAAGTTCTCGACCAGGATGCGGCTGAAATCCGGCTGGTGCGGAGCGAGAAACTCTTTACGAAACTTGCCAGAATCGTCGCGCTGACCCGTTGAGACCACCAGGGGAGACAGGGTTACCAGCGTCATCGTCGGTTGAAACGCAGGTGGCACAACCACGCCGATTTGTCCCACCTGCAACAAACATTTGCCCAGGCGTACTTCCGAACGAGTGAAGAAACCCAGGGCGATAGCTTCGATAACCGGTTCCAGCGGCGAGGCAATCCACCAGCGCAGTCGCCCACGCACACGCATACCGTGCTTCATTTTCCGATACTTGTCGGGATACAGCAGCGAAAAGGTCGCCAACTTGTAGTGTTTGCTGGCAGTGCCGAATCCCTGTTCGTGAACCTGCTGGGCCAGTTTCGGTCGGCCGAGAGCCATCGTCTGATAAAACAGGCCTCGCAAATGATCGAGATAGTCCCACGGCAGCTCTACTTCGTCGTGAGTTAAAAATTCGACGCTGATGCGCATTGGGCGGCTTCCTGATACCAGCAGGCTTCGTGGCTGGCGGAATCCATGTTCGTGCTGCGCGCAAAAACCGCGACAGCAGTCAGGCTGTCAGCATATCATAATGCTAATCTCGCCAGCGTCTGGTATCGCGCGAAGCGAGTGACCCTGCGATCGGCGTGACGTTTTCCGTATCGCCCGGCAGTGCGACAAGCGCTGGGGTGGTGCGAAACGGTAATATCGGCCAGCTTCAGCTTCCCGCACGGTCGCCGACGGGCAGAGAACAAATGGCGTCGCTGAGGTGGGTAAATCCCTTACAATAAGCAACTGCCTTCGCGGGGCAGATGAAGAGTCTGAGCCGCTGGAACGCTCACCAGTGCCTTACAATAAGCAACTGCGTTCACGCCGTTCCTCTGCGACCGCGTCAGGAACGGTAAGCAGAACTTCCTGAATGGAGAATGCCAATGTCTTGCAAACGCTGCCAGCCTGTGCGTGCGACGGGGCCAGAACTGTGTGGGAGCCGGGCGGGGCTAAGCCTGGCGAGCATAGTATTGCTAGTGCTGGCCGTTCCAGCTTTCAGCGAACCGAACCAGGGTTTTCGTGATCTGTTCAATGGCAAAGACCTGGACGGATGGGTGATTGAAGGGGCAACGAAACTGGCTGACGGCACGCCGGTGTGGCAGGTGTCGGACGGGAAAATCATCTGCACGGCCGGCAATCAGGGCTATGGTTTTCTGCGGTACGCCCGGCAGGAGTTTGGCGATTTCACGTTGCGTGTGGAATATCGGTTTCTGCCGCCCGACGGAAAACGTCCGCGTGGCAATAGCGGCATTGGGATTCGCACCGTGCCATACGATCCCAAACGGTCGCTCCTGACACGCCCTTCTTACGCCGCCTATGAAATTCAATTACTGGACGACGCGGGTCGTCCTCCAAGCAAACACGGCACCGGCTCCCTGTACCGTTACGTAGCCCCGCGGAGTAATCCTGCTAAACCGGCTCCGGAATGGAACATTCTGGAAGTGACCTGTCGCGGGCCGAATATCACCATCGCGCTCAACGGTCAGGTTATCGTTGAGGCCGACCAGCGTGAGGTTCCCGATACGACGGATAAACCGCGTGGTGCGCCGGCTCCCAAAGACAAACCTTTGCGGGGATACATCTGCTTGCAAAGCCATACCGGCACGGTTGAGTTTCGACGGGTTCAGATACGCGAAATCCCAGCCAAGCCAGCCGATGGCCAATAGAATGTTCGGACGCTGTGCGGACAAGTGACGCCCGAATCAGTCAATCCCCGAGCGGTGCCCGACATCGCGGTCGCGGATTGGCTGAGCAGGCTGATGGAAAAATCTCGAATCTGCCGAGGTAATTGCTATGTCGGATGAAGCGCGAATCGAAACGCCGCAAAATATCCAGCCCCCGAAAACACCCGAAGAATTGACCGCTTCCAAACAAGCCCCAGCCGAGCTTACCCACCAGCAACCACCACCGAGCGTGGCGCAAGAAACACTCCCACCATCACCGCCTGCCTCTGCGTCAGGGCAACAGGGTGTCACGCCGGGAGAACAGGCCGTAACGACAACGGCTGCCGAATCGCCAGCGTCCATACCAGCCACCAGTGCGGAAGGCACACCCGTCGCGAGCCAGGAATCTACGGTTACGGAGTCGCCCGTGGCTCAGGTGAGTCGGCCACCGCAACGCAGCTTAGCCGCGGCAGCCGCTACCGCAGAAGAACGCGAAGCCCTCAAAAGAGCCGAGTTGGAAGCGCTGGACGAGGAAATTGAAGCGGAACTGCAGGCAGCTCTGGCCGAGGTAGAAAAAGTACAAACCGCCGAAGCGGCTCCTCCGGTTCAGCCGAAACCGAAACGGGCCCAGCAAGAGCCTGCCACTCGCAAGGGCGTGATCCTGGCCGTCGTCGGGTCCGACGTGTTTGTGGATATCGGCGGCCGAACTCAGGGAGTTTTGCCTCTGGAGCAATTTCGTGACGCCCCGCCTCGACCCGGACAGGAAATCGAAGTCGCGATCTGCGGCTACGATCAGGAGAACGGTCTGGTCTTGCTGGAACGTCCCGGAGTCGCGCTGGCTAAAGCGAGTTGGGCCGCCATTAAAGTCGGGGCGGTTGTTGAGGCTCGCGTGACCGGTGTCGTGAAAAGTGGCCTGGAAGTGGATGTCGGAGGGATTCGTGGATTTATCCCGGCCAGTCAAGTGGACGTGCACCGTGTCGAGGATTTATCTCCGTATGTCGGCCAGCGGTTCCTTTGTGAAGTGATCGAAGCGAATCCGGAAGAGGATACGCTTGTCCTGTCGCGTCGGGCGGTTCTGGATAAAGAGCGTCAGCAAGCGCAGGAGCAGCTCTGGCAGGAGCTTGCGGAAGGCCAGATTCGTACCGGCATTGTGCGTAGTGTGCAGGATTACGGAGCGTTTGTGGATCTGGGACACGGCGTCGAAGGTCTGCTGCATGTATCGGAAATGAGCTGGTCGCGGCGGGTACAACCGTCGGAATTGCTGCAACCCGGACAGGAAGTTCGCGTCGCCATCATCAAACTCGACCGCCAGAACAAAAAAATCGGCCTGAGTCTCAAGCAAGTGCAGGGTAGCCCCTGGGACACGGTCGAGGATAAGTATCCGGTCGGGACGGTGGTTACGGGCAAAGTGGTGCGCCTGGCCGAATACGGTGCCTTCGTTGAACTGGAACCGGGAGTGGAAGGTCTGGTGCACATCTCCGAATTATCGCCGCAGCGGGTACGGCGGGTAGAAGACGTGGTCAAGATCGGCGATGAGGTCCGCGCTCAGGTGATCAAGGTGGACCGGGTGGCTCGACGGATTTCCCTCTCTTTGAAAGCGGTGCAGGTGGCCGAGGAAGAAGAGCTGGCTCCACGCTGGGCAGAAAGCCGACGGGGCCCAGCCACCTCAACTCGACGCCGACCGCTCAAGGGTGGCCTCGACTGAAAATCGTTGTGCCGGGCTCGCACATCGCTGCACACCAGGACGTCAGGACTGAGTAACCGCACTTAGCGTCCTCCTATCCGATCCGCCGGAACCTGGCGGATTCGCCTTTCGGGATCGTGGAATCGCAGGTAAACTTCGCCCGGCCGATCGCGGCAAACCGCTTCGAGTAGAACGCGATGGCGTCCCGGTTCTAACGTTACGGTCACGCTGGACTCATCCTGAGTCAACTGCCCCGTCGGTTTATCCTTGTGCAGGATTAGTTTACCGTCAAGCCAGATACGCAACCCCAAGTCACTAATCAGGCGTAACTCCGTCGAAACCTTATCGGCCGTTTCCAGCTCGCTATAGATGTAGGTCACATCATGACCGGCCAGATCGTATTTAGCAGGCGGAATTACGATACGTCCACCCGGTCCGATAGCGGGAGCTTGCCAGGAAAGCTTAGGGGTCTTAATGGGACTCGTTTCCGACCGCAGCCAGTTCTCTAACCGTTCTGGATCAGGTCGCACCGGGCCACACAAAAGTACCTCGGTAAGATGCGGTTGAGCCAGCAGGTAACTAATCAAGTCGCGGAATTCCTGTTCGCTTATATTCTGGTCTAAGTTTTCAGGCATCAAGGAGCGCATTTCGATTTTCATTTCCTCGATGTTAGTCCGCGGCACGGTTTCCAGGACGTTATTTTCCCGACGGATGGTAACAGATTGATTATCTTCGGCTGCCAGCAATCCGGTCAGCACTTTGCCATCTTTAGTCAGAATAAGTCTGGTGAAATATGGCTGACCGACTACCCGATTGGGATCCAGGATGTTAGTCAACAAATAGTCCAGGCTGCGCTCGGCCCCATCTAGGTCTGGTCCTACCTCGTGTCCCTGTCCGCGAAAACGGTGACATTGCGCGCACTGCTTTTCGTAAACCTGTCGCCCACGTTCAGGGTTTCCCCGACCACTATACATCGCCAGCCGATATTTTTCGATCTTCTTCTGAATCTCCGCGGGTGTTTCCTGGACTCGCCCCCATACTTTTTCCAGCAACTGGTTTAGCTCCTTATCGTTGAAAGCACGAATAGCCAGCACCGTGTTGCTGTTAAGTTCCGTCGCGGGGATCTCTTTGCGAGCGATTGCCTCTAATAATGCCTGTGCCCAGACTTTCCGTCTTTGCAAGGTCTTGATTATCTCGCTGCGGACTGCCGGCGAGAGTTGCTTCCAGGAAGCCAGTAACCAGGAGGCGATTTCCGGTTGCTCATAGTTGCCCAGTGTACGCAATAGTGCCAGGCGCATAACGTCAGATGCAGCTTTTTCCCAGTGTTGCTTAAGCAGCGCTAACGCTTCGGGTGGACAAGTTAGCGATATATCTTCCAGTGCTCGCAGCAGTTCTTCGGTGCTGGCTTGTGGGTTACCCAGGACTTTCAAGGCGGCCGCTATACTTGCCGGATCGCGGAAGGTGATACCAATTTCGCGTCGGATTCGCATAAGTTCACTGTCGCCGGACCTGGTAAGCTCGGCAGCTAACGCTGGCCAGTTCTTTGGCGGCTGAATGTTGCGGTTGCGAATACCCTCCAGGACCCCGGCCAGCGCTGCCCGCCGCACTTCCAGTGAGGAACACTGCATTGCAAAGTCAAAGCATACCGGTAACCATTTGCCTATATCTTCCGCCAGCAATCGTCGCATAGTGCGAGGTACTATATCGCGCACCAATATAGGACTGCCTTTCGCATACTGGCCGAGCCAGGCTAATAAAGCATCTAAGTCGGAGGGTAATTTTTGCTCTGATGCCCGTAGGATTTCGCTGAGGCGTGCTTCCCAGGCTAACCAGAGCAGAAATGGGATCACGGAGTCGGTTGCATCTTCTTTACGTAAGCACAGCGATTGCAAAGCGGATAGACTCGCAGGATGGCGAATGCGTCGCAGTGCGCAGGCAATTTCCAGGCGTACACGAGCATCAGGCTCATGATTAGCTAAATCGGCGAGCACCTTGAGGTCCGCGTCCGTCCATTCGGATTGTTCGCCTAGAAATCGCACCGCCCAGGCGCGGACTGCCGCATAGGGATGCGCGGACAACCGGTGCTTGGTAGAGGAATCCAGTGAGCCGATCTGATAAAGTGCCCACAGCGCCCGTAAACTATGCGTGCCGTTATTAGTCTGCAGGGCTTGCTGGCGGAGAAAACTTAGGGTTTGCGAATCGCTCAGTGGTGCGCGTTCGGCTAACAATCGCAGGGCGGTTCGGTAACGATAGGGATAATCATCATAAACAGCGATTTCGGCCAGCTGGCGTACTGGAAGTGTAGATAGGTCTTTAGCGCGTCGTGGCTTGAGTCCCTTTGGTGCGAGACGGTAAATGCGGCCGCGACTATAGTCCCAGCTGTCCGGGTGAGCCTGATGGCAGGGGTTCTGATCGTGCCAGTCAATCCAGTAAATACTCCCATCGGGAGCCCAGCGTAGATTGATAGGCCTGACATTCCGGTCGCCCGAGACAACCAGGTCGGGGGCATGGGAAGCTATAAACGTCGAGCCGTTGCGACGCAGGATGTCGCGTTTAATACTCGAACCGTGGATGCTTCCCATAAGCAGACTGCCTCGGTAATTTTGGGGCACTGTGGGCCCATCTAAATAAAGCAAACCGGCATGGGCCCAGCCGCTTTCCTGATGGTGGAGATGATCGCTAATCTCCCGCAACTGACCATAAGCATAAGGATGATAGCTGGGTTTATGGCTTTGTTTGATATATATACCACCGGGCACTATATGAAATAGATGGGGAATTACGCAGCAAACTAAGAAACAGTTGCCTTCGGAATCAAAATCCATGCCCCAGGGGTTGCTGGTACCTTCGGCGAAAACCTCGAAGCGTTTGCTGCGGACATCATAACGCCAGACGGCAGCATCTAAGCGCTGGCCCTGTACTTCGGACGTAGTAAAGACGCCATGCAGACCGTATAGCCGGCCGTCCGGCCCCCATTGAAACGTATTGAGTGTTTCGTGTGTGTCCTGGCTGCCAAAGCCCCGCAAGAGGATTTCATAGTGATCGCACCGGCCATCTTGATTCCGATCCTGCAGGAAGAAAAGATAAGGTGGTGCGCCGAGAAACACCCCGCCATAGCCGACTTCTAAACCGCTGGCCAGATCAAAGCGCACTGGGAAATCTTTACCCTCCGCCCAGATGGTGACTTTGTCTGCCCGACCGTCGCCATCGGTGTCTTCTAAGATCTTGATACGGTCGCGCGGCATTCTGCCAGGGGGTGTACGCTTGGGATATTCGTAACATTCGAGCACCCAGACGCGGCCACGCTCATCTATAGTGAAGGCGATAGGATTGATGACGTCCGGTTCGGCTGCGAATAAGGTAACCTCCCATTCGGGGGCGAGGCGAAACCGCCGGACGGTTTCCTCGGCCTCGAGATAGGCTTGTCCGGTGGGCTTGCGGTTATCGAAACCGAACTCTCTCTGCGACCAGCTTAGTGCCGGCAGGAGACCGAGAAGAAGCAGGCTATATCGGATGGATCGGCTCACGAGTGCATCTCCCAAGATAAGCAGCCACGAGAGCGTTAGGTGCGATCAAGAGCTCGCGATTTCCAGGCCGCCGGCTCCGCGGCTACTTGAAGAGAAAATTATAAGGTTGGCGTAGTTCCCTGCCAGAAGAGTTGAAAACAATAGAAGGGGGTTTTTCGCGTCGTCGTACGGACTGCGAGGAAAATCATCTTCCCTTTTCGTGCGCGGTGACAACTGGCCATAGGCGATGATTTTCGGAGTGCGAGTTATCACATGCTGAATTCGTTCAGCACCTGGACATATTGGCTGAAGAGGCGGATGACCAGCGAGGCGATGAAGATGACGACCAGGAGCCAGACCGCTCCGGCGGCAATGCCGGCACACAGGCGGAGTCGGTCGGCGGCCTGTTCGTAGCGGTGTCGAGCGTGGCGACGCAGTGCTTCCGGTTCAGCGCCAGCGGTTTCTGCGGTGGCGAGAACAGCGAGGAATTCGTCGCTGAGCAAATGGGTCTCGGTCAGGGCTTCGGAGAGTGTTCGGCCGCGACGGGTTTGTTTGCGGATGGGTTTGGCCCAGTGCGCGTAGGCGGGATTGCCCGTAGCTTCCAGGGCCAGTTCCGCGGCTTCGTGAACGACCAGTCCCGCATCGAGGGCAACTGCCAGTGCCTGCGCCAGGCGTGCTTCGGCGAGGGCTTGTAAAGCGGCACCCAAGATGGGAACACGCAAAAGGAGCCGATGCACGGCGACGCTGTGCCGACCGCGATGGAAAAAATACCGCAGTGCCAGATACGGGCCGATAGTGAATGCCGCGACACTGGCCAGGAAAATCACGGCCCCGGTTTCGCCTTTGAGACCAAAGACCGACATGGGACTTTTTCCGCCTACGGACTCAACGATTCCTAATAGCCAGATGAATAGTGCGAGCACTAAAACGGCGGCGATGAACTGAAACAGCGGCCAAGTAATCCGCGACCAGAACTGGCGGCGTAGTTCCAGCTGCAAAGCGAAAGCCTGCTCGAGCTCAAGCAACACTTCCGGAAGTCGGCCGGTGCGTTCGCCGACGATCACCGCGGCGGTGAAAAATGCCGGTAGCCGCGATGTCCACGACTGGAGGGCGGTTTCAAGACTTTCCCCCTGCTTGAGCTGATCGGCAACATTAGCGGCCAGAGTACGAAAAGGCGTGGGGCCTTTGTCCGCCAGTTGTTGCCAGGCTTTTGCCGACGGCACGCCAGCTTCCAGCAAATGCCGTAAACTCCGACAAACCTGCATCAGGCTGGCTGGTGAAACCTGGCCCACGCGTTGCCCCTTTCCGACCCAGGACGGTCTCGGAACTGCCTCCCGTTTGTTTGCCGTGGCGAGCTTGCGCCACCAGTTGGTATTATGGCGATTGGTAATGCACCGTGCAAGACTCCGGGGCCGGTGAAACAGCTGACCAATTAGGACAGTGGTGGACGAATTGGAGGCGAATTTTCCGGAGTCGGTGATAGGATTCTCGTTGGTTGACCGATAGCGATGTGCGGAAATGAGCTCGTTGGCTTCGGGTTACCTCATGTTTCGTGGCGACGCTGCCGAAACTATATAATTGCCGAGCGTAAGAGCGGCGTGGGAGCATGAGCAGAGCTCGGTGCTGGCCGCTGGAAAAATTTTGAATGGGGGGGGGCTTGACGGCAGCAAATTTTTTCGCATAACATACTATCCCCGCTGGGGCGGACGACCGGCAACAGGAAAGGTGCCTGCGGGGTGCTGGCCACTTGACAGCCTGCCTATATAATGAGCGTGCCGGACAACGAAAGCAGGGAGGCGACTGAAGAAGCCATCATCAACGGCTGTCACCTGAACGTAGTCGTGATGGTATAATAACGGTTGGCGATGACAGTGAGCACGAATCGCGGCGGCAATGTCGCCTCGATTCCTGCCCACTGGGCAGAACGCGACCGAGGGCAGGAGGCCTGATAGATGGCTAACTGCCTGCCATCGGGAAGCGGGCTAGCTCTTTGACAATCCGGAGAAAGCGGCAGCGAAAGAGGGTTGCATCTTCACGGAGACGGCTCCGGTCGGCGTGTGCCGGCGGAGTATCTGCGTGAAGTAGCAGCCGAGTGTCTCGAGCGCGTCTGGGTCGTTACTCGGAAGTTGCCTGTAACCCGTGCAGGCAACGTCGGGTAGCTGGCAACCATCCGCAAGGATGGTCGTCCTCGCCGGTGAGGCCAGCGCAGAGCGAAGCGGTCGATAATTCGGCCGTGAAAATGCGTTGGCAAGCCGAGAGTGGGACGGATGCGGCCAAGCTACTAAGGGCGCGTGGGGGATGCCTAGGCGCCAGGAGCAAGGGCGTGGCAGGCTGCGATAAGCCCGGGGGAGCCGCCAAGCAGGCTTTGATCCCGGGATTCCCTAACCAACCCAGGGAACTGAAACATCTCAGTACCTGGAGGAAAAGAAAGCAAAAGCGATTCCCTGAGTAGCGGCGAGCGAAAGGGGAACAGCCCAAACCATCAGGATTCGTCCTGGTGGGGTTGTAGGGCCGGGCTGCCTTCAATGGCAGGGAGTTACCAAACCAACTCCTAGCAGAACACTGCTGGAAAGCAGGACCACAGAGGGTGATAGTCCCGTACGCAAAAGGAGTTGGTCTCCCGTCCGGTACCTGAGTAGCGCCCGTCACGTGAAAGCGGGCGTGAATCTGCGGGGCCCATCCCGTAAGGCTAAATACTCCCTGGCGACCGATAGTGAACCAGTAGCGCGAGCGAACGGTGGAAAGAACCCCTATGAGGGGAGGCATTGAACCTGAAACCACGCGGCCTACAAGCGGTCGGAGGGCTATGCCTCCGGGCAACCGGAGGAAGGCCTGACGGCGTACCTTTTGCATAATGGTCCGGCGAGTTACCGTCGTCGGCAAGGCTAAGCCGCTCAGCGGCGGAGCCGGAGCGAAAGCGAGTCTGAATAGGGCGCTAAGTCGGCGGCGGTAGACGCGAAACCGGGTGATCTACGCACGGCCAGGCTGAAGTGGGGGTAACACCCCATGGAGGGCCGAACCCACCAGGGTTGAAAACCTGGGGGATGAGCTGTGCGGAGGAGCAAAAAACTAATCGAACCCGGAGATAGCTCGTTCTCCCCGAAATGCCTTTAGGGGCAGCGTCGCCAAGTGGTACACGGGGGTAGAGCCACTGAATTCGATAGGGGGCCCACCAGGCTACCCTTCGAAACCAAACTCCGAATACCGTGTACCAGCAACGGCAGTGAGTCCGTGGGGGATAAGCTTCACGGTCGAGAGGGGAAGAACCCAGACCGCCTGCTAAGGCCCCCAAGTCCATGCTCAGTGCGAAAGGAAGTGGGACTCCGATGACAGCCAGGATGTTGGCTTAGAAGCAGCCACCATTTAAAAAGTGCGTAATAGCTTACTGGTCGAGGAGTCCTGCGCCGATAATGAACGGGACTAAGCATGGCGCCGAAGCAGCGGGAGTCGGCGTTAGCCGACTCGGTAGGGGAGCGTCGCACGTGCCTGCGAAGGGAGACGGATAACGACTCCTGGAGGTCGTGCGAGTGACTATGCCGGAACGAGTAACGATAAAACGGGTGAGAATCCCGTTCGCCGAAAGCCTAAGGTTTCCTGGGGAAGGTAATTCCGCCCAGGGTTAGCCGGCCCCTAAGGCGAGGCCGAAAGGCGTAGCCGATGGACAGCAGGTTAATATTCCTGCGCCACTCCAGGGGACAAACCCAGCGACGCTGTGGGGAAGGGGTACGCACAGCTAGAGCGTGCGGGCCGCTTCGGCGGCGGAGGCCCTGGATGCCGAACTCCCTGGAACCGCAGCCAAGAAAAACCTGGGGGCGGTTGAACCTGGAGTGACCGTACTAAAACCGACACAGGTAGGCGGGATGAGGATTCTCAGGCGCTCGAGAGAACGCTCGTGAAGGAACTCTGCAAGTTGACCCCGTAACTTCGGGAGAAGGGGTGCCCCGGTAGGTTGTAGGCCAAAAGCCGAAGGCCGAGGGGGCCGCAGAGAATAGGCTCTCGCGACTGTTTACTAAAAACACAGGTCGCTGCGAACTCGTAAGAGGACGTATAGCGACTGACGCCTGCCCGGTGCCGGTCAGTCAAGGAAGCGGGTTAGCCTCGAAAGGGGCGAAGCTCGCGACCGAAGCTCCGGTAAACGGCGGCCGTAACTATAACGGTCCTAAGGTAGCTTCTGCTGCCTGCCCACCGGGTAACCGGTGGGGCAATACCTGGCTATATGCGGGGACGCCCTGCTACAGCCGTCAGCTACGTCTCCAGTTATCCCAGACTGGCGTAACAATGCTGCGGACGGGGTAACCCGCAGGAAACCTGTCGCATCGCCGGGTGGGGCAAAACCATTTCAAAGCCGAACCTGGCTGGCGCAGCCAGTCATGGTCGGATAGGAAATGAAAGCCTTACCTGCCCAGGCGGACTGCGAGAGGGTTCCTCAGAGGCCATACGCCAGGCATCCGCCGAGAGCCTGTCCGTGAGGAAAACGAGCGGTAAACTCGCCGAATTGCCCAACCTGAGCGAGGATTGCGGTGAAACTGACCCCTGATTGGGTCGTCGGATTCGTGGACGGAGAGGGCTGCTTCCATGTCAGCCTGACCCGGCATCCCGAAATGACCGCGGGCTACCAGGTACTGGCGGAATTCGTCGTCGTTCAACATAAACGCGACGTAGCCGTCCTGCATGCCTTGAAACGGTTTTTCGGGCATGGCGTGGTGCGTCCCAATCACGGTGAGCGATACGCCTATCGAGTCCGCGACCTCGACGGTCTGGCGAAAATCTGCGATTTCTTCCTTCGGCATCCGCTGAAGACCAGAAAGAACGTGGATTTTCGCAAGTTTCGCCGCATTGTCTTCCTCATGCAGCAGGGCGAACACCTGTCGCGTTCGGGTTTGCTCCGCATTATTCGTTTGGCGGAAACCATGAACACACAGGATCGCCCGGCGCTTCGGCAAATTCGGCAGGAACTGCAAAGCTCGTTATCTCGCGGAAAGGAATGAGCCGGTAAAAACGTCCCAGCCTCGTGGTGGCCAGCAAAGTCACCAGAGGCGAGCCTGCCGGTGAAGTTTGGCGGATGAAGAGATGGTCCACCCCTGCTGGAAACAGCGGGAAGAAGGTGAGCGAAGTTCCTTGTCGGGTAAGTTCCGACCTGCATGAATGGCGTAACGACGGGAGCACTGTCTCCACGAGCGACTCGGTGAAACTGTAGTCGAAGTGAAGATGCTTCGTACCCGCAGCTAGACGGAAAGACCCCGTGAACCTTTACTGCAGCCTAGTATTGGGCTTAGGCCCAGCATGCGTAGCGTAGGTGGGAGGCGTTGAACCGGCTACTCCGGTAGCCGGGGAGCCGTCACTGAAACACCACCCTTGCTGTGCTTGAGTTCTAACTCCGTGCCGTCAGCCGGGCGGAGGACAGTGCTAGGTGGGCAGTTTGACTGGGGCGGTCTCCTCCTAAAAGGTAACGGAGGAGTCCAAAGGTCCGCTCAACCCGGTTGGCAATCGGGTGGTGAGCGCAAGGGTAGAAGCGGGCTTGACTGCGAGACCTACAAGTCGAGCAGGGACGAAAGTCGGGCCTAGTGATCCGGCGGTCCCGGATGGAAGGGCCGTCGCCCAACGGATAAAAGGTACTCCGGGGATAACAGGCTTATCTCCCCTGAGCGTCCACAGCGGCGGGGAGGTTTGGCACCTCGATGTCGGCTCAACTGCGGGCCCCTGGCACGGGTAACCGGCCAGGTAAAATTCGGCTTATAACGGTGAAGCCCTCCCCTGCGCCCAGCTCGCAGGCGGGTAACACCGTGGGAAGTCGAGGAGCTCATGAGGCTGACCGATCGCTGCAGAGGCATCATCGCGGGTGCGATCCTCGGCGACGGCTGTCTCGAACGTAATGGACGCTTTGTCCGCCTCCGCATTGACCACGGCGAGCGACAGAAGGCCCTGGTGGAATGGAAGCATAAACAGCTTGCGGAATTATCACCAACGCCGATTCGTCGCGTAACCGTGCTCGATCAGCGGACGGGTAAAACCTACGTCCATTACCGGTTCGAGACATGCACTACGCCAGAGCTGGAAGAGTACTACCACGCATTCTACAGCAATGGCGTCAAGCAGGTGCCGTCCCAGGTCGCCTCGTATCTCACCTCTGCCCTCAGTATTGCAGTCTGGTACATGGATGATGGCAGCCGAAGGTCAGATTGCTGCGGCGGCTACTTCAACACTCAAGGGTTCGCCCTGGGAGAAGTCAGCCGTTTGCAGGAGTGTCTGGCCAGGAATTTCGGATTCAACACACGAATCCATTGGGCTGCCGGTCGGCCGCGAATCTACGTAGCAGGCGATGACTTTCGCACGCTGTGCACCATGATTCGCGCTTACGTGATACCGGAACTGCAATACAAGCTCCTTTGACCCCGTAACGACTGATGGCCGAAAGGTGGGATGATGGCCGAGTAGGCCTGAGATAGGCAAACGGGCTTGGCTCCGGCTGCCTATCAGACGCCGAACTCCGCTCTTGGTCAGGGGGCGGATGATGATATAGTCTACGCCACGGGAAACCGTGGAGGAACGTGCATCGCATCCTGGGGGTGGAGAAGCTCCCAAGGGTTCGGCTGTTCGCCGATGAAAGCGGTACGTGAGCTGGGTTTAGACCGTCGTGAGACAGGTCGGTCCCTATCTGCTGCGGGCGGAGGAGACTTGAGGGGAGCTCTCCCTAGTACGAGAGGATTGGGAGGGACGCACCTCTGGTGTGCCTGTTGTCGCGCTAGCGGCACGGCAGGGTAGCCACGTGCGGCAGGGATAAACGCTGAAAGCATATAAGCGTGAAGCCCACCCCAAGATGAGGTCTCCTTGGGCGCAAGCCCTGAAGGCCCCTCGTAGACTACGAGGTTGATAGGCCGGGTGTGTAAGCGCAGCAATGCGCTGAGCTAACCGGTACTAATGGCCGAGCGCTTGGCCGCATCCGTCTTGCTCTCTGCTTGTCTGACGCTAGGAGTACGTCCTCGGACGGACCATCCGTCAGACAGCGAGGCGACGGTTGTCAGAGCCGACGCGTTCGTACACATCGGCTGCGCAACCCTTGTGCCCTGAGCCGTCAGGGCGGCTGTCTGCTTTCCTTCGGATTGTCGGGATCGTGATAACTACCCGATACCCGATCTCGCAACCAGCCGAACCCAGGCACGTGCTTCTATTCGTGGCCTGGAAGAGGTGAATCGAGTCGGGTGATCGGTAAAAGCAGCCTACCCGGTGACCATACCTGGGGGGAAACACCCGTTCCCATTCCGAACACGGCCGTTAAGCCCCCAGGGCCGATGATAGTGGCTACTGCCGCGAAAGTAGGTTATCGCCGGGTACTCGAATCTGGGAACCGGCCTCCGCTTTGGAGGCCGGTTTTCTTTTAGTTGTGAGTTTCCCGACCGTAAGGCTTGGCTGCTAAAGACCTTGCATCGCTATTGGCGTTGCACAGCCCGTTCCATGCCCAAAAATTTTTGTCATTAGTGCGCGGGTTGCGTCGTATATCCGCGTTCGGAGGACGAGATCAAGGTCCGGGCGAACGGCAAACGCTAAGGATGGTGCTTGCCCGCCCAAAACGGGAGGCTAAGGCATGGCCGACTTCCGGAACTTTGTCAACCGAGATGCGGAGTGGGCACGGTTTCTCATGCACCGTCGGGACTTTCTCCGGCTGGCAGCCTATGCAGGAGCTGGTCTCATCGTGTCTCCCTTCTCGTATTTGACCTCAATGGCAGAGGAACAGGTTTCACCGGGCAAGTTTGCTTTCGACACGCTGCAAGAACGCTGGGGCCCCGAACGACTGAACCGGTTCCTGGAACTGATCACGGACGAAGACCGCCTGAATTTGAAGAAGGTGTTAGGGCTACTGCCAGAGGAGGCCACAACTAAGGATTTGCGAGGTGTAAAAAGTACTGACGTCCATGAAATTCTGAAACAGCTGTTATGGGTCTGCAGCAACAAACTGGCCTATTGGTTCCGAAAGGAGTGGGAGATTGATTACCACAACTGGGTTGTCTCCTGGTGCGCGCAGGAATCAGCCAAGATGTTAGGCCGAAAAGCGGGCGACTTGGGTCAGATCAGCACCTTTTGCGCGGAACGCAGAATTCTCCTTTGGTGCGCTTTCTTCACTCTCAAGCTACTGCCCAAGGAGGAACGGGAGAAGGTCTTGGGAAAGCTAGGTGCGGTTGGCAAGGTAAAGGACGTTACCGATTTGCCGGCAGAAAAAGCATTCGACGAATTACCTAAGCACGAGATTTTCAAGGGGTTTAAACTTTACGATAGCGTTCGGACTTTGATGTCTCACTACGCTGAGTTTCGTGGCATAGCTTTGCCGCAAGGCGCTGACCGCGTAGCCATTCCCCTTTGGCGTCTTTTGGGAGTGGTACTAACACTCCTGCCGTGGCTCTGGAAGCAATTGGGACCTAACTTCTTGCAGGCGCTTCAATTCGTTGTCGAGCTCCACGACATCAAGTCCAACATCTGAAAAAGGAAAAGTACAAAGAAGAGGACATCTTACGAAAAGCCTCATCCAACCAATAGCACATCTGCCGCAAGCAGCAATGATATGCCTGGAGCGCAAGAGGCAACAAAACCAAAGGCCGATTGCCGGGCCATGCCGCCGACATTGACGACATTCTCGAAGAACTGCTGTGGCATACCAGCCACGTGTGCTGCTACTGGTTCCGGGACGAATGGAGCATCGCCTACCATCGGGACGTAGTAGTCTGGTGCGCTGAAGTGCTGCGGCCGGTTTTGGGGATATCGAAAGTTGACGCTGAACTTCCCACCTTTGTTCTGGAGCACGAGTTGCTGGTGCGGGTTTTGGTTCGGCTGTGGGACTTACTCAGCGAGGAGCAGCAAAATGCTTTGCTGAACGGACTCAACCTCAATGACCCCAAAACCCGTGCAGAACACGCTGCGCAACAGGGAGCGATCGCTGCAAAGGCAGTTCAGGAGCTGCAAAATCATAAGCTGATCAAGTTTGCTCCAGCAGTAGAAAAACTGGCAAAGTTGCTGGGCGTCCTTCCCGGAGCCAGCATCGTGTTGATCATGGTGGAGATTAGTGAGCGTTTATTGCAGGCAACCTCGTCGCCACCTCAATTGCCACCGGTCGGAGACATTCTCAGGAGGCTCGTAAAAGTGCTGCAACGGGCTTTGAAATTGTTGGCTCTGGGCAGCGAGAGTGCAACACGGACATTGCCATTTATCTTGACCCTGCACTGCATCAAAATCGAACACCAGCTGCGCGCCGGCATTGCGAAGGCCCAAATTTTTCCGCAAGGGTGATTCCCGGCGTTATCCATTACGGCAAGTTTCGCGTGTCCCGCTGCTCAGTGATTCTTTCACACAGCCACGGACTTAGAGCGAACGAAGACGGTGGGCGTTCGTCGCTCCAATAGCGCAACGATAGCTCCCAACGGCCTGAAGTTTTCCGGGCGGCAAGCCACGGTGTTCGTCGCTCCAATACGCCGCGATACTTTTAGACAGTCGGGGACTGAATCTTCGGGCCGCCGAATTGAAGCCGGGGATGGCATCGCGTCAGACCAGTTCGAGTGTGCCACGAGCTTCGTCGTAACTAAACAACTCGCCGAACCGTGCCCACTGCACAAAGGTGTGAAAGACTCGCTGGTGATTTTCTTCGGGCAAGTGCAGGATAATGGTTTCGAGGACGAAATCCTTGTCCAGACTGCGGTCGGGTTGCTGTTGCAGTGCGGTATAGACCAAGCGAAACAGCCCAATCCGGAGCAGTTGTTCGCGCCAGAGGGCCTTGCGTTCGGCAGTGGGGGCATTGAGGAAGCGACGCCCCAGCGGGTTGAGAACCACCAAACGCTTGGGCGTGTCCACGAAACCGAGCAGTTCCGCCGCTGCCACCACGCGCAGCACATGGTCGAAAGGGCGGCGCGTGTCTATGGCAATGCGGAACACGTCTTCGCTACCGCCACGGGCATCCAGGTATTCCAGCAGGCCGAGAATTTCGCTGGGAGTGGCTTCTGGTAACGGCTCCAATCCGCGCGCCGCTGGGGCGGTCGGCGGTCGCGGTTCATCCGGCAGTTCGTGCCCGGCAATGACGTCGTGCAACTGTTCGACCATGGCGAGGAATGCGGGTGCACGATAATCGCGCGGCCGTGGCAAATGGTTCGGTAAAATGGTGCGGATGCGGCCCGGGTTGGCGCTCAGAATGACGATGCGGTCGGCCAGATATACCGCTTCCTGTATGTCGTGGCTGACGAGGAGAACGGAGGAAGGATGGCGTTCGCTAGACCAGATGTCCAGCAGCTCGGCTCGCAGACTCTGAGCCGTCAATGCGTCCACCTGGCTGAACGGTTCGTCCATGAGCAGGATTTCCGGTTCGAGAGCCAATGCTCGCGCGATGCCGACACGCTGTTTCATGCCCCCGGACAATTCCCGCGGATAACTGTCTTCGAAGCCGGCCAAACCCACCAGGTGCAGTACTCGCTCCGTGCGGGCTTGCACCTCGTCGGCAGATAAATCAGCCGCCCGCAGAACTATCTCGATGTTCTCCCGTGCCGTCAGCCACGGGTACAAAGCGAAGGTTTGAAAGACAATCGCCGTGCCCGGATTCAGCCCCTGCAATTCGTGATTGTGGTAAAGCACCTGGCCAGCGATGGGTCGAATGAGTCCGGCCAGGATGCGTATCAGGGTGGACTTGCCACAACCTGATGGCCCCAACAGGGCGAGGATTTCCCTCGGCCGAATGGCCAGGTTGATGTTGGCCAGTACCCGCAACGGCCTGCCGTTGGGCAGCGTGAAGACGTGCGATACGTCCCGCAGTTCACACAGGCTCTCAGCGACGGCCGTAAGTTCTGTAGTCATCTCCTGCACCGCGTTATTTGCTCAGCGAGAACCTGGTCTCGGCGAGTTGGTAAAGTCTGCGCCAGATCAGGCGGTTGAACAGCACCACCACGCCGGCCATCACCAGCACGCCAGCGGCTAGCAGCGGAAAATCGGCGTGTTCGGCGGCCCAGCTGATTTTGGCGCCCAATCCGTATGCCTGCAATGTCTCTCCGCCAGCACTGATGTACTCAGCCACGATACTGGCGTTCCAGGCACCGCCTGCTGCCGTTACCCATCCAGTCACCAGGTGAGGAAAGATTGCTGGTAAGTACAGGATCCGCAGTCGCTGCCGGATATTTAGCCGATAGCTGTGAGCCACCTCACGCAGGTCGGCCGGGACACTCATGGCGCCAGCGACAACATTGAAAAGGATGTACCACTGCGTGCCCAGCAACATCAGAGCCAGGCTGCCCCAGTCGAGGGAAATCCCAGCCAGTCGCAGTCCGGCAATTACCAGCGGGAACAACATCGGCGCCGGAAACGATGCCGCCACCTGCACCACCGGTTGGAGCCAGCGTGCCAGAGTCGGTTGGAGACCGATGGCCAGACCGACGGGCACGGCCCAGAGGGTGCCAATCAGGGTGGAAATCAGGACCCGCGCCAGGGTTGCCATGGCCGCGAGCACAAGTTCGGGCCACGCCGACCAGGCAAGTGAGCGTAGGAGTCGGGAGAGTTGCCAGGCACCCCAACCCAGTGTCAGCACCAGGGCCAGAACCAACGCCCAGGAGCATACCACTGTCCAGCGGGGCGAACCTGTCTGGTACGGTTTTGCAAGAGGAAGCGGGGAGCTAACGGTTGCGTGTTTCGCTTGCCGATCGCGCAACCAGCGGCGCAGGCCGGCTATCAGCGTAGAACGACGTAGCCAGGTCAGAAACCACGACGATGCGGGCAAGGCAGTCCCAGTTTCCTCAATGCGAAACTTCTGTGCCCAGACAACCAGGGGCCGCCATAGCAATTGGTCTAAGGCGACAATGAGCAGCGTCATCGCCAGAATCGCCCAGAGCATGGCGTCCACACGTCCTTGTTCCACGGCAACACTCATGTACGAACCCAGCCCCGGCAATCGGAAATCTCTGTCGCCGAGATGGTATGTCTCGTTGATCATCAGGAAGAACCATCCGCCGGCCATACTCATCATGGAGTTCCAGACCAGACCCATAGTAGCGCCGGGCAACTCCAGCCAGCGTAACCGCTGCCACCAGTTCAGGCGAAACGCTGCCGCCACTTCCTGCATGTCTTGCGGCAGCGAGCGCAACGATTGATAGAAACTGAACGTCATGTTCCAGACCTGACCGGTGAAAATCATCACGATGGCCGCCAATTCCAGGCCGACATTGCTGTACGGAAATGCCGCCGTCAGACCGAGTACCAGGCCGGGCAGAAAACCAAGAACGGGAATGCTCTGCAGAATGTCGAGCAAGGGGATGAGTACTCGTTCCGCCACGCGGTCTTTCGCCGCCCAGTAACCATACAGCAAAGTAAATCCCAACGAGAGCATGTAGGCCAGCAGTCCGCGCATCAGAGAGTAGAAGGTGTATTTCGGCAGAGCCGTCGGGGACAGTGTGATCTCCACAACCGGGCGATGGGGCCCTGCCCACTCTTTGGCCAGATCGAGCAGGCCGTAGAGTAAACCGGCCAGTCCGAGCACAATCAACAGATCCACGCCAGTCAGCTGACGTGCCCGTTGCAGCAGAGCAGTCGCTTCTCCCCAGATTCGCCGATAAATCACCGGCCGCTGCATGGAACCTATTTTACAAACCGAATCCCGCGAGCCGGCGGACACGGTGAACAAGGCGCACAGCGAATGCGTTTCCTGCGCCGCTTGCTGGCTTCATTCGCCATTTGCCATTCGCCCATCGCTGCGCGTTGCTATTGCCGCGGTGGGCTTACATCGGCGTTGCCCTGACTAACCGTGCTGATGGCTTCGACAGCCACTGCGGCGACTTTATATTCGGGAATCTTGGCGACCGGATCCGTGGCCGGGTTGGTGAGAGTGTTGGCATTGCGGTCGGCGGGAAAATGGAAGTTGGCGAATACTACGCCCGGTGCCGTTCGTTCCGTGATCCAGGTTCGTGCCACCATCTGTCCCCTTCGCGATCGCAAACGGACGGGCATGCCGTCGCGCAGCCCTAAAACCGAGGCGTCATCCGGATGAATTTCCACCAGCGGTTCCGGATAAATCTGCGCCAGACCGCTGCTTCGCCGCGTCAGTTCCCCACCGTGCCAGTGGTAAAGCACGCGGCCGGTGGTGAGCACGAAAGGAAATTGTTCATCCGGCCATTCGGCTGGCGGCAGGTGCTCCACGACATGGAATCGCCCACGACCACGCGGAAAACTTTCGGTGAACAGAATCGGCGTGCCCGGGTGCGTGCTTTCGGGAACAGGCCAGTGGAGTTGCTCGCCCCGCTCCAGCCGCGCGTAGCTGATGCCGGAGTAAATCGGTGTCAGGGCGGACAGTTCCTGGAAAATATCGCCGGGGGTCTGGTAATTCCAGGCAGCCCACGGGCCTGCTGGCTGACGTAGTTGCCGTGCTAATATGCGCCTGGCGAGCTCGGCCAGGATCGCCCAATCGGCACGCGCTTCTCCTGGTGGCGACAGTGCCGATCGAACTGGCTGGACACGCCTTTCCGTGTTGGTGAATGTGCCGGACTTTTCGGCGAAAGAGACACCCGGCAGCAACACGTCAGCAAAATGGGAGGTTTCGGAGGGGAAAATCTCCTGAAGCACGAGGAACTCGCCTCGCGCCAGACACTCTCGGGTATGTGTCAGATGCGGTTCCGTCAGCGCCAAATCCTCGCCCAGAACATACAGCGCTCGTAACTTGCCAGCGCCGAACTGCTGTACCATTTCCGTTACCGTCAGGCCGGGTTTGTTTTCCAGCCCCAGCGTCGGGCTGTGCGAAACGGCGTTGACCGCTGGAGCAAGCGCCCAGGCATCATCGAACTTTCGCACGATCCGGGCATCGCTGACCGGTTGGTATCCTGGAAATACGTTGGGTAGAGCTCCCACGTCGCAGGCTCCTTGAACATTGTTCTGCCCGCGCAGGGGATTTACTCCACCGCCCGGGATACCGAGATTACCCAGAAGCATCTGCAGGTTGGCCAGTGCCAGCACGTTGAGCACGCCCGTGGTATGTTGCGTAATCCCCATGGCCCAGATCGCCGCCAGCGGTTTGGTTCTGGCCAGCAACTCGGCTGCTTGCCTTAACTGTTCCACCGGCACACGGGTGATTTGCGAGACTCGTTCTGGCGGATAGGCAGCCAGCGAGGCTGCAAACGCTTCGAAATTCTCACACCGCTGGGCTATGAAATCGTGGTCGTGCCAGCCGTTGGCCATGATGATGTGCATCAGGCCATTGAGCAGGGCGACGTCGGTGCCAGGCAGATGTTGCAAATGCAGCCTGGCCAGACTGGTGATGTCAATGCGGCGAGGATCTGCCACGACCAGCACCAGGCCACGCCGCAAGATCGCCTGCCGTAACTTTGTCCCGAACACAGGATGCTGTTCGGTGACGTTCGACCCAATCAGAAACACGCCCGCCGCGTGCTCGGCAATATCGGCCATGGTGTTACTCATGGCACCGGAGCCAAACGCCATCGTCAACCCGGCTACCGTTGAGGAGTGGCACAACCGCGCACAGTGATCCACGTTGTGCGTGCCGAACACCTGCCGGGCCAGCTTTTGCATCAGGTAGTTTTCTTCGTTGGTGCACTTGGCCGAGGAGAGAAAGCCAAGCGCATTTCCTCCATTGTGCCGCCAAACTTCCGCGAGTTTGTCCGCGACCAGGTTCAGAGCCGTTTCCCAATCCACAGCCACCCATTGTCGGGCTTGCGATTGGGCTTGCCGTTTCGGTATGCCTTCCAGCAGGTAACGCCGTACCAGAGGTCGCACGAGCCGATCCCCGTGATGGACGTAGTCGTAACCGTAACGTCCTTTAACGCACAGATGCAGACCGTTCACAGGGGAGTCGGGATTTCCGCTAACGCGAATGATGCGGTTATCTTTCACGTGCAGGATGATGCCACAACCCACGCCGCAGTAACTGCACACAGTCGGCACCAGGTTATCGGCTTTGCCTCGACCCACCGACATCTTGTCATCGAGTGCTCCGGTCGGGCAGTAAGCGGCACAGGCACCGCACGATTCGCAGCCAGCTTCCAGCATCGTGCGGTCGGTTCCGGCGACAATTCGGGCATCTGCGCCGCGACCGGCTACGCCCCAGACGAAACGTCCCTGCACTTCGGCACACGCCCGTACACACCGCGTACACAAGATACATTTGTTCCAGTCCACCCACACAAACGGATTCGGGTCGCTGTTGATCGGGAACCGGGCCACACGCTCGCCATCCTGACCAGGCTGCACACCGAAATGACGCAGCCAGTGCTCGAACTCCGTTTCCTCGTGATCCCCGGATGCGTAGCCGCTATCCACGTAACGCAGCGACAGCAACCGCAGGATGAATCGCCGCGTTGACTGTAGCCGTGGGGTATCCGTCCGGACACGCATGTCCCGGCAGACTCTGGTAACGCATGCCGGCACCAGGTTACGCAGGTTTTCCACCTCCACCAGGCATAACCGACACGAACCCACCGGACTCAGGTCGGGATGGTAGCACAAAGTGGGAATCGTCCGGCCGATCTGGCGAGCAGCCTCCAGGATCGTCGCGCCGGGCCGCGCTTGCACTGGCTGGTCATCTATCACGAGTGGAATCATGCCGTCCATGTTCGGTTCGCTTTCCGGAATGGGGGAGTCCAGGTTTCACCGAGGGGCCATTCAAGCGAAAAGACAGCTAAGCTGGCAGCCGCAGACCACCGCCAGGCTAGCCCGGATTCCTCCTCGAGCCATTCGAGGAATAGCGACACACTCTGGCGGAATTCTAGCCGGCAACCGAACCTCCGAAATAGCGACACACTTTAGTGCAATTCTAGCTGGGCCGACCCGGCATTCACGGGGTGCACAGCCCCCTCCTGATACACGCCAGAGTTCGCTTCGAAATGCCCATTTTGCAATGGCAACACGCACGTTCGCAAGAGCGGCGGGCGTGAGCCCGCCGTGGTT
>VAPR01000156.1_pt1 | contig 48757 bp, 43 predicted proteins | sample 3380701 | NCBI WGS metagenome assembly VAPR01 (sample SAMN11536904, study PRJNA540576) | hot springs metagenome | isolation source: hot spring wet sediment | place: Spain: Lobios | collected 2014-01
CTTTTTGCGACTGTCCACTGATCACTGGTCACCGGCCACTGGTCCGACCACTTGCGCCGGGCATCAGCCACTAGCCTTTTGCGACCGACCACTGATCACTGGTCACCGGCCACCGGTCGCTGACCCCTTGTGCCGGCCACCGATGGCTAGCCACCTGCGACTGACCACTGATCACTGGCCACTGACCACTAGACCGGGCACTGACCACTGAAACGAGCGGGCCTATGGAAGAAACAGCACACGAGGATTATCGGCAGCGCACCTGGATTGTGATCCCGGCCTACAACGAGGCAAACCGGCTCGGGCGAGTGCTGGCCGAACTCTGCGCCCATTATCCGCACGTGGTGGTTGTGGATGATGGCTCGGAAGATGGGACGGCTGAGGTCGCCTTGCGGTATCCGGTCTGGCTGTTGCAACACGTCGTCAATCTCGGTCAGGGGGCCGCCCTGGCGACCGGCATCGGCTTTGCAGTCCAACAAGGAGCCGACATCGTGGTCACCTGCGATGCCGATGGCCAGCATCAGGTAAGCGATATTGCCCGGCTCATCGAGCCTATCTTGCAGGGGCAAGCCGAGGTGGTGCTGGGGTCGCGTTTTCTCGGCGAAACCGTGAACATTCCCCGAGTGCGACGATGGTTGCTGCGGCTGGGCGTGATCTTTACCCGGCTCACCACCGGACTGGATATCACGGACACCCACAACGGCTTGCGAGCCTTTTCCCGAACCGCAGCGGAGCAGTTGCAGATTCGCCAGAACCGCATGGCTCACGCTTCGGAAATCCTTCACCAGATCAGCAGGCACCGTTGGCGGTATTGCGAGGTACCGGTCACCATCCGCTACGATGCCGAGACCCTCGCCAAGGGTCAACGTTCGTGGAACGCTCTGCGCATTCTGGGTGAGTTGCTGGTCGGTTGGCTGATACGCTAGAATAGCATGGGTTCGCTTGCCGGGACAATCTGGCCATGCTCGAAGTGCGTCTGGTCGTACTCAATGCTCGGGAACCGCAAGTGTTTTTGCTGCGGCCACCGGAAGTGATAATCGGCCGGGGGCGTGACTGTGATTTGCGCATCCGTGCCCGCGACATCAGCCGACGGCACTGCCGCATCGCTTTCCTTGAGACCCACGTGGTCCTGGAAGACCTCGGCAGCACCAACGGCACATTGCTCAACGGCAAACCAGTTACCGGCAGCCAGGCTCTGAAACCCGGCGACATCATCGCCATTGGTTCCGCACGATTGAAAGTGGAATCCGTCGGCAAAAGCCAGGAATCCGGCGATAGTTCCAGTGGCTCGGTTACCCCGGCGCATCTGCGTGCGGAAACTGTCGGGGAGGAGGCTTCGGTGTTTGTAAAGCTCAACCAGGTTCCACCCGCCGGCCCTCAAGCTCGTCCAAACCAAAACTGACCCTGTCTTGCCTTCCTGCCAAACATTCAACGGCCGACCACTCCCCACCCGCCGATCACCCGCCCCTGCTCACCGTCCACTGGTCACCGATCACCGCCACTGGTCACTGGCCACTGTTACCATGATGCCCGGTTCAGTGGGCGTTGGCTCGGTGTAGAAGCTCTGCCAGACGGTCGAGAAACGCCACCTGATCCGGATGCAGCAATTGTCGCGCTTCTTCCAGGGGAACGAATCGCGCCTGATCCACTTCCCAACTGGCGCAGCGTGGCTGGGCGTCGGCAGGAGCAGGACCCGCCCAGGCATGGATGGTTTTACGACTTTTGCGATAACTCACCGAACCGATGTATTGCAGCGGGCCGGGCACCACGCCGGTCTCTTCTGCCGTTTCTCGTCGCGCACAATGTTCCAGGTCTTCTCCGGGGTCGGGCACGCCTTTGGGAATACTCCAGGGCCGATGGCGGTTGTAAGCGCCCGACGGATGCACGAGCAACACTTCCCAACCTTTTTCGCCACGCCGGTACAAAAGCGTGCCTGCCGACTGTACCCGAGGCATGATTGGTTGTCCGCGATAAAGAGCCGATGGCTGGCACTCAGGGCTAGCCGAAGCGGCTGATATCAGCTCGATGGCGCCGCCCAATAGAGCCGAACCCGAACATGGGAAACTGGCCGCAACTCACAACGGCGTAGCATCCACCTGGCTCGATTCGCGCTGATGCCGTGCTGCCAGGCGGGCCGGCAAACGCCATAAGTTAGCCAGGGCGTCTTTCCAATCACTACCGAGCAACTCCTGGTTCGCACGACTGGCCAGGCGTGGATCGTACAAACTGTACGGACTCCGCCGACCCACGACGCTGACGCTCCCCTTGTACAGCTTCAATCGCACCTCGCCGGTAACAAAACGCTGCGTCTCCTGGATGAATTGCTGCAAAGCGCGTCGGGTGTCGGTAAACCACTGGCCGTTATAAACCAGTTCGGCAAATTGTCGGCTGAGAATGTCGCGGATGCGAATCAACTCGCGGCTGTGCACGAGACTTTCCAGAGCCTGATGGGCAGCCAGCAGGATGGTCGGAGCAGGAGCTTCGTACAGCTCGCGTGATTTCGTGCCAAAGAGCCGATCCTCAATGCAATCCACCCTCCCGATGCCGTGTTCGCCGCCCAACCGATTGAGTTCCTGCACCAGCGGCAGCAGCTCCAGCTGTTGCTCGTTCAGCCGCACCGGTTCGCCTCGCTCGAAAGCCAGCACGATTTCTTGGGGACTATCCGGTGCCGCTTCGGGAGCACGCGTGATCTGAAAAATGTCGGGCGGCGGGGATTCCCAAGCATCGAGCTGGTCATCGAGATAAAGCGAAACGCCCCAGAGATTGCGATCGACGTTGAGCTGTCGGCCATTGGTCTCCGGGATCGCCAAACCGCGTTTGCGAGCATAGGCAATCTTGTCCTGGTAGGTTCGGAGCGGCCAGGTTCGCACCGGTGCCAGAATTTGCAGGTCGGGGTCCTGCGACATGATCGCCGCTTCCATGCGCACCTGAGCATTGCCTTTGCTGGCGGCACTGTGGGCCACGATTCGGCAGCCTTCTTCGTGAGCCAGCCGCACCATCTCTTTGGCAATCGCGTACCGACCCAGAGCAGTACCCAAAAAGTATCCCGACTGATACACCGCATCCGCTTGCAATGTCGGTAAACAAAACTCCCGCAGGAAACTTTCCCGGATGTCCACCACCTGAGCCGAAACCGCTCCCAGGTCGAGCGCCAATTCCCCCAGAGGTTCCAGATAAATCCCCTGGCCGAGGTTGGCCGCGAAAGCGATGACCTCGTGTCCTTCTTCGCGTGCCAGCCAGTACAAGGCCAATCTCGATTCCAGGTCGCCATTGAAGGCAAACAAGACACGTGCCACGATTAGTTCCTCATTTGCCGCGAGTAATCATCCAGAGCGAAATTCCGCTGCTGTGCCGGGTAGCTTCATAGCCCGTCACCATCATTTTTCGCAACCTCGACCCTGCTTGGCCAGTTCACCGCAGCCGTGTGCAGAATCGGCAGCTGCAGGAACAATTGCTCACACCCAGCTGACTGGCATGGCGGCACAAGCAGTTTCGCCGGGGCACAACCATTCCCGTATCGCCAAGACAAAGCGGTTACCTCACCGGAATTAACCGGCGGATTCTACGCTATATTGGGTCAGTTTTCCGCCTGTGCGGATGCTCTCGGCTCAGGTGTCGGCCAGCGCCTGCGAAAATTTTGCCTGCCCACTTGCTCGCAGCCGGATGTCTGCCATGATAGAAGACGAATGGCCCGTGATCAGTGATCGGTGGTCAGTGGCCAGTGATCAGTGACCCGCGAATAGTGGTCAGCGAATAGTGCCCCTTGATCAATGGTCAGTGGCCAGTGGACGGTGATCGGTGGCCCGTCAGGCAAGCTGTAGCAAGTGGCCAGTGATCAGTGGACGGCGATCAGTGGACGGCAATCAGTGCTCAGTGCTCAGTGATCAGTGAGCGGTGGATGGCGATCAGGGATTGGTGGTCAGTGGACGGTCAGCGGTGGATAGCGAACAATGGTCAAGCAAAGCGGATTCTGAAATTCCATTTGCAATTCCATGAGGCAAGCACTCATCGGCGGAGATCGGAATTTGACCGGGGCGAAGCAGCATACAGGGACACCATCTCAAGTCCTCCTACCGGGTCTGATCAGCCGGGATCGGAATTTGACCGGTGAAGCAGTGGTCGGCGGAAGAAGGGCCGTGTGGAAAGCCCTCGCAACTGTGGTATGAGATTCCGCGAGGAAACCAAAACCGGTCGAAACGAAAACGAAAGCCGGCCTGCATGAATGCTCGCAACGGTGGAGTAGGATTCCGTGAGGTAACCAGGGCATGCAACCGGAAACCGCTGGGCTGACGCAAGCAGGACTGCTCGAAAACGACGCTCCGCCCCTGCGGGCTTATTTGCTGGGTCGGGTGGATTGGTCAGCCATAATGAACTGGCAAAGTGCCCTGGTCACGCAAGCCTGGTATCGGGGCCAGGGCAGTTTGATTCTGTGTGAGCATCCACCGCTTATCAGCGTCGGTCGTCAGGGCAGTTATCGCCATTTGCTAATCGATCTGGAGGAATTGCAACGGCGTAACTGGGCTGTGCACTGGGTCAATCGCGGTGGCGGTTGCTGGTTGCACCTGCCCGGGCAGCTGGCGATTTATGCGGTGATTCCCCTGGCCCAGCGGCAATTGAGTCTGGTCGAGTATTTACGTCGGCTGTGTCAGGCGCTGGCGGCAGTGGTCAGCCATTACCTGTTGCCCGCCGAGGTGGTCAGCGACAGCATGGAAATTCGCGTGTCCGGCAGACCGATTGCTTGTGTTGGCGTGCATGTGCGGCGGGGTGTGAGTAGTTTTGGCGCCATTTTCAATATCGGCCCCGATCTGACCTGCTCCCGTCTGGTGCGGACCGGCTACGAAGCTCCGCCCATGACTTCCCTGGAACGGGAATGTCGCCGCCGCATTCGCCCTGCCGAAGTGCGTGAGTTGCTGCTTCAGCATCTGGCCAGCCAGTTACAATACTCTGCCGTCAGTATTTCCCTGGAACCGCCGCGACTGCCCATCAAGGTGAACAGCGGTGCACGCATTACCCCTCGTTGAAGCTGGGTCGCACGGTACTGGCGAGCCTGCCGGAACGAAAGTTCCGTCAGGTCGGCGCTTGCCCCGCTGGTTGAAAAAACCGTTACCGCGGGGCAACGAAAACTTTTACACGCATCGCCTGCTCCGCGAACTGCGTCTGGAGACGGTTTGCGAAAACGCTCGCTGTCCCAATCTGCCCGAATGCTACAGCCGTCGTACCGCAACGTTCATGATTCTGGGCAACATCTGCACGCGGCCGTGTGGTTTCTGCGCGGTGGCGCGAGGCCATCCGCAAGCCGTGGAACCCGATGAGCCGGAACGACTCGCCGAAGCCGTTTGCCGACTCGGTCTGCGGCACGTAGTGATCACCTCGGTAACACGCGATGACCTGCCCGATGGCGGTGCGGAACAGTTTTACCGCTGCCTGGTGGCTGTGCGGCAGCGAAGCCCGGCCACGCTGGAAGTGCTGACGCCCGACTTTCTCGGCAATTTGCAGGCGGTGGATCGCGTGCTCGCCGGTCAACCTGACGTTTTCAATCACAACGTCGAAACGGTGCCACGCCTGTACCGTAAGGTACGCGGACGGGCCGACTATCGCCGCAGTCTCAACCTGCTCGCCCACGTCAAACGACAAGCCCCGCACATCCTGACCAAAAGCGGACTGATGCTCGGGCTGGGCGAAACACGCGACGAGCTGCTGGAAGTGCTGGCTGATCTGCGCGAGCACGGCTGCGATTGCCTCACCCTCGGACAGTACCTGGCTCCGAGTCTGAAACATCTCCCCGTGGTTCGGTACGTTCCGCCTGAAGAATTTGCCGAACTGGGCGAACTGGCTCGCCGACTCGGTTTTCGCCATGTCGCCAGCGGGCCTTTCGTTCGCTCCAGTTATCACGCCGATGCTTTCGTGTCGCCTCGCCATGCGGATGGAGATTTGCGTTCCTGATTTCGGCTCGCCCACACCGGAGCCGATCCGCCTCAGCCTCTGGTACGCCCAGGAAGGCGATCTGCTGGCCGAAGGCGATCGCCTGGCCGAACTGGTTTTGCCCGGGGCAGCGGTGGACCTGGATGCTCCGGCCGACGGCGTGCTTCTCGAACGCCTGGTCGGGCCGCAGGAGCTTTTACACGTCGGCCAGAAAATCGCCATCATGCAAACTTTCGACTGACAGCCGGCTCTGCCAGACTCTATCGCAGCGGCCGACGGCTTCTGCTCGCGGTGTGTGCTGCAACAGCCGCGACATTCCTCGACCACGCCAACCGACACGGGCTTTCCGTATCCACCATCGCGAATATCTGCCTTCCCGAAGGTGTCCCATGCCGCAGGGATATTTTTTCTCGCTCGACGGAATAGACGGTTCTGGCAAGACCACGCAGTGCCGACTCCTGGCCAAATGGTTACGCCATCAGGGCCGGTCGGTGACACTGTGTCGGGATCCGGGCGGCACAGCGTTAGGGGAACGGTTACGCGAAATCCTCCTGGGCCACCGGTCGATCACCGTCATGAGCGAACTGTTGCTGTTTATGGCCAGTCGGGCGCAGCTGGTGGCCGAGGTGATCCGTCCGGCTCTCGAACGCGGTGAGATTGTTCTGGTGGATCGGTTCCTGCTGGCCAGTGTGGTGTATCAGGGACACGTGGGAGGATTAGAGCCAGAAGAGATCTGGCGGCTAGGGCAGTGGGCAACGCAGAATACCCTGCCCCACCTGACCGTGGTGCTCGACCTTCCTGCTGAGTGTGTTCCGCAGCGCAAGCCCACCCCGGCCGATGCGTTCGAGCAGCGTGGTCTGGAATTTCTGCAGCGGGTTCGTCAAGCCTACCTCCATGAGGCCCAGCGCCACCCGGATAAAATGATTGTCGTCTCCGCCCAGCGACCGGTCGCCGAGGTGCTGGCGGATTTACAGCGAGAGTTTACGCGTGTCCTTTCGGCACATTCGCGGTCATGAGCACCTGGTGCAACAATTCGCCCAGGCCGCGGCCCGGCACCGGTTGGCCCACGCTTATTTGTTCGTTGGCCCGGAAGGTGTCGGCAAACGCACGTTTGCTCTGGCGCTGGCCAAAACCTTGCTGTGTGAAAACCGTGCTCCCGCTTCTGCTACCGGGGCGGAACCGGAGGCATTTGCGGCCTGCCAGAACTGCCCCGCCTGTCGCTGGTTCGATGCCGGTACGCATCCGGATTTCCGCTACCTCGGCTTGCCTGCTGAAAAGCATGAATTCCCGCTGGAACTGATCCACGAAGTGATCCGTATCCTGAGCGTCAAACCAGCGCGGAGCCAATACCGGCTCGTGGTGCTCGACGATGCCGACACGCTGAATGAAGAATCCGCCAACGCCTTCCTCAAGACCCTCGAAGAGCCCCCGCCGCGTTCCATTCTGATTTTGCTCGGCACCAGTCCGGATTATCAACTCCCGACCATTCGTTCGCGCTGCCAGATTGTCTATTTTCATCCGTTGCCGGAGCAGGTCGTGGCGGATTACCTGCGCGAGCAAGGATTGGTGAAATCGCAACCGGAAGCCTTACGGATTGCCCGACTGTCTCAGGGCAGTCTGACGCAAGCCCGTCTGCTGGCCAATCCCGAAGTCTGGTCATTCCGGCAAAAATTGTGGGAAAGCCTCAGCGGCGGGAACAGCGACGCCGTGCACGTGGCGGAGCTGATGCTGACCTTCGTGGAGTCGGCCGGGAAAGATTCCGCCAGCCAGCGGCAACGCGCTCACCTGGCTGTCGGATTTCTCGTCGAACTGTATCGCCTGGCTCTCCGGCTGCACACCGACAAGCAGATCGGCCAGCAACTTTCCGAGCAGGACAAAAAATATGCCGCCGCGGTCGTGGATCGGCTGAGTGTGCCCGAACTGCTCCGCCGGCTGGATCGCTGCATGATGGCCGACTATCAAATCGATCGCCGACTCCACCTGGCCCTGGTACTGGAAGCCCTGGCGGATAGCCTGGTTTCCTGAGGCAAGGAGCCTATGATATATTGAGCCGTCTTGCCCGAATAAACTTCGGCCCGCCGATGCAGGTTCGCCCGTCCGTATTGCAAGCCGCTCTACTTGCACCCGCCGCTTGCCGCAATGCCTTCCCGCCAGGAAACGAAAAAGGAACCGGCGTACCTCAACGGATTCCGCCCCCAGTGTCGCCCATGCCCAAGTGCGTGTGCCAGACCGAAAACTTCGCAGTTCTGGTTCCTGCCACTCGTGAGCATACCCAGAAACAACCGACGACCGAGAACCAATATCATCGGCCCCGTGCAGAAGACCGGACTCCCTGTTCTGTCCCAAAGAGCGGGCTATCGTGGTGCATGAGGGCGGATCGCTGATCTGCTGGCGGGGCATTACACGGATACAAGTGCTTTCGCTGGATTGGGCGGGAAATTTACCATGCAGCGCTGGGAGAATAAACGCAGATTGCTGGCTGGCCACGTAACGGTATCGGTCTGGCCGGCCAAGATCATCGCGCCAGCAGGCGGATTGGTGCTGATGCTCGCCGTAGGGCTGACAGCTGGCTGTCAGCAGGAGCCGGAAATTCGCCGTTACACTGCTCCGCGTGTCGAACCCTGGCCGACCGCTGCTTCGCCCGCAGCGAGCGCTGCTCAGATGTTGCTTGGTGCTATGACCTGGGTGAACGACACCGGATGGTTCTTCCGCGTCCTGGGGCCGAAGGAAAAAATCGAGCCGCAGCGAAACGCGTTTGTGGATTTCCTGCGCTCGGTGCAACTGTCTGCGGAAAAAGCAAACTGGCGTTTACCGCCAGGCTGGCAGCAGGAGCAACGCTCCACGCCTGGCCGATATGCAACGTTTCGCCTGGGCCAGGATGAACAGGCACCGGAATTGGTAGTCGTGCGTTTTCCGCCGGGACAGGGCGGGGATATTGCTGGCAACGTCAATCGCTGGCGGGGCATGGTGGGTTTGCCCCCGCTCGCCGATGCCGAAGCGAAAAAGCTCGTCAGCCCGCTGAAAACCGAACACCACGAATTCTTCCTCGTCGAACTCACCGGGCCAGGCCGACCGCGATAGGATAACTGAGGAAGGAAACGCCCCCGGCTTTCGCAATCGGTCGGGGACAAACTCCCCGAACCGGTTGGATGGAGTGAGCACATGAGCCTTCTGGCACTGCATAACGCAGACCATCAGGGTCAGCCGACTTCGCCGGTGCTGCCGGCCATTCGTCAGGGTCTGAACGTGATCCTGCGTCTGGCTGGTTCACTCTGGGTCACTGTGATTGTGTTCAGCCTGGCGTTGGTGCTGGTCTTTTTCGGCACGCTCGCCCAGGTGGAAATGGGCATCTGGACGGTCGTGCAAAAATACTTCCGCTCTCAAGGCATCGTCTGGTTACCGCTCAAACTGCTCGCGCACGTCCCCGGATTGGACACCATCCCGGCATTGCGAAACCTGGAGTGGCAAATCCCCTTTCCCGGAGGCTGGTTGCTGGGATGGATATTGCTGATCAATTTCCTGGCGGCATTGCTGGTGCAATTTCGGCTCGGCTGGAGATGGTTCGGGGTCTGGGTGTTGCATGCGGGCGTGATCGTTTTGATGCTGGGCGAACTTATCACCGGACTGGCGGCCATCGAAGCGAGCATGACACTTCAGGTCGGCGAACGCAGCAATTTCCTCGAACACGCACTTCGCTGGGAAATCGCGTTTCGGCGTACGGATCGCAGCGATGCTGAGGAAACGGTGGTGATTCCGCATCGCTACTGGTTGATTCCCGATCTCCAGGCACCGGTACGCATCAGCCATGCCGAGCTGCCAGCAGATGTGGAAATCCTGGCCGCCTGGAAAAACAGCGCTTTCGAGATTCTTCGTGAAACCGACGCCTCACAAAAAGCCGAGCCGTTTGTGGTGTGGACGACCGATGGCCAGCGGATTCGCATCACCCCAGCCCCAGAAACCCCGGGGGTCAATCCCGGCGACGATTTGCCCGCAGTTCATTTGCGTTTGCTGGACAAAGAGAGCGGCAAACCCATCGGAGAATACGTGTTATCCCTGTGGATGGACCGCAATGCCAATCGGCGTCTGCTGACGTTTGCCCCGATTCTGGTGCCGATGGGCGAGCATACTTATGAACTGAGCCTGCGCCGCGAACGCATTTACCTCCCCTGCACCTTCGAACTCAAACAGTTCGTGCACACCACTTATCCCGGCACGACCATACCTAAAGAGTTTCGCAGCGATATTCGCCTTTACGATGAGGGCAACCCGGAGGGTCGGGATGTGGTGATCACCATGAACCAGCCGCTCAGTTACGCAGGGTTGACCTTCTACCAGTCGGGTTATTTGCCGGACAATAGTGGAACCATTTTGCAGGTGGTACGCAATCCGGGTCGCTGGCTGCCTTATATTGGCTGTTTGATGGTCGCGCTGGGGATGCTCGCGCATTTTTCGCTCCATTTGCTCGGGTTTGTACGGCGCAGCTCGGCCAGGGGTACTCCCAACGCGGAAACTGAACCAGGCCAAGCCGGCGCGGCCGAGGTAACCGTTCCAGCTTCCCGCGCAGCCAGAACACACCGGATCGGCAGCCGCAACGAGCCGAACCGTCGGGATCACACGCCTTTTGTGCCGGATATGGAGTCGCGGTTGCTGCGCATGCTACCCAGGCTCGCCGGTGCTATCGCAGCCGTTTATTTGATTCTCCCCTGGCTACCACTTGGTGCGGTGAAAGAGTTTGAGGTGAACGAATTTGGTTCGTTGCCGGTGTTGCAGGCGCGGATCAAGCCGTGGGACACCGTAGCCCGCACCAGCCTGATGGCGATTTCCGGCCGGCAGACATTCACCGACACCCAGGGCCGCACCCAGCCGGCCATTATCTTTTTGCTGGATGTGCTGGCCGGTCGTCCCCAGGCCGAACAACATCGCGTCTTCCGCATTGACAACGACGAAGTGCGAGCGCTGCTGCAACTTCCCGATCGGCCCGGCCATCGTTACGCCCTCGCAGAATTCCGCGACCGGATTGATGTCCTTCTGCACAAGGCCAGCGATGCGCAGCGGCGGGCTAAAGAAGAACAAACCGTTTTCGACCGGCAAATACTGCGTTTGGCGAACCAGCTGTTGCTTTATCAGCGCCTGGCCAGGCTCGACCATCCCGACTTGCGAGCACGTTTCGATCTGGGCGAGGAAATTCGCCCTATCGCACCAGCCAGCGGACAACTGGAAGATTGGCAGAATTACTGGTCGGCACAGCTGGCCTTTGAACTGGCCGCTCGCAAGTTCCTGAACTCCTTACCGGCTGGGGAACTCGAAGCTGCTCGCAGGGATAAACGCCTCCTGGAACAGCTAGCCGAAAAGTATGCCCCACAATTGCAAGCGGCTATGGAAGAAGCCCAGTCCGAGAGCTACCGGCATTTCGAGAAGATTCTCCAGGCCTGGCGTGACCAGGATGCCCGTCGTTTCAACGAAGCGGTAGGCGATTATCGCCAGTATCTGCAAACGACGCAACCGGGTTGGACGCTGCGTAAGGCGCGACTGGAAGCCGCTTTCAACCGCTCGGAAGTGTTTTACCACACGGCCCTGGTGTACGGGCTGGCTTTCGTGTTATCCAGCCTGGGCTTTCTGCTGTATTATGGCAGTTCTGTCTGGCCGCGCCGCTTCCAGCAGGCAGTGTTCGGGATGCTGGTGGTGGCCGCGGTGATGCACACCGTGGGTCTGCTGGTTCGCATGTATTTGCAGGGCCGACCCCCGGTTACGAATCTGTATTCCTCGGCGATCTTCATTGGCTGGGCTGGTGCGGTTCTCGGTCTGGTTCTGGAACGCATCTACCGTCTGGGTATCGGCAACGCCGCTGCGGCAGCATTGGGCGGTATTTCGCTGATCATTGCCCACCACTTGGCCACGGATGATACGCTCGGTGTGCTCCAGGCTGTGCTCGACACCAATTTCTGGCTGGCTACTCACGTGACCTGCATCACCCTCGGCTACACGGCCACGTTCCTGGCTGGGGCGATCGCTATTGCTTTCGTGCTGGTCGGGCTGACGACGTCGGCGCTGGCACAAGCGAACGTGCTGCGGACTCTCTACGGCATGATGTACGGCACCGTGTGCTTCGCCATCCTGTTCAGCTTCACCGGCACAGTGCTCGGCGGATTGTGGGCGGATGTCTCCTGGGGACGATTCTGGGGTTGGGACCCGAAGGAGAATGGCGCTTTGCTGATTGTGCTGGTTAATGCTCTGGCTTTGCATGCCCGCTGGGGTGGGATCGTGAAGCAGCGCGGCTTCGCTTTGCTCTGCCTGCTGGGGAACATCGTAACCGCCTGGAGCTGGTTTGGTACAAATCAGATGGGAATTGGCCTGCACTCGTATGGGCGAATGGACGGCGCGACCTTCTGGCTGAGCGTGTTCTGGTTATCGCAACTGGCGCTTATCGGGATCGGACTTTTGCCGCTACGCTACTGGCGGAGTTTTCGGCCGGCGGTCGCATAATGAGCACACCGCCACCGGGCCGCTAAGACAAAGCGAACGATTGGCGGTTCAACCCAGGCGGCCGCATAATGGAGACACATCCGCCGGGCCAGGAACGCATCGGTGGGCATTTCCGCGATGGCCACGGACGATCTCGTGGCGGGAAGATCAGCAAGCAGCTGTGAACGATCGGCAGGCACTTCCGTGACGGCCACGTCGCAAACTTCGGGTGAGCCCCCAGCCTTCCTCAAACCCCATCCGCAAGGATGTGTCCTGGTAATCTGGCTGCAACCCAGGGCACGCCGGGAGGGTATCCTCGGGCCGCACGGTGACGCTTTGCGGATCGCTGTCAAACCGCCTCCCGAAAATGGCAAGGCCAATGCCGCTTTGCTCCACTTCTTGCGGGAACTGTTCGATCTTCCCAGCGACCGCATCCGCTTGATGCACGGGTCAACCCAGCGAAGAAAGGAAGTCCTGCTGCAAGGGTTGTCTGCGGAAAAGGTGGCGGAGTTGCTCCGACGCTGGAAGCCAGGCTAGCTGCCATCTTCCAGGCGACTCTTGTCGTGGACAACGCAGTTACCGCAGTGGCAGCTGTCGAGAAAAGCGCGATCCTTACGCTGCATGTCCAGGATCAGCGTGGCCACCAGAGTTCTCGGCACACCCATCCGGTGCGCCAGGCGAGCGCCAGAACAGGGTTTTTGGGGCCTGAAGCAAACCGTCGCGGAGTCGGCTAAGTTTGCTGCTCGGCGGATGGGCTGACCACACCGCGAGCCTGCTGGGCAACCAGTGCCTGCTGAGCCAGATACGCCTGTCGCGCCTGGTGCAGCTCGTAACGTTTCCGCCAACCGTAAATCCAGGTCATGAACAACTCGGTCAGGGCAATGCCAATGAGCACCAGGGCACAGCCACCTACCAGCATCACCAGCGTCATGGCCCGGGTGATGGCAGCTTGATTTTCCGGAGTCCGCAACTCCCGAGCCCGTTCCGGAGCCTGGCGGATCTGGTTAGCCAGGAACTCAAGTTGATCGAGCGGGACAGCCCCAATGTAGGCCAGCAGCACACCGCTTACCACCAGCAACACGCCGGCACTGATGCGCAGGGCACCGCGTATCCGCAGGTAACGCCGGTCGGCTGCGGTTAACGATTCCGGTTCCAGCTGGCGGTACGATTGCCAGACGGCGTGAATCGCAGCCGCTAACCCAATGGCGATGAGAAAAGCGGCCAGAAACCAGCTGCACGTAAGCAGTTCGCTGAGTTGCATGAGATTACTCCTGCCAGCGCTAACAGCCTATGCAAACTCGGCCGCTCGACAAGTCGCTCAGAATTCGATTGCTTCCGGCCAGGCGGTTTCCAGAATGAAAATCTTGCCATCCCCGATGCGACCGGTGCGTGCAGCGCGGGTGATTCGCTGCACCACTTCGTCGCGCAGCTCGTCGTCCACCCACACGGTGAACTCCACCTTCGGCAGAAACGCCGTCTCGTATTCACTGCCCAGGTATTTTTCCAGGTAGGTCTTTTGCCGACCATATCCTTTGACTTCGCGGACGATACAGCCGCGGGTCTCGATGTCGGCAATTGCTTCGAGAACGGCCTGCGCTTTGAAAGGTTTGACCACGACGATCAGTTCCCGCATGAGGGAATCCCTTACCACCATCCGCCGCTGACCGGCAGCACCTGACCGGTAATATAGCTGGCCAGGGGCGAAGCGAGGAAGAGCACCGCCTGAGCTACGTCCATAGTTTCTGCGATGCGACCCAGCGGAATCTGTTTTTCGTACTCGGCCAGGACTTCCGGGCGAATCGCTTGCAGCATGGGAGTCCGCATCAGTCCTGGTGCCACCGCATTGACAGTGATACGCCGGCGACCCAGCTCTTTGGCCAGCACTTTGGTCAGAGCAATCACTCCTGCCTTGGCAGCGGCGTAATTCGCCTGACCGTGAAAACATGCCCAGGCGGAAATGGAGGCGATGTTGATAATCCGCCCACCGTCGCGCAACACTTCCAGGCCGTACTTGCAGCAATAAAACGTTCCGTGCAAATTCGTTTCCACGACGCTGTGCCAGTCGTCCAGCGTCATGTTTTTGACGGTGCGGTCGCGGCAGATACCGGCATTGTTGACGAGGATGTCGAGACCGCCAAACTTACCCGCGATTTCCCGCATCATGTTCGCAACAGCCTGAGCTTGACGAACATCGGCCTGAACAACGAAAGCGCTGCAACCGCGCTGGTGCAGACTCGCGGCCAGCGATTCGGCATCGCGCTGATTGTTTCCGTCGGGGTCTGCGAAGTAGTTAATGACGCACTGAGCGCCGGCCTCGGCAAATTGTTCGATGAGAGTTTTACCCAGGCCGCGCGAACTCCCGGTTACCAGAACCGTTTTGCCCTGGAAATTCCACACCGTTGATTAGTTGTCCTGATCGAGGGGCGGCCACTGGCGGCGGATTCCCTCGTCTTCGATCTTGCGCAGCTGGTGATCGGTGATGCGGTGTTTTTCCATAATAATCTGCCGCGACCGGCGCACATCCTGCAAAGAGTCCTGAATTTCCACCAGTTCGCGGAAGATTTCCTTGCGTTGGGCCACGGTGAGGCGCTTGGCTACCATCAGTTGCCCCTCCTCTGTAGTCCGACCCACGGGTCTCCGGCCTCCAATCAGGAACTTCCTTTCCATCATACGCACCAGAAGCCGCGAAGGTTGGCAAAATTTTTCCCAAAAACTTGCTTTTACCACCAGTGCGGCGCTATTTCCGAGAGAAACCACAGAATTAGAAAAACCGGCGCCAGAAACATCACCGCCATGTAAATGGCCCAGCGCAGCGTTCCCGACAGGATTTCCCGCCAGTCATCGCTGCGCACCGCGGCATAGACCCAGCTGACCAGCACTAACAGGATCAGCAAATGCCAGTAAATGGTCGCGTTGGCCATGATGCCTGCCTCGAATTCCGTACCTCCGCGTTCAGAGACCGAAAATCAAGAATTTAGGGCCAGAAATTACGGGCACCGACCAAACACCGGTCTGCCTCGCATTCCGCTCATCGTCAATCTCGATCCCCAATACCCGATTTCCCATCGCGGTTCCCAGTGGTAATTCCCAATCTCCGATCCCCATGCCGAATTCCCGATTCCCAACCCTAGTTTCCGCCATCACTGGAAGTGTTCGTCGCGGCAGATCGTCGAGCGCTGCCGTCGAAAGGCCCGGCGTAGGCTTCGTAAATTACCAGCAGATTGAGCACGCCGGCCAGCACGGTGTATAACAGGCCAACGTCCCAGTATTTCCCGACCTCCGGGCGTAACTGCAACTGGTTGATCTCCCGGTGAAACTCTTTGATATGCTGCTCGCGCTCCCAGCGGGTAGCCTTGCCCGGCAGTGCTCCGGGTGAACGTTGATAGTGAGCGAAAACGCGGCTTTCGGGGAAACAGTAATTCCACACAGCCGGCCAGGCACTGACCCCCATCCAGAACTGGGCCGCATACGCCGGTCGCCACCAGACATTCGCCAGCCAATCCGGTAAGGGGAAGTTGAAAAGGCGGAATTTTTCCTCGAGCGTCTGCTGATATTGCGGCAGGAAAACGTTTTTCCAGTGCCCCAGAGCCTGACCGTAAAAGAACATGCCGTGCAGCACCAACAGCAGCAGCACGCCTTTGATCAACCGCCCCCACCGACGCCAGCGCCAGCCCTGCCAGATTTGTCCTAATCCGGGCACGGCAAAACTCAGCAGCCCGGCCAGGAAATCGGGATACGGCGAACCAGCTGGCGATGTTTGCTGCTTGGCTTCCATAGTTCTCCCTAAGCGACCGCTTTATTCGCCGTTGGCGATTATGACGCACTGTGCTGTTCTGGACGCCCGGTTTTCTGCCTTACCATATCATAACGGCCAGGGCGAGGAAAGCTACCCGGACGCTGCTGGTTCCGGTGAAGCCGAGGAACCGGGTTGCGGTGCGTCGAGCAACTGCGGCAGGATTTCACCGGATTTGCCTCGCAGTATCACATCGGCCAGCGAACTGGCAGCGGTCTCATGCGGGTTGATTTCGACGATGCGTGCTCCGCTTTGCCTGGCCAGGTGAATTAACCCAGCCGCTGGCCACACTTCCGCACTGGTACCGATCACCATGAATAGGTCAGCCTGCCGTGTCCAGCTTTCCGCGCGTTGCCAGGCATGCTCCGGTAACATTTCGCCAAACCAGACGACGTTCGGTCGCAGCCAGGCACCGCACTGGCTACAATGCGGTTCCGCCGGCAGTTCGATACCTGTCCGGTCTTCGACACGCCCACATCTCGTGCAGCGAACCTCCCAGATGTTACCGTGCAATTCGACCACATTGCGACTGCCAGCGGCCTGGTGCAAGCGATCCACGTTCTGCGTGATCAGAGCAAACCCACCAAGACGCCTTTCCAGTTCAGCCAGGGCATAATGCCCTGGATTCGGGCGGACCTGCTTGAGTTGCCGACGCCGTTCGTTGTACCAGGCCCAGACCTTTTTCGGGTCGCGTTGAAATCCTTCCAGCGAAGCCAGTTCTCGAAAATCGCTTCCCTGCCATAATCCTCCGGCCCCGCGATAAGTCGGCACACCGCTTTCCGCAGACACACCGGCACCGGTCAGCACGACAACAAAGCGAGCTTCCTTCAGCCATTGTCGAACACGATTCAAATCCGCGGCGGTCATGGTGATCCTCTCCGGCCGGGCCAGTCCTTCCCCTGCAAATCCTTACCCTCCAATTGCTCACCCACACAGCCAATCTCGCGCCTGCTGGTGTGATTGCCGCCATGCCGGCTTTGCTCCGATCGCTCACCGATACAGCCAATCGCACCCGCCCCCTGATCACCAGCAGAGGCTGTGTCCCGGACATCGTTCCCGCACGGTGGGAAACGCAACTCTTCTACATGCTGTCGCCAGCGAAACTGGAGCGAAGCAAGTCCGAGGCCTGCGGTCAGTCCAAACGCATCGGCGAGCCAGTCGCCCAGCTCGGCCAGGCGACCGACCCACGGCTGCGTCAGTTCATCGCCGGCGGCCAGCAGCAAACCGAGCAGGAATTCCCAGCCCCGTGCTTGCCTTCTGTACCACAGCAGCCAGCCCAGCAACCCATACAGCCCCGTATGCACCAGCTTGTCGCCGTATGCGTAATACGGAAGCCGACGCATCAGCGGCGAATCAGGCGGCGTATGCGTCATCATCACGATCACTACCAGCCACAGCACCACCGCCACCCAGCGCACAAGGCCCCACTGGCGGCTGGTTTTTCCGTTACCAGCCGGTGGTGGCTGGCGGCCTGGAGCAGCGGACGATTTTACCCTTAACCCCAATGCTCATGCCTCCGGCATATCCTGTTCCCCAGGAGCAAAAATGGTGCGTCCGCCATCCACGCGCAGGCAAACGCCCGTCAGAAAATCGTTTTCGAGAAAGAAGAGGACGGCCTGAACGACATGGCGTGGTTCACCGAGCCGGCGAACCAGCGTGGCCCGGGCAATGGCTGCCTGTTCCTCGGGAGTGAGAGTTTCGGGAACCATGACCGGCCCGGGGAGAATCGCGTTGACCCGCACCCGTGGATTGCGCAGTGCCAGCTCCACTGCCAGCACGCGCGTCATGGTCGGGATGGCTCCTTTGGAAACGAAATAGGCTGCATAATCGCGATAAGGACGCACCGCGGCCCAATCACCAAAATTGATAATGCAGCCCCCTTCGTTTTGCTGCACCATCACCAGCCCAGCTTGCTGAGCACAAAGAAAGCTGCCCAGCACATTGGTTTCCCAGTGTCGCCGCAGGTCCGCTGCGGTGGTTTGTTCCAGGGACTGGCTTTCCCAGATGGCGGCGGCATTCACCAGAACATCGAGCCGACCGAACGTTTGCACCACGCTGGCCACCAGAGTCCGAACCGATTCTTCTTCGCGGAGGTCTGCCTGGAAGAGTTCGGCGCGGTAGCCCCGCTGCCGTAACCAATCCACATTTTCCCGGGCCGATTCGGCGGAGCGATGGTAATGCACGGCAAGAGCATAACCACGCTCGGCCAGGGCACGGGCCACTTCCCAGCCGAGCCGTTTGCGCCCACTGCCTGTTACCAGCGCTACCGCAGTCGGTCTGGACATCCTGGCACCTACCGTTGCGGTTTACGGAAAAGGTTCAGTATCACCGCCTGACCGCATTCTCGCCGGAGTGATCGTTTTCGCTGCCGGGCCGTCTGCCGTCAGGCTTAAAGCCCGATCCTGACCGTGTGCTTCCGCTGCTACAATGATAGCTGATCGGTCGAGCGGCAACGACCGCTTCGCCGGTGCAGATGGCCATCGGCAAGCGAGGGCGAGCCGCGATTTGCTCAACTGCCCGGAAACGTCCCAGGCTGATTTACAGCCAAGCCGGTAATCCATTTCTCCGCCGGCTGGCATTCGCTCCTGGTAACAAAACCACGAACCGAGACGGAGTAACTATGACCGAACGCATTCTCAAACTGGGATTGCCAGCAGGCAGCTTACAGGAAGCGACGGCTGAGCTTTTCCGCAAGGCCGGCTACAACATTACCTTCGCCAGCCGCAGTTATTATCCCAGCATAGACGATCCGGAGATTCAGTGCACGTTGCTGCGTGCCCAGGAAATGGCTCGCTACGTGCAGGACGGCGTGCTGGATTGCGGCTTGACCGGTTACGACTGGATTGTCGAGCAGGACGCGAAAGTCGTGGAGTTAGCCGAGCTTGTGTATAGCAAAATCAGTCGTCGGCCTGTCCGCTGGGTGCTGGCGGTGCCCAACGATTCGCCGATTCAGTCGGTCAAAGACCTCCAGGGCAAGCGTATCGCTACGGAGGTGGTGAATTTGACCCGCCGCTGGCTGGCGCAGCATGGTGTGGAAGCCATCGTCGAATTCAGCTGGGGTGCCACCGAGGTCAAGCCGCCCCGTCTGGCCGATGCCATTGTCGAAGTGACCGAGACCGGCAGTTCCCTCCGCGCCAACAATTTACGTATCGTCGCCGAGGTTCTGCAGAGCACCACCCGCTTCATCGCCAATCCGGAAGCGGCCAGGGATCCCTGGAAACGTCGCAAAATGGAAGACATCCTGCTCATGCTCAAAGGAGCTATGCAGGCCGAGGGGAAAGTCGGACTCATGCTCAATGTTCACAAGAATCACCTCCAGGCCGTGCTCGCCTTGCTCCCTGCCCTGCAGAAGCCGACCGTTTCTTCCCTATCTGATCCCGACTGGTATGCGGTCAACACCATCATTGACGAAAGCCTGGTGCGAACCCTGGTGCCCAAACTCAAGGAATCCGGGGGTTGCGGCATCGTCGAATATCCCCTGAACAAGATCATTCCGTAACGGCAGCCAAGCCTGACATCGCGCGGAGACAAGAGCGGCGGGTGTCAGCCCGCCGTGGTACAACAACCGAATCACCGCTAGCGAAGGTTCATTCTCGCGGATGACCCACCGATTAATGGACGTACTGCATCTGCATTAGCGGTAAATGCACCACGGCTGGCTTACGCCAGCCGCTCCTGGTGCACGTCGTCCGTTCGCTGTGAAAAACGACATTCCCGCTGTACAAACGCACGTTTCCAAGAGCGGCGGGTGTCAGCCCGCTGTGGGTCGCATTCGCGCTTGCATCGGCAATCGGTTTTTGCGGACTGATTACGTTTCGCCCCGCACATTCGCCTCCTAGCACCACGGCTGGCTCACGCCAGCCGCTCCTGGTCGCACGACGTTCGTTCCCTGTGAAAAACGATATTCCCGCTGTACAAACGCACGTCTCCAAGAGCGGCGAACGTCAGCCCGCCGTGGGTCGGTAACCGGTCGCGCTTGCACGGCGCAGCGAACAATGTTCGGCGAACACCGACTGCCGAATCAAGAGCGGCGGGTGTCAGCCCGCCGTGCGTCGGTGACGCACCTCCACATGCAAGCGTCTTTCGCCGACGGAGTGCATTCGCGTACCACGGCTGGCTTACGCCAGCCGCTCCTAGTGCACGGCGTCCGTTCGCTGTGAAAAACGATATTCGCGCTGTACAAACGCACGTTCCCAAGAGCGGCGGGCGTCAGCCCGCCGTGGTGTGCGATACGAACGCTGTGCCGTAAAAATTGGACAATGTTCGGCGACTGGCGGACATACAAGTGGGTCGGTAACTGATCGCGCTCGCACGGCGCAGCGAACGATGTTCGGCGAACACCGACTACCGAATCAAGAGCGGCGGGCGTGAGCCCGCTGTGGGTCGCATTCGCGCTTGCATCGGCGATCGGTTTTTGCGGACTGATTACGCTTCGCCCCGCACATTCGCGTCCCGGCACCACAGCTGGCTCACGCCCGCCGCTCCTGGTCGCACACGATGACACCCTCTAAACGTTTGGCGAAAGTTCTTCGGACCAATATGCGTGCGCCGTTGCAAATACGGTTCCAGAACTACGGCAGGCTCACACCCACTGGTCCACCCGTTTACGTTTGCGTCAGTTGCGGTCGCAGTTGGGCCAGTTGCCGACGGCCAATCTCGCGGATGCGGCCATCCGGCCATTTTTCCAGATAGCTGTAGCGCGGATGCCGCGATTCTTTGTACGGATCGTTGCGGGCGGCATTGTAACAGCAAATGAAAGCCCAGCGACGATAGGGACTGGTGTTCGGCTCGGAACAGTGAAGGAGATTGCAGTGGAAAAAGATGGCCGAGCCCGGTTCCAGTTCGCAATAGACCAGTTCGTGGCGCTGCTTGGCCACCTCGACACGTTCCGGATCCGCGCCCCACTGATCGCCGATACGGATGTGGTCAATGCGGCCAATGTGATGAGAACCCCGCAAAACCTGCAGGCAACCGTTTTCACGCGTCGCACGGTCCACGGCAATCATGCAACTGGCCAGGAGCGGATACAGACAGCCAAACTGATACCAGTAGCCGTAATCCTGGTGCCATTCCCATGCCCCGCCCGTATGGGCTTCCTTGAGAATCATCTTGTGGTGGTAGTGATAGACCTCACCACCGAGTATTTGTTCCATTACATTGACAATGCGATGACAGCGGACGAAAGCGCTGTAGATGTCGTCGCCGAGTTCGTTTTCCACGCGCAGGCGAATAGCGCCACCGTGTCCGTCTTTGCGTGTGGCCGCCAGTTCGGCCAGTGCGTGATCCGCCTCGGCTACCTGGCGAAGCAGGTCGATCTCCTCCGGCTCGAAAAGCTGCGGCACTATGATAAATCCGTCCTGCTGATACTGGGCGAGCTGTTGTGGTGTCAGCCGAAAATCGGTCATGGTTTGAGCCTCCGGTGCGGCAGCGTCGGTCACCGCTAAACTAGCCCCGCCCGCAACAACCGGCAAGCAACCCGCCCCAGTACCCCGCACGATACGGTCAGCGAATTTCTTTGCGATGGGTCCGGCGATATTTCGTCCGGAGGCGTTACGGTCGGCCTGCGCGGTACGCTCAGCAAATCCCTCAAGTTTTACCGCGATTGCGCCGATGGTTAGCGTCAGGAAGGAACCTGCCAGACTGGGGAGCGGAGCATGTCGGCACCGCCAGGGGTGACTGCTGGTCGTCGCTGGTCGGGAAATCTGTGGCTTTTGGGATTAGTCGGCGTATCGGCTGTGCTGGCCGGGTACTGGTTGCCCAGTCGGTTATCGTCGGGTGAAACCTCTGCGGCAGCACCGGCAGCCAGGGCAGAGGAAAAACCGGCACGACCAGGAAGTGAACCCACTCCAGCCGAGTCGGCGCCAGCCGTGCGCGGGCAAAACGACGCTCCGTTTTCCATGCCGTCTCCCTGGCCGGATGCTACCGAGGTATATGCACCGCTGGGGCGTGTGGCACTGGCAACGGCGGTGGTGCTGGTGCTGCTGGTGATTTTTCTGGTCTTGATGCGTTGGGTCTGGACAAATCGCACCCTGGCCGGACATGCAAACGTGTCCTGGCAAATCCTGGGCGAACTGGCGCTCGGCTCGCGGAATCGGTTGCTGCTGGTGCAGATCGGACGAGAACAGGTGCTGGTGGCGGTGGATAATCGCGGCATCAGCGGCCTGGTCCTTTTACCGATGCGTTTCGCCGACTGGCTCGACGAATCGGTTGATGCGACCGCTGAAAACAATTCCCGGCCAGGTCGCAAGGCGGCCATCGCAGCTATGGTCGGGGAAGGCGACCAGTAAGCGGACATGCCGATGTGCCGTCCTCGCCGATGGGCTTTACCGAAGATTTTCGCCCGGTGGTTTGTGAAAGGAGACGCACAATATGGAGCCGGGGCTGGAATGGTGGCAGCAGGTGGAACAGAGCGGGCTCTGGCAAGCTCTGCCGACACCGGTCCAGGTGGCTTTATTCCTCGGTGCATTGACGCTGGTACCGGCAGCGCTGGTGTGCACGACGGCGTTTACGCGGATCATAATCGTGCTGGCTTTCGTGCGGCGAGCCGTAACCGCTCAGGACATTCCGCCCAATATCGTGCTCATCGGACTGGCTTTGTTTCTGACGCTGTACGTGATGGCTCCGGTCTGGGACAGGATGGAGACCGAGGCAATCCGACCATATCTGGCAAACGAACTGGATGGGCTGACGGCTGGGCAAAAAGCTGCTGCTATTTTGCGGGAATTTTTGTTGCGGCAAACCCGTCGGCAGGACCTGGCGCTATTCCTGCACCTGGCGGGTCTGCCTGATCCGCAGGAGCCGAAAGATACACCGTTTCGCGTGCTGATACCGGCTTTCGTGATCAGCGAATTGAAGACGGCATTCGGAATGGGATTTCTGATTTATTTACCATTCCTGCTGGTGGACCTGGTGGTGGCCAGCGTGTTGACCGGCATGGGGATGGTCATGATGCCGCCGGTGATCATTTCCGCACCGTTCAAGCTGCTGCTTTTTGTGCTGGCGGATGGCTGGCAACTGGTAGCTCGGGCATTGAGCCTGAGCTTCGGCTAAGCAAACAGGGACACCAGCCCGGGCAGGCTTTGGTCTGCCATCTCGCGGAGCCAGACAGAAACCCGGCCGGCAACGCTTTGCCCAACGGACTGAGCTATGGACGCCGTACAGGTACTGGAATGGGGACGGGATTTACTATGGACGGCCCTGTTGCTATCGGGGCCAGCCCTGGCCGCCTCGCTGCTGGTGGGGCTGGTGGTGAGTCTGTTGCAGGCGATGACCGCTTTACAGGATCAGACGCTGTCGCTTGTGCCGAAACTTCTGGTGGTTGCTCTGGTGCTGATTTGGACCATGCCGTGGGCTATGCAGCTGGCCGGGCATTTCACCGAGCGAATGCTTGCACAACTCGCCCAGGTGGTACGCTGATACCGAAGGAGGTCCTGGGAGTCTGGCCGCATGGAAGCGCTGGTGGTGCAGTTGAGTCTGCGGCTGAGCCGGCTGGCGGTGATCGTCGGGCTGACTCCGTTTTTCGGAGGTTCGCAATTGCCGCGATCGTTGCGTGTAGCGGTAGCACTTTGCCTGGCAGTGCTCTGGTGGGATTTCCCGGTCGATCCACGCGGCGGGGAACTGATACAGCAAGCAGCAACGAGTTTCGGTTTATGGCTGCTTCTGGTGGGGCGCGAAACGCTGGTCGGATTAGGGCTGGCGCTGGCGATGCGGTTAGTGCTGGTTCCTGCCCGGATCGCCGGTGAATTTATTGCGCAGGAAATGATGCTGGGGTTTGCATCGGTAAGCCAGCCGGCCAGCGATACGCCTGCTTCGTTGCTGGGCCAGGCCCTGGAACTGGCGGCACTGGTGTTGTTTTTCGGGATGGATGGGCACCATGTTTTGCTGGCGATGATCCACGCCGCGTGGGCCAGCTGGCCGATCGGTGAGCTTTCCTTCTGGCCGGGAACGGACTGGCAAACTGCTACTCGGCTGGTGTTGCACAGTGGCCTGCAACTGGCGTTACCGATCACGGCCTGTTTGTTTTTGCTGGGAATAGGTCTGGGTTTGCTGGCCCGGGCGGCTCCGACATTGAACCTGTTTTCGCTGGGATTTGTCGTGCGGGTGTTGGGCGGACTGGTTGGGCTGTACGTGTTCTGGCCGGTGCTGGTAGCGGGCCTGGTGCAGATGCTGCAAAACACCAGCAGATGGCTGGCGCATTATGGCCGATGAATGGCTCGATTCGCGGACGGAACCACCAACTGAACGTCGCCGCCAGCGGGCGCGCGAAGAAGGCCAGGTTGCTGTCAGCCAGGAACTGACAGCGGCGGTCCTGCTTCTGGCTGGCGTGCTGGTGCTGGTCTATCTTGCCCCGTCTCTGGCCGGACAGTTGCTGCACGGGTTGAGCGAGGCCGTGGAAAGCTGCCAACTTCATCCCTGGGATCAGGAATCATTGAGCCAGTATTGTGCCGGTCAGGCGTGGAACCTGCTCGGTGGTGTGGGCATGTTGCTGGGTGTGACGGCTTTGATCGGGCTGGCGGTTCACCTGGCCCAGACGGGAATGCTTTTCGTTCCCTCGTTAGTCCGCTGGGACCCCGAACGCATTTCGCCAGCTGTGGGACTCACGCGGTTGTTCTCCTGGCGGGGAGTGTGGCGGAGCCTGCTGGCGTGTGGGAAAGTGCTTGTGCTGGCAGCCATCGGCTGGTGGGTGGTTCGCGGTCGGGTTGGTCAGATGGCCTCCTGGGCCGAACTGCCCCTGATACTCGCCGTAGCCGAAATCTGGTCCCTGGCCCTGCGACTATCGCTTTACGCAGCACTGGCCATGCTCGTTCTCGCTCTTGCTGATTATGCCTGGCAACGCTGGCAGTACGAGCGGCAACTGATGATGACCCGCTGGGAATTGAAAGAGGAATTGCGGCAGGATGAAGGGGATCCGCATCTGCGTGCCCGTATGCGAAAGCTGATGCGCGAACTCAGCCAGCGGCGCATGCTTCAGGATGTGCCGCAGGCCACCGTGGTTCTGCGCAACCCGATTCACCTGGCGGTGGCTTTGCGCTACGAGCGGCACACGATGTCTGCCCCCCAGGTGGTTGCCAAAGGAGCCGGTGCCGTGGCCGAACGCATCCTCGAAATCGCTCGCCGGCACGGCATTCCGATTCTGGAGCGACCGCCCCTGGCGCAGGCCCTTTTTCGACTGGTGCGGGTCGGGCAAGAGATTCCGCCCGCTCTTTACCACGCCGTAGCAGAAGTGCTCGCCTTCGTCTATCGGCAACGCGGCTGGTCTATGACAGCAAGCCAGTAGTCGCAGCAAGCGACTGCACGCGAAACAGGCGTATCGAACAGCGGGACGCACACGCTTACGCCGGCTGCTGGCACACCCAAAGGTGAAAAACTGACCGGGTGAAGCCGAAATCGCCCGACGCTCATTCTCCTGGTCTGGCAGTCCGGCAAACGCCTCCGGGTAATTGGCTGATTGAACGGGAGCAAGGCCTCACCGTGGCGGCATTGATTCGGGATTGATTCGCCGAGATTCATCTTTCCCTGCGTAGCAATGAGCACGAACGCTACGACCCTGACAGCGGATAGCAATCTGAGCTTTGCTCAGCGCAGCGAATGGGCCCTGGCAGCGGCAATGCTGGGCGTGCTGATCGTGTTGCTGGTACCGTTGCCGGCGTGGGGCATTGATTTGTTGCTGGCCAGTAATTTTGCCCTGACATTGCTGGTGCTGCTGGTCGTGCTTGCCGTCAAGGAGCCGCTCGATTTTTCCGTGTTCCCGTCGGTGTTGCTGTTGCTGACGCTTATCCGGCTGGCGCTGAACGTCGCCACCACGCGGCAAATTCTGTTGCAGGCTCAGGCGGGTTCGATCGTAGATGCGTTCGGCAACTTCGTGGTGGCAGGGAACCTTGTGGTTGGTCTGGTAGTGTTTTTGATTCTGGTGGTGATTCAGTTTGTGGTGATCACCAAAGGCGCCAATCGCATCTCGGAAGTAGCAGCCCGTTTTACCCTCGACGCCCTGCCAGGCAAGCAGATGGCCATTGATGCGGAACTGAACAGCGGCAGCATTGACGAAGCGGAAGCACGCCGGCGTCGGCAGCAGTTGATGCGTGAGGCGGAGTTTTACGGTGCTATGGACGGTGCCAGCAAGTTTGTCCGCGGGGATGCCATAGCCGGTCTGGTCATCACTGCCATCAACCTGATTGGTGGCGTGATTCTGGGCATGATGCGCGGCATGACCATTGGCCAGGCTATTCATCGGTATTCCATCCTGACAGTGGGCGACGGTTTGGTGTCGCAAATACCGGCCCTGATCGTAGCCACTGCTGCTGGTATGCTGGTCACCAAAGCCACCACGCAAATCGGTCTGGGACAGGAAATCGGCGGTCAACTACTGGGCCGACCCCGGGCACTGAGGATCGGTGCGGCGATCCTGGGCGTGCTGGCACTGGCCCCCGGTTTGCCGAAATGGCCCTTTCTGGTTCTGGCAGGGATACTGGCGTTCGGGGCCCGGTTAACGCGTCCCCGACCAGCACCGGTAGCAGGAGCAGAAAAGAAGCCCGCACCGCGAACCACCGGTCTGCCCATCGAACGCCACGCCGATGAATTCCTGCAACAGGATCGCGCGGGGCTGGAAATCGGTGGTCGGCTCATTCCGCTGGTGGACCCCAATCGTGGCGCTGGTTTGCTGGAACGAATCGCAGCGTTACGGCGAGAACTCGCCCGCCGTCATGGCTTGTGGGTGCCGCCGATCCGCATCCGCGACAATCTGCAACAGCTCGAGCCGGAAGCCTACCGCATCCTGATCGGCGGACGGGAAGTGGCTCGGGGACAGTTACGGCCCGACCGACTGCTCGCCATTGATCCGACCGGCACTCGCCCGCCTCTGGAAGGCGAAGCAACTACCGAACCGGCTTTCGGTATGCCAGCCTGGTGGATTTCCGAAAACCAGCGCAGTGCCGCTCAACTGGCCGGTTATATGGTCGTAGATCCAGCCAGCGTCTTAATCACCCACCTGGGAGAAGTTCTCCGTCGCCACGCTCACGAACTGCTCAGCCGCGAGGATGTCAAGTTGCTCGTGGACAAAGTCCGCGCTACTGCTCCGTCGCTGGTGGATGAACTCATCCCGAGCCAGCTTACCCTCGGCACCCTGCATCGTGTGCTATGTTTGCTGGTAGAAGAACGGGTGCCCATTTCCAATCTCACCAGGATTCTCGAAGCCCTGTCGCACTTTGCCGGCACTGTCAAGGACGCCGTCGAACTGGCGGAGCGGATCCGTCCTGAACTCGGCCGCGATATCTGTGATCGCTTCCGCGATGCCAGTAACCGCCTGCACGGCATTGTGCTGGAACCCCGGCTGCACCTGGAATTGCAGCGCAGCCTGCACCAGGGGCACCTGGTACTGGAACCGAATCGGCTCGAACGACTCATCGGGCGACTCGCCGAAATCTGGCGTCGCCAGGTCGCTCAGGGACAGGAAGTCGCCCTGCTTTGCGATAGCAGCATTCGCCGGGCCCTGCGGCAGGCCCTTTATCGGTCGCTTCCAGACCTCGGCGTGATCAGCTACGGAGAAGTACCGGCCAATATGACGCTTTATCCGGTGGCCATGCTCCGGCTCGACGATCTCCTGCCCGCAAACGCCAGCCAGGAGGCGCCCAGGTCTCCGTGAGAACGACTGTGCTTCCTTCTGATCGCAGAAAGGCGAGCGACCATCTGCTAACGGCACGCCAGGAGGCGGGATTGTCCTGGCCTTCAGGTCACGGGAGCGCCTCGCTCCCATAGCGCTTGGTCTCACCGGCTCAATCGGGTCAGATTGCCGGCGCCACGGAAGCACCTCGCTCCGATAGCGCTACCGGGAACCTCAGACTTTCTCACATTCTCCTCGCTAAAGGCGGGAAATTCGGTAAATCCTTCAAACCTGCCAGAGCTATTGCCGAAAGATCTACCGGAAGATTCGCCCTAGGCGGCGTGCTTCCACCATCGGGACGGCGTCTCACGGTCGCCAGCCATGTCCAACAGCGTGGGACACAGAACTGTCTGGAAGCTGGCCGCAATCCTGGGCATCACGGTCTGGTATCTCGCCCTGGGTGTGGGTATCTGGGCTGGCCTGGAACCTTTCACCATTTTCAAACGCGCCAGCGTGTCCGGCATCGTCGCCGGCTTGCTGAGTGGATTATGGCTGCGGCTATGCCAGCGCTAGGCTTCCGCAAGAATCGCCAGGGTAATCGTCCGCCAATCATGCGGATCCGCCAATGACCCCGGACCACGACACCGAGCGTCAGGACTCCACCCTGCTGGCTTCGCCTCCGGTAACACCGCATCTGGCGGACATGCACGCGGTTTATCGGGAAACGCTCAGCCGGCAGCAGCGGGACGAACTGATTTTGTCTCACCTGTATCTGGTGCGGCATGTGCTCGGAAAACTGGCGGCTCGTTTACCACCGGGGATAGATCGAGAGAACCTGGAATCGGCTGGCGTGCTGGGTCTGGTAGAAGCTGCGGCACACTTTGATCCCAGCCGCGGTGTGCAATTCAAGACCTTCGCTTATTTTCGCATTCGCGGTGCTATTCTCGATGAGCTTCGCCGCAATTCCCCGTTATCTCAGGAAGCCTTGAAAAAATGGTCGCGGATTCGCGATGCCTATCAACGCCTGCCTGCACCGGCAAGTCTGGAAACGCTGGCCCAGGCTACCGGGATGAGTGTGGAAGAAGTTACCGATACTCTCGCGGCCTGGCGATTGTGCCGGTTGCTGTCGCTGGAGCAACCTTCCCACGATCAGGATCAGTCTGCCAGCGACGGTAACGAGAATCCTCTGGCCAGTGCTCAACCGGTCGGAGATCGGCAGCTGCAACCCGGGCCGGATCAAACGCTCGAACGCCGCGAACTCGCCGCAATCCTGGCGCAGGCGATTGAGCAATTGCCTCCCCGCGAACGCACCGTGTTTCTGCTGTACCACACCGAGGATTTGCGGCTGGGTGAGATTGCTCAGGTGCTGGGTTTATCCGAGTCGCGCATCTGTCGGCTCCTGCAATCGGCGGAATGGCGAATCGCGGAATTCTTACGCCACAAGGAGGTGTTATGAGCGAGCCGATCCATTTGCCTTCGGTTACTCCTTACGGCGGTTGGTCGGGCAGCAACGAGCAAACTCCGACTCGGCAACGCCGCAAATCTTCACCCACTCCTTCCTCCACCTCCAGCGAGCAGCCCGCTGCTGAGTCGGATACTTCCAACTCCGCTGACCAGAATCATCCCGGACAAATGGTGGATTACCAGGCATGAACTCGCTTAGCGACGGTCACGATCATCGGCTGTGTGCCCTGCCCGTAGTTCCCGCCCAGCGCGTACGCATCGAAAAAGCCGTGCTGGTCGGGAATGCTGAACAACAGCAGACCGATGGCGACGAGTCCGTGCAAATCCGGGTGCAACGCGAACAGGGAGAAATTCGCGGCATCGAAATCGTTTGCAGCTGCGGACGCACCATCCGGTTACGCTGTATCTACGAACCCTGAATCCCTTGCCGCCGAAGGTGACCGCTGGTGGGCAGCAAGCCCATCCGTTTTGTCCGAACAGCTGCCAGCGAGCGAGACCATGAACGCAGCCAGTCCGGTTTCTACCGGCCCTGGCAAAACGGCAAGCGAATGTCCTGGAGGAATGTCATGCCTCGTGGTCAGCAGTTAGCGCGAGATGGGGCCGAAACAAGAATAACTTCGCCAACCGCTCGGACAAAAATGGCGATGCTCGCCGCCCGTTACCCTTTTCCGCGCGCTTGCCGCCCGGCCCACAACTATCGCTTCTGGCCAGCGACCCGCGGAACAATGTTCCTGCTGCCCATGGCTGTCCTTTTGGTGACAGTCGGATGTCAGCCAAGCACCTGGCCCTGGACTGTGCCGGGACAGCACTCCACCAGCGGCACCCCGCCCGTCTCGCTGGCCAGTGCTCAGATGCAGCAACCGCCTGGCAACGCTTACGTGCAGGAATTATCCCAACGATTGCAGGCAGCCGGCGACGAAATTCGTTCCCTGGAAGCGAGGCTGGCATACCGCGAGGAGAAAATCGAAGAAAAAAGCCGGGAACTGAGTCAGGCGCTCAAGGAGATTCAGGCAGCCCAAACCGAACTGAGCCAGGCTCGCCAGGAAATTGAACAATTGCGTCAGGAAAACGCCAATCTGCAAGCCCGCTTGCAAGCCAGCGAAAGGCAGAACCGTGAGCATCTGCAGACCATCGCGGTTTTGTTGCAGCGGCTGATGGAACGCGGTCAGCCCTCACCCGCTTTGCCGCCGGGCCACTGAGGCAATCGTTTACACCGACGCTGGTTCCGACCGTTGGGCGTACCGCCAGGCGAAATGTCGTCCCCGCAAGCGTTGTTCTGGCTGGCCGCTGGCGCTGCGTTGACTGTACACCGAAGCCGGGATAATGCGTAACCGCACAGGTGCACTCGTGCATGCTGGCGGCGCGTTGGCCGTACACCAAAGCAGGGATAATGCGTGACCGCTGAGATGTACTCGTGCATGCTGGCGGCGCGTTGACTGTACACCGAAGCCCAACTGTGTCCGTTCTCGCTTACCGGCGACTATCTGTTTGCCATGCCTGCCGGTGTGCCATGTGTGCCGCTGTATTACCGAGCAAAAAGATGACCGTTATCCCACGGGTCTTTTTCCAGAGCGGAACACGTTGGGTGCATTGACTCTCGTTCAACGCAGATCGTTCAGAAAAGCCGTCGTTCTCTGCTTCCGAAGCGGAACGCGTTGGTGCATTGACGAAGCGAATCGCTGTCGAAAAATGCAAGCGAACGCGCCGTTGCCACCTGCCGGAATCGGAGCATGTGTCTAACGAAGCGAATGGTTGTCCGGGATGCAAGCCTGGTTGCTCGGCCTGTTCGCGGCAATCAGCATGCAGCCGTGCCAGGCAGCGTCGGAGAGAATCATGTCACGCACGGCATCAGGCTCAGGAAGTTGGGCCGACGGCGTAGAATTTGACTGGGCGGACATGCGTGCGGTAAACATCGGAGAAAGTTTCGGGAGAACCCGTGAATGAGCGAAGGTCGCCGTCTATGGAGGTTGCCGTGGTGGATACCGTTACTGTCGGGGTTGTTCGCAGGCGTATGGCCGGTGTTATGGCCAGGCGGTAACGACCTGCCCAGCTGGGCACCGTTGATCGCGGCCGCCGCTATGATCTGGCTCGGTTGGGCAATCAAGTCGTGGTTTCTGGCATTGCTGACCGGCCTGATAATCGTGAACCATCCGAAGATGGACTGGTCGTCCTATAGTTCGATGGCAGGCTGGCAATTGACCAGTCTGTTTCTGCTCGCGTGCTGGTGTTGCCACTTTTACGAACTGGTTTGGGCCGGCCCAGGCAATCGCAAGGGCTGGCTAATCTGGACACTGGTCGGAACGCTGCTGGCGTTTTCAGGAATGCTTGGCGTGGGTCTTTCCTTTTTCGGGGAGCCGACGCCATGCCTGGCCGGGCAAGCTGCGAGTACATTGTTTTTGCTCTGGTCAGCGACCGGTCTGGCCGTGCTGGTCTGGTGGACAAGCCATCGTCACCAGGTCGGCAGCTGGAAGTGCGTTCTGGCACTGCTGGTCCCGCTCGTACTCTCGGTGGCTGTGATAGGAGGATGGGCATTGGTGGATGTGGCGCTTGGAAAACCTGACGGTGCGAATTTTCCTTCGCAGAGCGTGCTGCCGATGACGGATACTCTGAAATGGCTCTGGTCCTCCTGGGACCGGGCCATGCTCAAGGCCTTACCGCTGCCGGACCGGCTGAACGGAGTCTGGATGGGAACGGTTCTGGTGGTGTGGGGGTTATGGCGGAGTGTACGGCGTGCCCGGAGATGTGCTCGGCAAAACACAGCCGCCAGCTCTGTCCTGTTGCCGCTGGTTTTTCTCGCGGTCCTTTTGCAAATGGCCCTGTCGGCTCGCGAAATACCAGCTTCAGAGGACGTGCTCCGTGAAACGGGTTGTGTCATAAGGCCGGATGCTGCAGGCTCGTTACTACTGCCGCTCGTCATGCTGACCATCACCTATCTGGTGCTGGACTTGGCACACGGTGTGGCGGAACGAATGCAGCTTCGCCCACCGACTCCGGAGACGCCTGGGGCAAACACTTCGCAGTGATCAACGGCTTGATAACTGCGAGCGCTCGTGGACAAGCCGTTGCCTGACCCGTTGCGGGAAACACCTTGCAATGACCAACGGCTTGATAAGTGCGACAGTCGGGACCTTCCGCCTGGGAGAATCGGCAAAACCTTCGCGGGGATTAATGGTGTGAATCAGCGCGACAGACTCATTTATTGCCGCTTTCGAGCTGGCGCATCAGTTCGCGGTAACGCGGGTCGTCGCGGATGGAATCGAGGTCGCGGTCCTGCTTGATGTAACGGTAATCGCGATAGCCAAGTTCGATAGCGCGGCGCAGGGCTCGAATGGCGGCATCGGTCTTGTTGAGCCGGGCATAGGTGCAGGCGAGGTTGTAATGAGCCACGGCGTCCTGCGGTCGCAAACGCACCAGCCGCAGGTCCACTTCCAGAGCTTCCGGATACCGGCCCACCTGGGTCAGCAGCTGGCTCATAATCCGCAACACATCCACGTAATCGGGGTACCGCCGCAGAATGTCCGTGAAGAACCGCAACTCAAAACGTTGCTGATTCTCCGCCGCCATCTCCTGCAAAGTAGCTGGCGCCCGGGAGATGGCCTGCCAACCTTCGCTCTGAAGCCAGGGTGTATTGCCCATAGCCTCCACCCCTTACCGCCGACCGGCCAATCAAGCCGGGGTTCGCTGTCCGACCCGGTGATGCACGCCACCAGAATCGCACCCGATGTGCGATCGTGGCTGCTTTCTAATGGGATTATATCCTTTGCCAGGCCCCCATGCCAGCAGCGGTGCGTCTGGCTGTGCTTCAGCGATAGGGCAATTGCGAGGAAGATATTTCGGAGTTCAGAAGTGTAAATACGGCAACTTCCGGTCGGACACGGTAACGCAGACGCCAGCCGTAACCCACACCGCGATTGACGTAAAGCAGGCCGTGGCGATGGCGAAAAAGACCGGCTGCCATTCGCCTCATTTTGCCTCTGAGGAACACCGGGCCGATGCCCGGCCAGTTGACCTGACCGCCGTGCGTGTGCCCGCTCAGCGTCAGGAACACGCGCCGATTGGACAGGTGTTCCAGTGTGTTCGGATGATGGGCCAGCAACAAGCAGGGCGCTTCTTCAGGCACTTCCCGAAACGCCTGCTGCACATTGCAGGCGCCACTCCACAAATCATCCACGCCCACCAGATAAAAGCTCGCCCCCTGATGTTCAATTCGCCAGGCCTGGTTGCGTAACACCTGTACTCCGCGCTCCCGTAACGCGAGCTCAATCCGGTTCGATAATCCTGATTTTCTCCGGGCCAGCCTGGTACGCACAGCAAAGTCGTGATTACCGAGCACCGCGGCGACACCAATCTGGGCTCGCAATCGGCCCAGCACATCGGCCACCTGTTCCACATACCGGCGACCGGCATGCACAAAATCACCGGTCAGCACTACCAGGTGGGGCTGCTGAGCATTGGTTAATTCGACCGCTTCCAGAAGCAACGACAGAGGCACTCTCCGGCCGCCGTGAAAATCCGTCAGATGCACCAGCTTCAGAGCATGGAGTGCTCTCGGCCAGTCCGGAGCACAAACTCGCCACTGGGTAACTTCCAGCCACATTGGTTCGACATGCCGGGCATACGTCCAGTGGGCCCAGGTACGGCCTAACCAGCGAGCCAGCCCCAGGCGACCCCGCAATCGTCGCCAGGGTGGCCCGTTTTCCCGGTTGCTGTGCTCTTTATCATCGGCCATAAGCGGCAGCAGTTAGCCTGATTTCAACTATAGTGCCTGGCCTACGTTATCATACGACGCAATAACCTGGCAGCCAATTCCTGGTGCGTGCGCCAATTTTCGCCCCGATATTGCCTGCCAGCCGCTGTTTTCAGAGGTTTTTGGCCTAGTCCTCGTCCTCGTCTTCGTCCCAATCTTCATCTTCGTCTTCGTCGTAGTCCTCAAAATCTTCCTCTTCTTCCTCGAAATCTTCCTCCAGGTCTTCATCTTCTTCGTCTTCCCACTCGTCATCCCAGTCCTCGTCTTCTTCTTCCTCTTCGAAGTCTTCGTCTTCTTCGAATTCGTCCTCATCAAACTCTTCTTCCTCGTCGAACTCTTCCTCCTCGAAGTCTTCTTCGTCCTCGAAATCTTCCTCCTCTTCGTCGAAATCCTCTTCTTCCTCTTCGTCGCGGGAACGACGACGACCGGCCTGAGGAGCACTGCGGAGGTCAGTCTTGCCAATGCTGCTCAGTGGCGTGCAATCGCTGCGACTTCGGCCCCCGAAGAGCCACATTTTCAGAAAAAGTTTGCGTGTCATGGTAAATTCCTCGCTATCGCGGTGGTGTTCGTTTCTGGTGAATGGAGTTACCCTGGCGCGCCTGCCTGGTGAGTGTACAGGCGGGCGCAATTCCTCGACCCAAGCAAACCAGTCGCCGGGCATCTGGGCACTGGGCCTCGCCAGCAAGGCTTTCGGCGGTAGCAGCAGTCACCGCACCGGAAAAGAAAGATTTTGCGGAGAGGCGATCTCTCCGGAAGGGCGAATCGGTGTCGCCACGACGCTGCGTTTTGCCTTGCGGTGCCAGGCTGCCGGTACCCGGCCAGACGCTCGTCGGCCGGTTTTACGTCCCTTTTTACGCGGGAGCAATCAGGTTCGGCAAGCTCTCCCCCGAAGTGGGAAACACTTACCGGTCGGGCTATCTCTCCGCACCGAGACAGGGCATCACGCCAGGTGCGGCTAGCGAAGAGAGACCCGCCGCGTTACCACTTTCTCCCGCCGTTCTTGCAGCCAAGCCTCCCACGCTGGGGGGAAGGCATTGTATTATCGGCAGGAAATCGTCAAGTGGGCAACACAGCCTGCAGGTTATTTTTCAAAAACGATGTCGCCGGTTCCGATATTCCCAGCGGCGTCGCGAACCCGCACCAGTACCACATGCGTGCCGGTCATCAACGGCCCGACACGAAAGCGGAAGGTTTTGCTGCGTTTATCAAAGACGCCGTCGGTCGGAAACAGCGGTTGCCATTTACCACCGTCGAGCGACCAGGCGGCCTGTGTGAGACGGGTCAGGTTATCGCTCGCCTGCACGCTGATCCAGGCGGCTTCGCCTTCCCACCGTTCCAGACGCACTTCGACCTGGGGCGGCACATTATCCACAACGAAAGGAGGACTGATTCGCTCGGCCTGACGGGCTTCCGTGGGGGCATTTTCGCGGCGATCGCTGGCCACCACTTTCAGGCGATACACGCCCGACGGCACGGTCGTGCTATCCCATTCCAGTTCCGGCTTTTCCAGATCGCGGGCCAACTCGACCCAGTGGCTCCAACCTTCTTTGCGAAAATAAACATCGTACGCCAGCTGATCCTCGTTGGGATCACTGGCCGACCACTTGAATCGTAACTTGCGTGCTGCTTCTGCTTTTGCCGATTCCGGCTGGGATTCGGTATCGTCGGGCACTTCGATGGCAGTGATTTCGGGCGGCAGGTTGACGTGCTGATAACCCAGCGACAGGCTATGCAGAATCGGCGTCTGCTGGGGCTTTTCCGTGCTCAGCGTGACCCGATACTGGACGAATCGCGCTGCTGGCACGGCAAGCGCGGCCGATTCGCTCTCGCTGATTTCTGCCGACCAGGGGCTCCAGGTGTCATCCGGCGTACTGGTGTTGCCACTGCGCAATGCGACCCGCACCTGCGTGCCGGGCGGCGTGGTGGCCAGCCAGTGTAATCGCACCAGCCGACTCAGTTGCCGCGCATCGAGCACTTCGGAAATCACGTGTCCCTGTGGGTAATAATCGGGTTGCACCACGTACAGCCGGGCAGGGTCGCCGCTGGCAAAAACCACCGAACCATCCTTCCGCCGCCACAGAGCGGGAATTTGCGGCGCTTCCAGTTGCACCAGTTTGCAGAAAAGCCCCTGCCGCAGGTCGTATTCGATAATTTGCCCCTGACCGCCCGTGGCCAGGAGCAGGCGATCGGCGTTGGCTGCCGCCAGGGCCAGGATCATTTCGCGGTCGTGGAAAATCTCCCGCACCGAGCCATCGGGAGCAATGGCATACACCACATTCTCTTTGACGGCCTGGCCGCCAACGGTCGCGTTACTGCTTGCCCCTGTGCTGGCAGTTCGTTTGAGCGGAACAGCGGTGCCGGCAAATATCGTTTCGCCCACCCGGCACAGGCTGCGAATTTCGTGCTGCGGTGCTTCGAACAAAACGCTGGCTTGCCTGCTGGCCAGATCGTAACGCAAAACCAGACCGCGTTTGGCAGTGGCGGCGTACAGGTGATGCTCGGCCAGAACTAGTGCCAGCACATGCTCCTGTCGGGTGGCATAAAGCACTTCGCTCTGACCGGAGCGAGTGATCCGCAGGATTTTGCCGTGTGGCCCGGTGCCTGCATAGAGAACGTCCTGACGCGGATCGTAAGCCAGCGACCAGACGTAATTCTCCCCGGTTCGGGTCAGGACACGGGCGTTGCCGTCCGGTTTGATTTCCAGTACCAGTCCGCCCGGACCGGTGCCGGCGGCAATGCCACCATCCGGTAATGCGGCCAGCGAAAATATCTGCGGTTCTTCCGACTTGTACAGCAGACTGACGCGACCGGCAGCGTCCACACGGAAAATCTTTCCTTCGTTGCCGCTACCCAGGTAAAGCTGGCCCTGGGCATCTTCAACCAGACACCAGAGCTGGGCGGCCTCCAGTTCCGCCAGCCGTTTCACCTGCCGACCCAGCCGAATTGAACCGTCACCGGCCAGCACGGTGTTGTGAAAAACTGCTTTTTCATAATGAGCCGGCTGATGCTGCCGCCAGAAGCGCATCCTGGTAGCCCACAGGGGCGGAATAAGGCATCCCAGCACCAGCAAGGTAACCATCAGCCAGCGCATCATTTTCGACCTCAGCGATCACGGGACATGTGTTTGCACAAGTACGCCACAATTTCCAGCTCTGCCGAGTTACTCGGCCCCTTGCGGATCCGTGTTCCGGCCACCGAGCCGCTCCACATCTGGATGCGTTACGGGGTCGGCAGGGGCTTTTCCTGGAAGAAAGGCTTTTGTTTGACGACGCGGAATTGCACGGATTGTTGCCCCTGCACCACCCAGGGAGTGTCGCGATGACCGACCAGGGCCCGGCCAAAGGGAGCCACGCCGGTCTGCCGTCCCTGGTTCAACAACGCGAGCATACTCGGCGGCAAATCGGGGAACGCTTTGCCTTCGACCACCACGCCCGAGTTCGGCAGGGAAACGCGCACGGCCAGGCGGGTTCGCTTGGCTTGAGTCTGCACCGCTAACGCTTGCAGGAGGTGTTCGACCGTGGTCGGATTGTACAACAACGGTGACTCCCGCAGCTCCGCCCGTGCATTGCTGAGATCGTCCAGCACCTGGGCCGTGTAAGTTCCCTCCGGCAGGTCGGCGGGTAACGGCAACTCGAGTCGCAGCCGTTGTCGCGGTTGACGGTACGGTTTGAGCCAGACGTAAACGACCAGCGTTTCGCCCGGCGAGTAAACCTCGTTTTCCAGTTGCACCGCGTCAATATCGGCACTGCTGCGTCCTGGTGTCAGCGTGGTGTCACACACAATCCGGTTCAGCCGCAACTGGCCGATCGGGTTGCTGTAGAGCAGCTGGATCAGGTTCGCCACTGGCTGGTACAGACTGCCCGGAGCGCGATTGCCCCCCACACTGCTGCCCGAAAACTGATCGCGGAAAACGATGGGCGCCTGGCCCTCCAGTTCCAACCGTAGTTGCAGATGGGCGGTGAGTTCTTCCGGCAATTCTCCTTCCGCATCCACAGCGTTGGTCAAGACGGTATAAACCAGTTGCGGAGTCAAAGCCCGATGGCGAACCACCTGGCAGTGGTATGTTCGGGAAGGCCCCTCGGCACCGAAGCGCACGGTAACCTCGACCGGCAGCAGATCCGCCTTCCGCTTCAAATAGCCGGAAATGCCGGTGCTGACATCCGCATACAGCACTCCCACCGGTTCCAGCGGTGAGCCGATCTTGAAACTGATACTCTGCCGCGGATAAATAGCGTGCACATAGCCGGTATAAAGCGGAAACTCACAACGTCCCAGCCCCAGCATGGGATGCCCAAATGCGTAGATGCGCTCTCCGACGACCTGCGTGAGCGTGCCTATCGTGTACAGACTCAGATCGCCGCTCACCAGGCTGACTGCCAGAGCCGAGCCGGGAACCAGTTCGTTCGTCGTGGCCGTGGGTTTGACATTGCCGACCGCTCCACCCTGCACCGGTACCAGGCCATACCCGGCCACACGCTCGCCGAGTAATTGCAAAGCATGGGAGGTAAACCCGATGCCCGCTAAGGGCAATTGCAGCGGCGTGAGATGGAGAGACTCAGACGGCCTGGGATTTCCGGTGCCGTGAGCAGCTGATGCAGCGATGCCGCCCGTCTCCTGGCCGATCCAGATTTCCGTCCATGTGCGATTGCCCAGCCGCAACGGTTCCGGCAAGGGGAACCGACGCGCTTTCGCCAATCCCTCCCGGCGCTCGAACGAATCCACAAACTCCACCATCTGCGCGAACGGAGTGATGCCGGCAATTGGCTCCTTGGCGAATGTCCAGGCATAGCTCACTGCACCGACAAGTTTCCCTTCCACATACACGGGACTGCCGCTCATTCCCGCCACCACGCCCGTGTATTCCAGATTGCAACCGCTCAGTCGTGCCAGGATCAAATCACGCCCGGGACTCACCTGCCGCAACACCCCCAGGATTTCCACGTCAAATTTTTCCGGGCGTGTGCCCTGAAACACGCTCAAACCGTATCCCTTCATGCCGGGCTTGAGGTCTTCGACAGCCCAGAAACCAGCGCTGTTGGCATCCGCAGAATAGGCGCAGACCACTACCAATCCTGCGAACAAAGCCGCATTCAGCAGCAAAGCCCACAACCACATTGCAAAGGTTCGCCTCATCGTTGGCCCCCCAGCTAGCACAGCCGACTGCCTGACAGCGCAATGCCAGCATTAGGCTGTATCGTATTCGCGTTGCCAATTCTTGTGCAAGTCCAAACGTCTTCCTGAACGGGAACCGCACCGGCATCTGTTGGCCGGTTCGGAATTGTTACCGACGTGCGGCGCCAGGTAGCTTGGTCGGGGAGAGCCTCCACTTTGCTCCGTCCAATCTATTCTACGTTACGTCTGAGCCAACAGCGATAGTTTTCTGCTGCCTCCTTCAGGCACGCAACTGCGAACCAAACATCGGTAACAGATACTGCGCGAACGTTGAACAAACAGACCCAGCGCAATTGCGAACCGAACGTCGGTAACAGCCCCCCTTTGAACCACGCGGAAGACTGACCCCGGTGTCGTTAGTCGCGTCATTTGCCGAACGTGAATCGAAAGTTTCTGCAAGCGCAATTCCCAAACCACGGCAGGCCGACACCCGCCGCTGTTGTGAATGGGAGTGGGTACATCGCGAGTGTGGTTATTTTCCGGGCACCAGCGTCGTGCATCACGAGCGGCTGGCGTAAGCCAGCCGTGGTGCGCCAAGCCGAATGTCCGCTGCAAAAACATATTCAATCCGAAAAAGTCGGCTCCCGTTCGGACTGTGTTACCGAACCACGGCGGGCTGACGCCCGCTGCTCTTGGTCGGATGTTCGCCAGTCGCTGCACAGTCTTCGATCCTCACAGTCCAGCGTTCGTAGCACAAAACCACGGCGGGCTTACGCCCGCCGCTCTTGTGAGCGTGCGTTTGTGCATCGCATAAGTCGCTATTTTCCGACACGCATCCACGGTGCAACACAACCAGGAGCGGGGGGCGTAAGCCCCCCGTGGTTTCGCAAACGCGATTGCACCGGAGTTCGTGAGCGCACCGATGGCAGTCTCCCGCGACTTTGCGGCAGCGTTCCTGCAAGTGCATTCCCCTAGCACCCACGGTGGGCTGACGCCCGCCGCTCTTGTGAACGTGCGTTCGTGCACCGCAAATATCGCTTTTCACTGCGAACGAACGTCGTGCATCACGAGCGGCTGGCGTAACCCAGCCGTGACAAATGAGTCGAGCTTGCAAACGTAATACGCATATCTCGCCCATCTGCCGTCCTGGGCACCAGGAGGCGTCGCTGCAAGCCAGCCCGGCGGTGCAAGCATTACGGCAGCGGAAGCAGTTCGACGCGGCGAATGAACAATTCCGCTCCTTCGGACTGAAGCTGAATCTTGCCGCGACGGTGACTGGCTTTGGTACAGGCGTTAACTACCTGGCCGTTGACCAGGATGGTGATGCTATCCCCGGCGCAAATGCATTCGACGCGGTTCCATTCCCCATGAGGCTTTTCGACATCGTTTCGGCCGCGAAAACCCTTTACGTCCTTCCAATCGGGATCGCGACCCGACCAGTTGATGCGACCGCGATCGATGGTAACCGGCTCGCCTTTGGGGTCGTAGTAAAGCTGATTGCCGACCTTGCGGACGGTGGCGGTAACACTAGGACGGTTTTTGCCCGCCACCAGGATAATATCGCCCGTACCCCCTTCGATGATCTGGCACTCAATGGATTCCATCCAGAAACCCTTACCGCCGGGCCCACCGTCTTCGCCGACGCAGTGCAGCAAGATACCGCTATCACGAGCCGCTTTTTCCCGCGGCGGAAAAGTCTTTTCTCCCCACTTGAACTCCACAATGAGGTGGTAATTCTCGTATTCCTTCTCCGTGGTCAGGGCCCCGAACACTTCGCCGCTGATGCGGATCATGCCATCCTGGACTGTGAATACTCCTTTAGGATCATTGTTCTTGCCCAGGGGAGGCTGACCTTTGCCCGGCGAGCCCAGCCAGGTGTAAAAGTTGCTCAGGTCCTTGCCATTGAACAAGCGAATCGGCTGCTTGGGCGTGATCGCTTCCTGGGCCCAACCAGCATTCACTGTGGCCGTCAGGCACAATACAAGCACGGGGAGTACTCGAGGCATGACTGTTCCTTTCTGTGGTTGCGAATGCCGCAGCACTTGTCGTGATGGTTCAGCCGGTTTTCGGCGATAGAGGCTCCGGGTCGGGTTGGCCAGCCAGCTGCTGCCGACGTGGCGGGAATGTACACAGCATGATAGCAACTGACCGCTCGTGCGGATAGCCGCGTAACTTCCAACGGGCGAATCCGGCCAGCAATATAGCTTACGCCAACTCGGAAAATTGCTTCATAAGCTCCCGGTCGCCGTTATATATCGGGCTAATGGAATGTAAGCAAACTATTAGCAATTCCTATCTTGCGAATCTGGCAGGTTGGTGAGCCAGCACTATAATTGCGTCAGGGGAACCTGCAAAGGCTGCGTGAAAAATCGGGGAAAGCTGGCTGGTGATTGACCGTATCGCTCAAGCGGGAGCATGACTCAATCCGACTTGACAGAGAACGCACCAGTCGGCACCATGCGGGGCAATTGCGCCGGCCACGCCTGGCTTCGATATAATGCGGTGGGACAAAGTCCATTTCCAGGAGCAACAAAATAGCGCCCGTCGGTAACCGTTGCTGGGCTTGCGGCGCATGGGGCCAGCAAATTCAGGAGTAGTCGCACACAGCCATCGGAAGCGAGTCATCCTCTAACCGCCTGCCTCGGGAAGGAGAAATCATGAGCGCGATTCTCAACCGCGAAGATATCCGTGTCGCCCAGCCCGTCCGAGAAGAGCCGGAAGTTACCTTTGAATATCCCGGCATTCCCACCACCTGCGACGGTGCGGAAGCGGTCGTGCATGTGGAGACGCACATCAGTCAGGCGGCGGGAGCGTATCCGATCACCAGTTCGACGACCATGGGCGGCGGTTTTAACGCTGCGGTGATGGACGGCAAGAAAAACCTCTGGGGCGACCCCCTCATGTTTTTCGAGCCGGAGAGCGAACACTCGGCGGCGAGCATCTGCGAAGGTTTTGCCGTAGCCGGCGGCCGCGTAACCAATTTCACCTCCGGCCAGGGACTGGTGTTGATGAAGGAAGTTCTGTACACGATTGCCGGCAAGCGGTTGCCCGTGGTCATGAACATCGGGGCCCGGGCCTTGACCAGCCAGGGACTCAACGTCCATGCCGGCCACGATGACGTCATGTCCGTGGCTGATTGCGGCTGGGGGATGATCTTCGCCCGCAATGCTCAGGAAGCGGGTGATTTTTGCCTCATCGCCCGGCGGGTGGCCGAGGCTACCTGCGTCCCGTTTTTCAACATTCAGGATGGATTCCTCACCACGCACACGGTCGAAACCGTCCGCCTGCCGGAACCGGAGTTCATGAAGGAATACGTCGGCGATCCGAAGGAGAAGTTGATCAACCTCATGGACCCGGCCAATCCGCTGATGTCCGGCGTGGTGCAGAACCAGGATTCGTACATGAAGGGCAAAATCGCCCAGCGCTGGTACTACGAAAAGGTCGAGCCGGCCCTGGAAGAAGCGTTTGAGCTGTTCTATCGCAAGACCGGCCGCAAATACGGTTTCGTTGAACCTTACCGTTGCGAGGACGCCGATTACATCCTGGTCGGCATGGGTTGTTACATGGAGACAGCCAAAGCGACGGTGGACTACTTGCGGGAAAAGAAAGGGATTGCCGCCGGCGCATTGACGATTTTCGTGTTCCGCCCGTTCCCAGCACGGCACATTGTGCAGGCGCTGAAAGATTGCCTGGCCTTCACCGTGTTTGAGCGGATGGACGACCCGTTGAGCACGACCGGCAACCATCTGACGCGGGAAATCAAGGCGGCGTTCTGCGACGCCATGCTGGGCGTCAACGGTCAGGATCGCATTCGCCGTATCCCACGCATTTACCATGGCGCTGCCGGTCTGGGCAGCCGCGATGTTCGTCCGGGCGACATCATCGCCGCCTTTGAAAACATGATGGACCCCGATGGTGGTCGGCATTTCTTCTGCGTCGGCATCGATCATCCGCTGGCACTGAAACGCAAAGAGGATCCCGATCTGCGACCGCCCGGGGCCTTCTCCATGCGCGGTCATTCGGTCGGCGGATTCGGTTCGGTCACGACCAACAAGATCATTGCCACCATTGCCGGCAACGTCTTCGGCAAAGATGTGCAGGCCTATCCGAAATACGGTTCGGAAAAGAAAGGCTTGCCGACCACCTATTACCTCACCATTGCCGACACGCATATCAACATCCACTGCGAACTGGAGCATGTGGATTTGCTGGTAATCAACGATCCGACGGCGATTCTGAATCCCAACGTGCTCAAGGGCGTGGTTCCCGGCGGGGCGATTTTCATGCAGTCGCCCTACACCGATCCGCGAGAAGTGTGGCAGCGGATTCCCGAATACAATCGCCGTATCATCCGCGAACGGAAGTTGCGGGTTTATTACTGCGACATGGTCAAGATTGCCCGCGAGGTCGCTTCCGAACCGGACCTGCAGATGCGCATGCAGGGCATTGTCCTGCTCGGCGCCTTCCTGAAACTTACGCCTTATGCGAAACAGGCCAATATGTCGGACGAGCAGGTGTATGCAGGCGTCGAGAAAGCGTTGCGTAAATACTTTGGCCGACGCGGTGAGCGCGTCATTCAGGACAACATGACCTGCATCAAACGCGGCTACAACGAAATGCAGGAAATTCCCCAGGAAATCATCCACAACGAATCCCTGCTTACAGGAGCGAAAGCATGAGCGCGACCATAGACGGTGTGGTCAGCGATATTCGTAATCTTCCCTCGATGAACGGCCCCAAGCCCGGGGATCCGTTCGGCAACAGCACTTACGGTACGCTGGTGGATAAACCGTACCGGCTGGTGAATCTGCCGGTGCTCGATGTCGTGGACTTCAACGAGCGGATCATTCGCGGTTACGAAGAGGGCTGGGGCGAAGAGGAACTGCCCGCGGATTTGTCGGTGGCACGGTCTCTGATCCCGGCCGGCACGGCTAATCTCCGCGACTTTTCCAATATCGCTCCCGAAATTCCCGAGTACATTCCCCAGAATTGCACCGGCTGCATGGAATGCGTGACCGAATGCCCGGACACGGCTATTCTGGGCAAGGTGATCGGCGAGGATGAGTTTGAGCGGCGTTTGCAGAGCATTCCCGAAGAAGACCGCGAAATGTTCCGCCAGCAGTGGGCCAAGACCAAAAAGTACTACGAAGGTGGCAAAAAGAAGGGTTTGCCAGGCGGGCTTTTCCAGATCATCATTGACCCGTCCAAGTGCAAGGGTTGCGCGGAGTGCGTGACCATCTGCGACGATGGCGCCTTGAAGATGGTGCAGAAGACCGACGACGTCATGCTCAAGGCGCGCAAGAGCCACCGTTACTTCAAAAACGTCGGCCCCAGCGATCCCCGGTATATCAGCGATAACCTGCTGGTGGACATGATGCTCAAGGAAGAGACGCACATTTACGTGGGCGGGGCCGGTTCGTGCGCTGGGTGTGGCGAAGGAACGGCGTTGCGGATGCTGTGCGCGGCCACGGCGAGCAAGTATGGCGACCAGTGGGGCATTGTCGCCGCTACCGGCTGCAACACCGTGTACACCTCCACGTACCCGTACAACCCCTACCTGGTGCCGTGGACGAACTCGCTGTTTGAAAACGCTCCCGCTTATGCCATCGGTATCCGCATGCGCTGGGATCAGATGGGCTGGAAGGATAAACCGCTCTGGTGCATTGGCGGCGATGGGGCCATGTTCGACATCGGTTTCCAATCCCTGAGCCGCATGCTTGCCAGCGGCATGAATATCAAGGTCTTCGTCCTGGACACGCAGGTTTATTCCAACACGGGCGGTCAGGCGTCCACGTCGTCGTACATGGGGCAGAACACCAAGATGTCGGTGCATGGCAAGGTGTTGGGCGGAAAGCAGGAGAAACGCAAAGAGATCGCCCAGATTTGCATGATGCACCCGAACACTTACGTGGCGCAAACCACCTGTGCCCATTACAACCACTTCTACAAATCGGTGCTGGGGGCATTGGAATACGAAGGCCCGGCCATAGTGATTTGCTACACGACCTGCCAGCCGGAACACGGTGTTGCCGATAATCTCGCCGCCCATCAGGCGCGACTGGCCGTGGACAGCCGGGCATTCCCGCTGCTGATTTACGATCCCCGCAAAGGCGAACGCATCCGCGAACGGCTGTCCCTGCAAGGTAACCCCGCTCCGAAAGAAGACTGGTATCGCCATCCGAAGACCGGTCAGCCAATCACGTTTATTGACTTTGCCCGCACGGAAGGCCGATTCGCCAAGCACTTCGACAAAGACGGCAATCCTTCGCCGACGCTACTGGCCGCCATGCAAGATCGCCTGGAGAACTGGCGGCTGTTGCAAGAACTTGCCGGCCTGCGCTAAGCTGGTTGGCCTGTGCCCGCAAACCGGTACGCTTTGTACCGACACCGGCCACGGATCACGAGCGACTGGCCACCGAGAACTGCCTACCTGAGTCCGGAGGGCACCGATGCGGCCAACCCAGCACGACCTCGATCCGGTAGAAACTTCCGAATGGTTAGCCTCGCTCGATGCGGTCATCGCGGCACAGGGCCGGGAGCGTGCCGAATACCTGACGGCACGCCTGTTGGAACATGCCCAGCGTCAGGGGATCGCGTTGCGACTGGGCACGACCACGCCCTACATCAACACCATTCCCGCCAGCGAGGATCCGCCATATCCCGGCGATCGGCAACTGGAACGCCGCATCCGCAGCATCATCCGCTGGAACGCCATGGCGATGGTGGTGCGGGCGAATCGCAAATATCCCGCAGTCGGTGGCCACATCGCTACCTACGCCTCCATCGCCACGCTTTACGAAGTCGGGTTCAACCACTTCTTCCGCGGCAGCACCGGCAAGGAAATCGGTGATTACGTTTATTTTCAGGGACATTCCGCGCCCGGTATTTATGCCCGTGCGTATCTGGAAGGGCGGATCAGTGAGGCCCAGCTCGAGAATTTCCGCATGGAACTGTTGCCGGGCGGTGGCTTACCGTCCTATCCCCATCCGTGGTTGATGCCGGATTTCTGGGAGTTTCCCACGGTTTCCATGGGCCTTTCCCCGCTGATGTCGGTGCAACAGGCACGGTTTTTGCGCTATTTGCAGCATCGCGGTATCGCCGACACTTCCAACACCCGCGTCTGGTGTTTTCTCGGCGACGGCGAAATGGACGAACCGGAATCCGCTGGGGCGATTTATCTGGCTGGCCGCGAAGGACTCGACAACCTGATCTGGGTGGTCAATTGCAATCTGCAACGGCTCGATGGCCCGGTGCGGGGCAATGGCAAGATTATCCAGGAATTGGAAGCCCTCTTTCGCGGCGCCGGCTGGAATGTCATTAAGGTGATCTGGGGTTGCGATTGGGACCCCTTGCTGGCTGCCGACAAAGATGGGCTGCTCGTCCAGCGGATGAATGAGGCGGTGGACGGCGATTATCAGAGATACGCCGCTTCCGACGGTGCATATATCCGCCAGCATTTCTTCGGCAAATATCCGCCGTTGCTGAAACTGGTCGAACATCTCCGCGATGATCAACTGCCGCGGTTGCGTCGGGGCGGTCACGATCCGGTGAAAGTTTACGCCGCCTACAAACGAGCCGTCGAACATCGCGGTCAGCCGACGGTCATCCTCGCCAAAACCATCAAAGGTTACGGTCTCGGCGAAGCCGGGGAAGCCCGCAACATTGCCCATCAGCAGAAAAAGTTGGAGGAACAGCAACTCCGTCAGTTTCGCGATCGCTTCGATTTGCCCATTCCCGATAGCAAAATTCCGGAAATCCCGTTTTACCATCCCGGTCCCAAAAGCCCGGAAGTCGAATACCTGCTGGAACGCCGGCGTGCTCTGGGTGGATTTTTGCCTCGCCGGGTCGTGCGGGCCGAACCGTTGCCGGCACCGCGACTCGAATCGTTCCAGGATTTTCTCAAAGGTTCCGGCGGCCGCGAAGTTTCGACCACCATGGCCTTCGTGCAATTGCTCTCGCTGTTGATGCGCGACAAAACTTTCGGCAAACTCATCGTCCCGATTGTCCCCGATGAAGCGCGAACGTTTGGCATGGACGCGCTGTTTCGACCGTTCGGCATCTATTCGCCGAAAGGCCAGCTTTACGAGCCGGTGGATAAGGGCATGCTCATCTACTACCGCGAAGCCGTGGATGGGCAGCTCATCGAGGAAGGGATCAACGAAGCAGGAGCGATGGCACTGTTCACCGCAGCCGGCACCACACCGGAAAAACGCGGCATCAACACGATTCCGTTTTACATTTTCTATTCCATGTTCGGTTTTCAGCGGGTAGGCGATTTCATCTGGGCCAACGCCGATTCGCGGGGTAAGGGTTTCCTGCTCGGTGCTACTGCCGGTCGCACCACCCTGGCCGGAGAAGGTTTGCAACACCAGGACGGCCACAGTCACGTCCTCGCTTCCACCGTCCCCACGGTGCAACCGTATGACCCGGCCTTTGCCTTCGAACTGGCCATCATCATCCAGGACGGTCTGCGGCGGATGTATGAACTGCAGGAGGACATTTTTTATTACATCACGCTGTACAACGAACGCTACGAAATGCCTCCCATGCCAGAAGGCGAGGGTGTGCGTGAGGGCATCTTGCGGGGGATTTATAAATTCCGACCAGCGCCGCGACCGACTCGCCGTGCCCTGCGGGTACATCTGCTTGCTTCCGGGCCGATGGTGCCGCAAGCCTTGCGGGCCCAGGCCATGTTGGACGAACAATTCCAGGTCCAGGCCGACGTCTGGAGCGTGACCAGCTTCGTTCTGCTCCGCCGCGAGGCTCTCGATGTGGAACGCTGGAACTGGCTGCATCCGCAAGAACCGCCCCGCAAACCGTACATCACCCAGCTATTCGAAGCCGAACCCTGGCCGGTCGTCGCTGTCTCCGATTACATGAAGATTCTGCCGGACGGCGTCGCCAAGTGGATTCCCCAGGGTGTTTTTTCGCTAGGCACGGACGGTTTCGGTCGCAGTGCCGATCGCGCGTTACTCCGCCGCTTTTTTGAGGTGGACGCCGAATCAATCACCCTGGCCGCTCTCTATCAACTCGCCCGTGCTGGCAAGATCGAGATGCGGAAAGTCGCCCAGGCGATGAAACATCTCGGCCTGGATCCGGACAAGCCCAACCCGATGACCAGCTGACGCCACTCCCTCGCGGCCGTGCTGCGGCGTGCATGTCTGCCGATGAAATAACACCGCTACCGCCGATGAAATAACATCGCTATCGATGCACCAACGTACGTTCACAAGAGCGGCGGGAGTCAGCCCGCCGTGGCCCGGAAATCGCACCTGCGAGGACAATTCCGCACACATCTGCACACGCCCGTCGCACGCAGCACCAAGAGCGGCGGGCGTCAGCCCGCCGTGGAAACGAAACGCACTTGCAGGACGGTTCGCTTTGCGTTCGGCGAACAACGCCACCAGCAGCGGCGGGCGTCAGCGCGCCGTGGGTTTGTAAACCGCGTTTCCAATTGCAATGCGATGAATTTCGCCGCTTCGAGGCTTCGAGTTCGCATCGGCAATGCACCCTACGGGGGCCTTACGCCTTCGGCGCCTTCACCTGGAGTGCGCCGAGGGCGATGAGTTCGCACGCCGAATCCATCCCACGGGGGGCTTACGCCCCCCGCTCTTGTTGCAGTGCGAGTGTTTGCCGGCAAAAAACGATTTTTGCGATACAC
>VAPR01000157.1_pt1 | contig 48715 bp, 37 predicted proteins | sample 3380701 | NCBI WGS metagenome assembly VAPR01 (sample SAMN11536904, study PRJNA540576) | hot springs metagenome | isolation source: hot spring wet sediment | place: Spain: Lobios | collected 2014-01
AAAGGTCTGGATTCCTCGCAGGCTCGCTTGCCACTGCCCTTGCTGGAGCAATTTTTGGATAATCGGCTCGGGCGGATAGCATGTTGCTAGGCCAAAAGCCTTGACGGCCTGGAGCGCCACCTTCCACTGCTGTCGCTCCAGCAGCCGACGTATTCCCGCAGCCGCAGCCTCGGCAAACGCTTCCCGTTGCAGCCCAAAGGCTCGAATGGCTCGTAGCGCCGCCTTCCACTGCCCCTGATCCAGCAACTGCATCACCTGCGCGGCCACTGCCTCTGCAAACGCCTTCTTCTGAAGTCTAAAAGCCCGGATTCTCCGCAGAGCCGAATCCCAGTACCCCTTGTCAAATAACCGCCGCACCTCTGCAGCAGCTGCTTCTGCATACACCTCCTGCGGCAGGCCAAAGACCTGGATGCCCAGCACGGCCTGATTCCACTGTCCCTGATCCAGCAACTGCCGCACCTGTTCGGCCGCCGCCTCCATAAATGCCTCCGGTTGTAGACCAAAGCCCTGGATTACCCACAAGGCTGAAACCCACTGCCGCTGCTCCAGCAAGCTGTCAATAAGCTGGCGAATCTCATCGGCTAAGAGATTTTGGAGTCCAAGCCCTGAAGCCAGCAAAATCAGATGAAGAATTCTAAATTGGTACTTGTACCGCCAAGTCAGCCACAATTGGGCCGCTTGCTTCTGCAACCCCGCTGATATTTTCAAATCCCTACTCTGCAACGGTTGCAAAAGTGGCTGGCTGAATGCCGTGGCGGATTTACCCAACCGCTCCAGCGCAACGAGTGTGGCGCGCACGGCTGGTTCGTCCCCAGTGAATGCTTGCGAAATCTGTCGAGCAATGCCCTTCAGTCGCCCGTGTGCCTGGCGCTGACGCAGATGCTCGGCCAGTAAGGTGCCATCTCCCAGAACATAAATCGCTTTGAGGAGTTCGCCGAGTTCCACGTTCCTGGCCTCGGCGTAATTTACCTCCCGCACTCGTCGTCGCAGTTCTTGCAGTTCCGTCGGCCTTTTCCGCACGGAACTGAGCAGGCACTCGGCGGCCACTGCCGGCTCGTTGCGAACAAGCCACTGGAAAAGACTGTCTGGATTTTGTAGTAGCCCGTAGAGCAGCACCAGCGGTTCCCGCCACTGCGGCTGACCTCGCAATGACTCGATTGCCTGAGGGTCGGCTTCGTACCGCCATTTCAACCCGCAGGCGGCAAAGTACTCCTGATACATTTCGTGGGCAAACGCCAGTTGCTCCCCCTGGTCGGCCAGCAAATGATTGTCGCACACCTCGCGGACAAACCTGGCCGAATCCACCCCATAACCCATATCTTGGCTCCGCTGCCTGACGATCTGCCAAGCCTGCAAACGCGGAAAACTGACACGTCCTGCTTGCCGTGTCTGGTAGCCGAGTTCGCTGAGCAGATCGAGCTTGATGTCACGGGGCGTTTGCGGCCCCTTGCTTTCCTCGCGTTTGAGCAAGTATTCCACGAACTGCCGCAAAAGCTGGCCGCGATTTTCGGGCAGGTCACCTTTCGCCTTCAGCCCGACCTGGGCAAGCATCCACAACTGCAACGGATTGCGCCCCCATTTCCACAACCGCGAATTTCGCCGCAGTGTGCGGGCAAAAGTTTGCCCCGTCGCTCATCCGAAAAATGCCGTTTCAGGAAGTCCACAATCTGGTCATCGGTCAGCCGATCCAGCCAGAACACGGGGAGCTTCAGGCGTTGCCGGGGCATGTGCCCCCGACTGGTGATCACCAGACGGGTCTGCGGATACTCTCCAATCAGCTCCTCCAGTTCCCGCAAGGCTTTCTCCTGCAGGTCGTCCTGCACTTCGTTCAACCCGTCCAACAACAAAATCCATTTCCCTTCGGCAATTTCTCTGCGGAATTGCTCGAAGCCACCGTCCACCTGCGAGCCATTGCTGCCCAGGGTTTTTCGGAGCAGGTGCCATAAGCCGCCTTCCGGATGATCGCGATAGTAGCGCAGTTCGGACGTAGATAGGCACAGGGCGAAACTGCCGCGGATTGTTGAGAAGAGACCGGGCCTGCAAATAGGCATAATGCTGCAAAGAGGTCGTTTTGCCAGCTCCCGCATCGGCAATCAGGATCAACCGGCCCACCTGCTCGAACAAGTCGTGTACCTTGCCCCGCCGCAATTGCGGCAGACTCGCAACGCGCTCCTCGGCTTCCTCCTCATCCTCTTTGCCAGTCTCATCTTCTTGCTCATCAGCTAGGTCATCTTGTGCATTCTCTGCCGGCAACTCTCCGGCCGTGAGTTCGGCCAGGCCCGATTCGTCATCGGCAGGTAATTTTTCCGCGTCTAATAGCACCCAGCGACGTATATGCTCTTGCCAGCGCTGTAGCAATTTTTCCAGATACGACTTACGTGGCAACACGAAAAGTAAGCTTTCCAGCTCCCGTTTGTGTTTCACAGTCGCCCACAACATGGTGAGCCAGAAATCTACAAACGCTCGAGCAACTTCCAGTTCGGACAGTTCGGGCGTGGCGTGAGAAAGCTTGTTGCGGATGTTCCTGGCCCGAAAGGCAAAGTCGCAGTATATTCGACGACTTGCGTCGGTGATCAGCCCAAGGCCGGGAAAATTCAGTAGGTCTGTGAACATCGGCTCGCGGGGAGGACGCCCCGGCTCGGCTGGCCGACCCAGTGTCGAATAGGCTTCCGGTGCGGCGAGTTTCACAATGCGCTTCAGACAGGTTTCTGCCGCCACGGCTAAATCGCGCAGGCAACTGATTCGTCTACCGCAGTCACTGGCCTGACGGTAGCCTTCAACCGCAGTAACAACTGCTCCCAGAAGCCATCCAGATCAGGGTCATCTACGGGCAATTGGGCGACCCGGTAAAACAAATCCAGCGCCTCATGCAAAGGCGTATCGGCCCCGAACTGTTGCCAGTCGCTTGCACACTGTCGGCGAATCCACTCCTGGTGCTTTTGCCAAGTGTCTTGCGGCATGGATTCTTCGCCCCTGGAACGCCCTGGCCTGATTTTAGCCTACGCGCAACCCATTCTTCCGGCCAACATCCGCAGCCGCTCTTCCGGTAACCCGCCGAAAGCATGAGCGACTTCGCACCATGTTGGCCGGACGAATAACGGATGCTGTACTCGCCCTTCAAGCGGTCCGTCCGAAATAGGCTCGACCTCACACGGGGTGCAAGCACTTTCGTCCAGATGCATTATGCTGCGACTCCATAAACGGATTGTCTCGCGGAGCTCGCAGCCGGTCGGGCTGGTAAGCGATGTTGATGCGGAGGCTGGCCAGGCAACACGACCGAATAGCCGTCAGCGGGGCGCTTACGGTAATGGATGCGTACTGTTGTGCTGGCATATTCGCAGGTACGGCGGATTTGCTATCATGGCAGAAAGTCGAAACGCTCTCCAGAAGCCGTACAGGAGCAGTGAGGATGGCCTGGTGGCAAGCGGTGGACTGGTATCCGCTGGTGTTACTGGTGCTCGGTATAGCATCCATTTCCGTGTTGCTGCTCTACTGGCGGTTGAATGCTTTTCTGGCGTTGCTGATAGTAGCGTTACTGGTGGGCCTGCTGTCGCCCCGGGTCGCTTACCGTCAGGACTCAAAATCAGGCGAGCGGAGATTCGCACCGGATCGTGTGGCCGCTGAGGTAGCCCGCGGATTTGGCGAGACGATGGGTGCGATAGGCATTGTCATTGCTCTGGCGACCATCGTCGGCCGGGCCATGACCGAGAGCGGCGCCGCCGAGCGGATTGTGCGTAGCAGCGTGCGTATTTTCGGAGAGGAGCGAGCGGCTCTGGCGTTACTGACCGCGGCGTTTTTGCTGGGTATTCCGGTCTTTTTCGACACGGTGTTCCTGATCATGGCACCGCTGGTACTGGCGCTGGCCTTTCGCCGACCACAAAGCTACCTGACTTACATCATGGCGGTGGCAGCCGGGGCCGGCATCACTCACTCCCTGGTACCACCGACTCCGGGCCCGCTGGTGGTAAGCGCGCGGCTGGAGGTGGATCTGGGTCTGGCTATACGAATGGGGGTTCTGGTCGCGGCACCGCTGGCCCTGATCGGGTTCGCTTACGGTAGCTGGATGAATCGCTGGCAACCGGTGCCGGTTCGACTCGATGACCCTAACAAACGGCAGTCGCTTCAGGCCCAGCTACAACGAGCCGATGCTGAGTTGCCGAGCCTGGCCGTGGCTTTGTTACCGATTTTATTGCCGCTTGTCTTGATCAATTTACCCACGCTTGCGCAGATACTGGCAGCACAGGACAAACCGACGAACAACTGGTCGGCAGTTATCAACTTCGTCGGCGAGCGCAATGTCGCACTGTTGCTGTCGGCTCTGGTATCGCTAGGGCTGACGGCACGCCAGCGTAACTGGAGCCGTACCGATCTCGGCCGATTCACCGCGTCCGCTCTCGACGAAGCGGGTATGATTCTGCTGGTAACCAGTGCGGGAGGTGCTTTCGGTAAAATGCTGCAAATGGTCGGCGTCGGCGAAACGCTCAGCCGCATGGCAGAGCATCTGAACATCCCACTACTGGTGCTGGCATGGGGACTGACGGCCATACTGAAGATCGCCCAGGGATCGGCTACGGTAGCCATGATTACCACCTGCGATATTGTGCGAGCAGCTATCGCCCAGAGTGTCGGACTTCCGGCAGAGCAGTTGACCGTTACCGAGATGAGCGCGTACCTCGGCTATCACCCTGTTTACTTGATGCTAGCGATTGGTTGCGGCTCCAAAATAGGTTCGTGGATGAACGACAGCGGTTTCTGGGTGGTGTGTCGCGCTGCTGCCCTGACCGAAAGCGAAACGCTGAGGAGCTGGACGATTGGTCTGGTGATCATGGGACTGGCCGGGCTGCCGATCGTGTGGCTGCTGGCCAGCTTCTGGCCGCATCCGCTGTAGGATTCATTCGGCCGGGCCGGGAACCCTGCCGAACACCCCTTGGCTTGAACACACTATAGCGTGAGTTGGAAGATGCTCGACTGGAATATCTGGAAAGAGTTGGTGCAATCGGCGCGATGTGTGGCATTATTGACGCATGTTCGCCCGGACGGAGATGGACTCGGCTCGTGTGAAGCACTCCGCCTGGCCTTGCTATCGCTTGGCAAACAGGTCCAGCTGTTCGTGCCAGGCAACATTCCTGATCGTTACCGCTTTCTCGACCAGGACCACTGCTGGATCAGCGTGCCTCAAGGTCAGGTACCACCGGACTATCTCTTGCACGCGGATTTACTGATTATTGCCGACACGGGTACCTGGTCGCAATTAGCTGGCCTGGCAGATGCGGTTCGGCAAAGTCCTGCCAAGAAGGTGGTGATTGACCACCATGAAACACAGGACGAACTCGGAGCGATGCGCTTTGTGGATACGCAGGTGGAGGCGACGGGACGGCTGACCTGGCAGGCGTTACATGCGCTGGATGTGCCGATTACTCCCGCGATAGCGCGAGCACTGTTCGTCGCCATTGCTACGGATACCGGATGGTTCCATCATAGCAATACCCAGGCCCGCACCTTTGCCCTGGCCCACGAGCTGGTTCAAGCAGGTGCTGATCCACATGCTTTGTACGAACTGATTTACGAACAAAACACCCTGGCACGGTTGCGACTGGTGGGTTTGTTTTTGCAACGACTCCGGCTGGCCGTTGGTGACCGCGTCTGTTACGGCGTGGTGCGTTTGGACGACTACCAGGAAACAGGGGCTCAGCCGCTGGATACCGAAGAGTTGATCAATTTCACACGCAGTGTCGCCGGGGTAGAAGTGGGGGTGCTCTTTATCGAACAGCCTCGCGGTGGAACCAAAGTCAGCTTTCGTTCGCGAGGTCGAGTGAATGTGGCGCGGTTAGCGGAACGCTGGCACGGTGGCGGTCACGCTGCCGCTGCTGGTGTCATTCTCGATCTGCCCCTGGAACAAGCGATCCCGCTCGTGCTCCAGGCCATCGAAACAGAACTCGCTGCCCAGTAGCACGTAACCAGCTTTCAGACATAGACCATGGAAGGCTTACCACCAGCAGAATCCATGCTTTTTCCAGAACGGTGGGCACGAGAGTTAGAACAACACCTGCCGCAATATTTGCCCCGTCAACGCTGGTTCGGCGGCAAAGCAAAAACAATTCGTCATGTTCGCCTCGTAGATTTTCTCCGCCTGCGAGCACCGTTGAATGCCAGCGCCCAGACTGGTGACCGAGTAAACGCAACCGTCCATGCAAGCAATTCCCAGATGCCCGGCGAAAATGCAGAGCCTGAAGGGAGCGGCCGACGACCACATACATCCGCAAGCCAGGCGGAATTGGTCTTCTGGTTGCTGATCGTATCGGTGCACTACACCGAGGGGGACAGCGAATTTTACACTTTACCCGTTGCGCTGGCTTTGAGCGACTCTGCGATCCCTGAAGGGAGCGTTATCGTTCGCTGGCCACAAGCCGACAAAGAAGTGGTGATCGCCGAGGTTACGCGCTGTCCGGAGTTCTGGCTGGCACTTGCGGCACGGATGATGTTCTGGACGCACGACACCGACGAGGGGAGTCCTGCACAAACGGCATCCTGGTCGGTGGTACATACCCAGGCATTCTCACTGGCCCAGCTCGCTTCTTTTGAACCAGGCGACCTGGCGATTTTTGCCGGCGAACAAAGCCAGAATTTAGCCGTGCTCGGGCAAAGTGTCGTGGTAAAACTCTTCCGGCACTTTGAAGCGGGGATTAGTCCTGACTGGGAAATCAGTCGGTTTTTGACCGAGCAACAACACTTTGCTTACATACCGCCAGCTCTGGCCGCACTGGAATATCGCCCGCTTCGGTCAGGCTGGTCGGAGCAAGGTGGCGCTGTTTCATCGGCTCAGCGCACGCATTGCGAAGCGACCACGTTAGCCATGGTGACCGGCTACCGGCCCAATCGCGGCGATGCCTGGAAGTGTCTTCTCGAAGAGCTCGCTACGGCCTGCGACGTTGTTCTGGCCGGAAATAATCTTCCCGATGGGGCCGATTCCGAACTGCCTGCGCTACCTGACGGCTATGACGGTGTTCTCTTTCTGTTAACCGCCGCAATGAGTGAGCCGCAGCAGCTCGCGCAAGCGACAAGCATGCTGACACAGCCGATTCTATTCCGGGGACGATATACCGCACGAGTGAATCTGCTCGGCCAGCGAACGGCACAGCTACACCTGGCCCTGGCTGATTCCCGCGATCCCGCCTTTGCTCCCGAACCGATTGACATGACCTGGCAGCAAGCGGTGGCCGAGAGTTGTGTTCGGCAGATTAAGCATGCGCTGGATTTGTTGCGACGACGTTTAGCTGACTTGAATCCCGCTACGGTCATGCTGGCCGACCAGGTTTTGCAGCAGGAAGAACGATTGCAAACACGTGCGTGGGCCATCAGTCAACGGCTTGTGGAAGGGCAACGCATTCGCATTCACGGCGATTATCATCTGGGGCAGGTGCTATGCACAGACGAAGACTTCGTTTTGCTGGACTTTGAAGGCGAGCCAACTCGCCCGCTGGCCGAGCGTCGCAGCAAACAATCTCCTTTGCGCGACGTTGCCGGCATGATTCGCTCCTTCCACTACGCCGTGGCCAGCACTTGGCGAGCGCGAATTTCCGGACTCAGTCCAACGCAGCGAAAGAAAATTCGCCGCTGGCTCGAGCAATGGTATCTCTGGACAGCCGTCAGTTTCTTGCGCGGTTATCTGAAAACGCCGCACATAACGAGCTTATTGCCCGCACGGATGCCGGAGGTGCACCTGCTCTTGTCCGTTTTCCTTCTGGAAAAAGCCGCATACGAACTGGCTTACGAATTAAATCACCGACCCGATTGGGTGGATATTCCCCTGCAGGGATTGCTTAGCCTTGCTGGCGAAAAATTCACAGCACTCTCTTCCGACCCGTCTTTCTCCGGGAACTAAACATGCTGCTGACAATTGTGGCAAGCGTCTGTTTGCTGGCCTGGGTCAACGGTGCCAACGACAATTTCAAGGGCGTTGCCACACTCTTTGGAGCTGGCGTCGCCAATTACCGTCGTGCTCTGGGTTGGGGCACCACTGCGACCTGGTTGGGCGGAATTGCGGCAGTCTATTGGGGACAGGATTTGCTCGCCCGATTCAGCGGACTGCATGTGCAGCCCAACTGGCCGGATCCCTCATTTCCTTTGGCGGTAGGTCTCGCGGCTGCGATCACCGTGACCTTCGCCACGCAACTGGGCATGCCTGTATCCACCACCCATGCGCTGATCGGCGCCCTCACGGGAGCCGGACTCGCTAGTGGCCACGATTTCCCATGGCGCACTCTGCTCAACACCATTTTCCTGCCCCTCCTGGTTAGCCCGGTGGTGGCCATGACAATTACCCTGGCGCTGTATCCTCCCTTGCGCTGGGCGAGACGGCGGCTGGGTATCGTCAAGCGCAGTTGTGTATGCATCGGTGCCGCAGAAGCGGAAATTTTGCCTGCGGAAGTTTCTGCGCTGGTGCGTGCTATGCCCTTGCAGATTAGCGTGGGTAACATGAACCAGTGCCAGGAGATTTACGCTGGTCGGTTACTGGGGTTGCCAGCAGAAAAAGTCCTGACAGTGTTGCACTATCTTTCGGCAGGCCTGGTGAGCTTTGCCCGCGGCTGGAATGATACGCCGAAAATCGCCGCTCTGTTGATTATTTGCCCCGTGTTCCAGGGGCGACCTTCACTGGCCCTGCTGATAGTGGCAGGGGTAATGGCTGCGGGCGGTTGGCTTATGGCCGAGCGTGTTGCAGAAACTCTCAGCCACAAGATTACTCCCATGAACGCCGGGCAGGGTTTCACCGCTAATTTAGCTACCGGTGCACTGGTATTGCTGGCGAACTGGTACGCCCTGCCAGTCTCGACGACGCATGTCAGTGGCGGTAGTTTGTTCGGACTGGCCTGGCTTACCGGTCAAGGTCGGCTGGGGATTATTGCCAGTATTGCCCTATGCTGGGTGTTTACCCTGCCGATCTCGATGGTGTGTGGTTACTGTCTGCGGGCCATTTTCTAACACCGCGCCGACTATCGCAGCTGATTTCGAATTACGCTGACAGCTTTTTCACGAGCCTCTGGGCCAGCATCCGGAGAATAGTTAGCATCCCTGACATTCGGGAAAAGCTCGCGCAAATTCGCCCAGGCAAGATAACGAAGTCCGGCCCGTTTGCCGCGCAGCATAATCTCCAGCAGGCGATTGGCTATCTCGCGATCGCCAATCGGATACCCACGCAACAGTTCCAACAATAATTGGGCCTCCTCAGGCTCGTAACGAAAAGCAGCCCTTACCGCTTGCACCAATTGCTCAGCCTGGTTCGGATATTGCCCGAGCCAGTAATGTAACGCTTCCCGCGCGGCCAGGCGGATGTCCGGCTGAGGCCGGTTATCCAGGACGCGGACTAGTTCATCAAGCTGGTTGCAAACGGCCAGGCCGAACACGGCAAGGTAAGCCTGGTGGCGCTGGTTCGTGTCGAGTTGCTCGATAAGCGCCTGCCGGGCTCCTGCGAGCTGCTGTGCCGGATTTTCCACGGCAGCACGCTGGTACACAGCTCGTTGGAACGCTTCCAGTTCTGCTCGCAATGTGGCTGGCAGTTTGACTGGCTTTTCCGTCCAGGACGCCGGACCAGGAGCAGGCAGCATGAGCGGGCGCGGATGCGGTAATTCTGGGTCAGGCACATCCGCTAACACACGCGAATACGAAAAGACAGGAAAGATTTGCGAGACTCCATCGGGAGTCGTTCGCCGCCACAGCACGCCGCTTTCCAGTGTCCACAGTTCGCGATTGGGCAGGGATTGGACTGGCTCGCGTCCGCGCTGCAATCGCCAGGTGACAGCCACCAAAATACGCGGAGCACCAGGCGGTAGATAGACATCCCAGGTTTCTTGTCCTGCAAAGCGTAAACGCAAGCGCGTTGCCGTTTCTTTTCGCCCGGTGAATACAAACCAACCACGCTCGAGAAGCAGATCGGCATCGTAAGTCGGTTGCGGCGTAAAAATCTGGCACATTGTGTCCAGAACCGGCTCCGGGTGAATCTCCGGGATGTTTCCTACCAACTCCACATGAACACCGCTGTCGAGGCGAAATGCAGCACGATAGCCGGGCCAGACTTGAAGATGCTGTCCGGCCGAGAGTTTGTCCTGCGGTTGGAGTAATCGCATTTGCTTGCCGTCCGCGCTCCAGGTGCAAAACAAACTATCTGCAACTCCGGAAAGAGCCGATGCGCCCAAAACTCGCCCATCGTTCACCGGTGGCGAAATGCGGCCCAACAACTCCGCTACCTCACGCGGCTGGAACTCTCTCGGTATCGGCTCGAATCCCTCCGGCACTACGAACTCTTCTTTCGGTTCCGGTTTCGGAATCTCTGGACTTGGCCGCGGTGCTTGGGCTTCCCAGGGGAATTCGCCGATCAGCGACGTTGCCAGGCACCCGGGGCCGATCGCTCCATGGGCAACAAACATCGGCATAAGCAACAGCCACCCAGACAGCCGGCGACTCTGCTCTGCGTCTGGAACAAAGGTTGTCGGTTCGGCCGCCGGTTTCACCTGACCTTGTTCCACGGTTTCCGGACGAGAAGTTTCCTCACGCGTTGCTTTTGCTGCTTGCGTGCTGGAAACGGTTCGAATTGTGCTGCGACTGACGGCGAAGTACAGCGAAACGGTCAATCCCAGCAGTAGTAGCATAATCACGGCCAATGGTACCACCCGCTTCGACCAGGGCCCGTGAACCATCATGGGTAAGCCCAACAACCACGCCTGCTCTTCCGGTCGCAGGGCCGGCACTTCTTGGGAAGTGCTGCGAGCAGCGGGTACTGCTGTCGGTCCGGACTTGCTTTCTGCTCCTTCCAGCAAACCGTACATTCGCCGATACGCACTGGGCGGCGTGCGGGACCGATCCAGCTGCGCACCCCCATAGAGCAACTGGTGGCAGGTCGCTACCTCAGCCAGCACAGCATCATCCTGCAAACATCGCTGCTCCAGTTCCCCAGCTTCTTCCGGCGATAAAGTTCCTTCCAGATACTGTGCCAGCAAGGTCGCCGGAAGAGCTTCTTCCTCCCGTTCGCCCTCGCTCAACAGCGAACGACGCCGGGTAACCCGCTGGATGCGGGCGACCAGCTCTTGCAATTCCTTGCTCTGAGCGATGGCCTCGCTCACCTCCCGCAGTGTTCGTGCTTCCAGAGCATCATCCAAATACGCCAGTACCTGCTTCAGCGACAACTGCGGCATAACTCCCCCTTTCTATCCGCGCCTGTCTCAATTACTGTGCGCAAAAGGCCAGAATCACCGAGCTACAAATCTATCCTCATTATCCCTGGTTGGAAAGTTACTCCTTCATTCGCCCGTCATTAGGGTCTGTCCCGTGTTTATTAGTGACTGTGCACACCGACTTTCGTTCACCTTGCGCTTTACCCGATGCCTGGCGAGAGGTGTGGGTGGTTTGCTCGCAAACCTCCGCGAACAAGAACGTCCCTTTACCCGCTGCTTGGCGAGAAGTGTGGCCCGAACAAAAGAAGGTCACACCGACCTTCGTTCACTTTGAGCTTTACCCTGCCAACCGCGTTGGCTGCGCTAGTTCAGCCATCCTTTGGCTTAGCTTCTCTGTGAAACGAACCAGAAACTCTCCATGCAGATTGGCTGCCGGTTCTTGTCCGACTATTCGCTTGGCCGGAAAGAATATTCCTCGTCAAGCGGGGCGGCGTATCACCGTATTACTGTACAGGCTGTTAACGTGTCCAACTTTGGCAGCGAGGGTTGCGAGTCAGCGTACCACCGTATTACTGTCCAGGGGTTGCATCTGCGACCAGCCTGCGAGACCGTGCCCATGTCGGCGTATCACCGTATTGCTGTGCAAAGCGGCATTTTCGCTGGATCGCCGACTCACTCATTCACGCGGTTGGGCTGATAGGCTAGCAAAGCTTTTTCTAGTTCCGACTCAAAACTCGGGATAGGACAAGCCGCATCCGCAGAACCTTGCGTTACCGGAAGCAGTTTCAAACCGACTCTTTCAAACTGCGTCAGGATTTGCCGATACCTACTAAGCTGATTAGTTCGTCGAGTGGCGTCCCCTTGGCCTAAGTTGAATGGGATGCACGTAAACATCTGGGCCAGCTGGGACGAAGCGCGATGCAATATCGCCGTTCTACCTAGCAGGTCTCGGGTGTTGCGAGCACCAGACTTACATTCCAAGTGAATTAGAACCGCATTCTTCAAAACCAGAACAACATCCCAATCCGTCAAGTCCGAACCACTACCCTTCTTCATTTTCCTCGGTTTCGTCTTGGTCTCTGGTGGCTGCGAGGCTCGCTGTTCCGAAAACGCCTTACTGATTTTGACATTCATCCAGGCGGAGCGAACGACACCGTACCCCTGGCGTTCGTTCAACAGCGCCACCACGCGGCGGGCAACCTCTGCTTCGAATTGATAACCAGGATGCAGGCCGGCAGGTTCAATGCCTCCGGAGTTTCTTACCGGCCAGATGCAATTTTTATTTGTGGCTTGGTGATTGGCGACCGTAAGAATATCGTCCAGATCCAACCGTTGCCTCTGGTACGGACGAATCTCCGGACGTTGACGAAAAGCGCGTGGGAAAATCCAGAGCTCAGCCGGCCGATCTGCACCATAAACAATCGTGGGTTCTAAGTCATAAAATGCGCTATAAGGCCCAAAAGGACTGAGTTTTGTACCGCCATTAGCCACGATGAGTGGTTTTAGATATAGCTCCCGGCATAGCTGGATTATAGCTGTGCATGCTTGCGCAATGCGGAAGGGATCATTAATTTGTTCTATGCTTACAGGCTGCAAAATATGCAGTCCGTATTTTTGCAATACACGGTTTGCCCCTTTGGTCCACTGATTAGTTCGCGCCTGGGGACTTTCTAACCAAATGACTTTATCTCCGGGCGATGCCAGTTCTAATATCGGTGGCAGGTTAGCTATATTCTGACCGGTTGCCGTTACAATGAAAAGTTGCTGCATGGTCCGCCTATTATGTTCGCCGATTGACTAAGACTTGCTCTTATTGTTGGCGCAGCTGGGAAATCTTATCTACATTCCGCGGAAAGCGTTATATAGATTTTAGATAAGGTGTCCGTTGGCGGAGCCATTTATCTTCTCTTTTCGCCTTTACCCCGCTGGGATTGCTGGCTCTGAGCATCGCTTTCCAGTAAAGGCAAACCTAGATCGTTAACCAGGTCCGGCAAAGCATAACCGTTCACCACTTGATTCCTTTGAGTTTTCTCATTCGCTACGAACCATTCGTAGGCTCTTCCCTCTGGATGTGGTTTTTGTTGACCACGCGGATAATGTACCGGCAATCCGTCATCGAAACCCTTAGCCATCCGCAGGAATGCAGCGATGAAGGAAATCGCCTCAAACGATTTGGTTGCGCCGTAAGCCCGCACTACGGCATCTTTGAATGTCTGGATTACTGCTTGCTGGGCTAAGGTCTCGGTAAGGGCTTCAGGAAAAATCTCATCGAGACTGCTGTAAATTTCCTTCCAGGTTTTTCCGTCATAAATGCGGGTGCTGTTCCAGTCAATGTCCAAACGAATGCTACCGAAGCCCAGTGGCTTACCGCCGCCGAAACGGTGATAGTGTTCCTTAGGTAAACTAAGCAACCAGAGCAATGCTCCGAGTTCGACCTTAGACAGGTTGGTGATATGGATGTCGAAAGTGAACTCGGTGCCCGGTTTCACCCAGCCCTGAATAGAACGATTCTGATCGTCGCGCTGCTCCTGACCGTTGAGCATAGGCCGGCGATATTCCTGGAAATATTTCCCATCCATTGCCTGCTGGGTGCGATCTACCATCGAATTGTCCCAATATCGCTCAGGCAGTTTATGATGGGGATAAACCTTTCGGCCTCGCAGACCCTTGCCGGAAGAGTAGCCAGCTTTCTCCTTATCTAAACCGTCCTTCTGGGCCTCACCGTCGGGACTGGCAGCGACATAGAAGCGTGCCTGTTGCGGCTTCGGCTGCCCGAGAATGGCCAGCGGCAGGCCAAGCTCTCGTTTTGCCTCTTCACCATACAGGTTGCGCTTCTGCTTGTTGAACCATTCGATGGCGTCTTCAGGAGAAGTTTGGCACGTTATCGGACCTATACGCAGATGGCCGCGATAGGCTCCTTTACCTTCCTGATTGACCCAACCAAAAACGCGATCCGCCGGGGAGAGTTCCTTGATCTGAGTCGCTGGTCGAAGGGATGGGGGTACCAGGGAAAGTGGGGAAACAGAATAAAGATCCCTGGAAATTGTTACAGGATAGATGCCACTAATCCTGGAGTTGTTTTCAAGGCGAACATAGCAAAGCGTTCCAGGCTTAAGTTTGAGGTATTCTTTATCCCATATATGTCGAGACCATGCGGTTCTTCCCGGTTCGTTTCCTAGATAGTCAGTTGGGTTTTCTCCTCTTATACGCCGTTGTTCCAAGTCCTTTACGTGAGTTTGCTGATAGTTCTCGATCAATTCGGTCCAGAGTCGCCTTATTCGCTGGGCTTCCTCATTTGTGAGGACCAGCAAGCGGTCTTTACTGGTGACCACGAAGACCCGCTCGTAGCGCTTAGTGTTAATGTTAGGCTCAGTGATAAGCACCCATCCCTCATAATAACCTTGAGGAACTGTACGTTCCGTATAGCGCTTTATCTCAGACACCCGACCATTACCTTCTACCCGTACCAGGACATGATCGCCATTCTCTGGGAGAGAATTATCAGGATAGCGCAAAGCGGCCCGGCTCTCTCCTTTCCTACGGTCATTGCGCTGAGGACGTTGTTCATAACGAGGCAGTTTTGCCGCTGACTTGAGCCAGAGTTGGGAAAGGAGGCGAATGACAACGCGGTCTTCTTCACATTCTTCAACACGGGCTGGTACCACTTCGATGCGTGCTGGTCGTCGAAAAGCCAAGCGGGCACCATGCCCCGTCGCATCTCGACTACCGCTGGCTTCATGTCCCGGGAATACGGCCAGGCGGGAATTAGTAATCGCTTCGTAAGCCGAACGCAGCATTCCCTTGAGGGAGGTCGGCGGGATATAGGGTTTGCCGTCGGCGTCGAGACGCACGGGAAAGCTTTTATGACCGTTGCCAATGTCGGTAGCGTTGGCGGCGTCGGGGAGCAACAGGGGCGTAATGGCCGTCATTTTGACCCGAATGACGCCAGTATAACGATCTGGGAACAAACGGTGGTGGCCGACCGGCTCATGATCGCCTAAGTCCGGATCATTAGTCTTTCGAGGAGGGGCAGGGATGAAATTGTAAGGATTATGGAAAGCACGCTGTAGGCTGGTCTTACTTGTCTGGCTAGGCGTCGGCTGGGGTTGACGGCCCGTCGAACCACTTGTGCCCACCATAGGACGAGCACCGCTGGCAGCTTGTGGTCTTGTTGAAGAGGCTGACGGAGGAACGAAAGCCTGACCCTTGCGGCGTATTCGTTTGACAGCACCGCCCTCCTGATCAAACTCCACCTCCACACCATCGAGCTGTTGTATCGTCCGGGAATCCCGGCGCAGTTGTTCTAAGTCGGCGGAGAGTTCGCCTTGCGGAATTTGAGCGAAGACAGGTTTGCCTTTTTTGCTGGTGTATTCCAACACGAGTGCTTTATTCGTAGTAACGCGCAGTTTGCCTTCAGCCACGGTTCTTCTCCTTTCGCTGATTTATTTCTGTGGGTTGATGCTAAATCCAGTGAGACGTTCTTCGAAGACGACCACGTTGCCGTGATCACGCTCGACTAAATATTCGATGCTACGCAAAAGCACATCAGCCTTATCAGGAACGTCCGATACAGGCACCTGCAAGGCGCCGACGCGCGCCATAGCAATGGTGCTCCAGCCATCTAATGTTTGGCCAGTGCCCTGTCCCCAGAGTAAATACGTTTGTTCGAGTGTTTCTAACACGTCTTCTTTATGCACATTCCAGTCGTTGCGAAGTTTGGCGACCAGGTCTGTTTCTGCCAGGATCACCGCGCGATGCTGTTTAGCAGCGGTTGGGTCATTTAGCCAGCGTAACTCCAGCTTATCCGTAAAGATGCGTGCTTCATATGCCTGTGATATATCTAAGGTTCGACCGGCGGCATTCAAAAACTGACCCGCGGCAAAGCGAGCGAGGTAAAACTTCTCCGGAGTAAAGAGAAAAGCTGTTGCCGGGTCTCCGTTAGCAGCTAATGCAAAAGCATCGCCTGCCTGTAGCAGCGATAAGCCCTGCCGGCGGTAAATGTATAAGGTCTTGCTCATGTATTAGCTCCTTGGCTGGAAGTCCTAGCTCACTGAGTTTCTTGCAACCATTGCCGCCAGGCTTGCTTGATTTCCTCGGGCACGCTAATAAGTTGGCCATTTTCAATCCGCACCTGGGCAAGCTTAGCTAGGGTACTATCCGTTGTACTTATCGCGAAGCGCACGTTGATGACGCGAATGCTACCCATGCCGCGATGTGTAGCGAACCCTAATGGGATGCGGTCTTGAGCCAGGTCGCGCAATATCAGCAGTAATAGCGCCACCGCAGGTAAACGTTCATTAGAAGGGAGACGCTGGAAATCGAGAGTCAGTCGAATAGGTTCCCAATTAGCACGGTGCGGTTCCAGCACGGTATAGAGCATACTTTCGGCCGACGAACCGAGCCAGCGATCGACGGCAACATGATAAGCTTCCTGCCACGCCTTCAACATAGCGCTATCCAGTGCCTGACGCATTTCTAAGTCAGTTTGAGCCGTCTCGATTGCTTGCCATTGCTCTCTGCGTAAACGGTTTCGACCATAACAGTCATCCACTGCTAAAGCTCCCTGACCGGGGAGGCAATCCTGATGATCGTTTTGCTTCATTTGCTGCTGTCCTCGCATTCCGAAAAGCTCATTAATCAAAGGTAACTCGACCTGGCTGAGGAAGCGTTGTTTGGCATCCGATACGTCTTTGAAATCTTTATCCAAAAGAGTGCGAACAATGCGTTCGGCGTGGCTGCGCAGCGAGCCTTTGATCGAACTGCCAGGCAAAACCAGAGCAACCTGACCATTGACGCCGCTAACTAGAGGGATCATGTCCGCGGCAACACCCTCATAACCGGCTTTGACCATAAGTGGGCCAACTGGTTCCCAATCAATAGTGATAGTCCAGGTCTGTGCCTGATGCGGGGAGTAATTCTGACAGGCTGTTTGCAATTCATCTATGCTGACCGGACTGCCGTCGGTCTTTTCCAGCGCCTCTAATATTCCATTCCGCTCATTGAATATCCATCGGCGAACCTCGGCATTTTCTAGTCGGACACGTCCTAAACCGCGAGTTTTTGCAGCCCCCAGGCGAATTTCCTCGGCTTCTAAAGCATTTTTCAAGTGAGCTAACACGGCCAGCGCTCGCTTATGATCTAAGTCTTCGCCGACCTCCATGATGAGGGAAAGTCGTAGCCGCGTGCCGCGAGGCAAAATCGCTCGGTCAAACTTGATGTGTTCGGCAGCGCATCCCCATTTACGATCAATACCGACATGGTCGCGGATTTCGTCCAAAACTGAATCGGCGTTTTCAACGGCAGCATCCTCGACTATGACATAGGAAGCATGTCCTTCTTCTCCTTCCTGGAAACCCCATAAGCGTCGGACAAATTCGACACCGAATCGTCGTTCGCACCAGTGGCGGAAAGGGCCGGCCAGACTCGTACCGGGCACGTACCACTCGCCGCGACCGTTGCGGGCCAAAGGTAGGTCGGTGTCCACGTCTTCGCTGAAACCACCGACATGCAGCGGCGTAGTTGCGACCAGTGTTCCTTGCAGGCGCAAGCGGGCTGAAATCGCGCGTGCCATGAGGTTCCCTCACTCTAAGATTGGTGTTCTTCCAGTTCGCGTTTGTGAGCGCGAATACAGGCATCGAAGAACATGCGGATTGCCAGGGGCCAGAGTTCCTGCTGGAGTTGCTGCGCCGCATCTTTTGTGAGAGTTGGCCAGTTATGCGATTGGAGAATTTTCTGCCATATTTCACCGCGATTCTGCAGCAGGCTTTCGATTCGGTCCAGCGAACCGTTGGGCCATTTCTCGCTGCGGCGGGGATTTTGCTGGAGATGGTGGAGCCAATCCAAAACCGCCTGTGCATCCTGGGCTGTTCGCAAACGAGCCAGCTGGTTGCGTAACCCGCCGAGCTGACTCATGGGCGGCTTCCCTTCACGTCCACTAACTGTCCAACCCAGCAACTTTTGCCGTAGCGTTCTATCCGCAGCAATGCGCAGGCAGGCGCGGCGAATTTCCTGTTTCCAGCATTCACGCTCGATCAATCGGGCATACTCGTAGCCGGCATCCTGCGGTGTGAGCAGGGCAGGGGGCGAATTCGTGGAGACTGGTTGCGGTATCGGCGAGCTTTTGGCTGCCACCTGGGAGAATGGTTGGGTCAGCAACGGATGGTTGAAACGCACCTGACCGAATCCTTCTGCGGTGCGGTCGCCAATGCCGCTGACCTCCAGCTTGCTCAGTTTGGCCGGGTCTAAAGTTCCTTGCTGAACTTCAAAAACCACGCAAGAACCCGCTTGCAAGGCCACCAGCGAAGGTCGGGGCAATCCCCAGCCGACGTGCCAGGGTTCCAGCCGGCGGACACGCACCAGGGCATCGAGTGTACCTTGCGCAGCGGAATCCCGGATTCGCAGCGGGACGCCCAACCACCGGCTCAGTTCCTGCCTCAGCGTTTCTGGCGTTGGTTCTAGATGCACTTGTTCGTTACGCAGGAGCGTGTCCGAAACCAGCCAAACGAACAACTGATTGCCCGACAGCTCAGGCATACTGCCTGACGACTCGCGGGGCGCTTCTGCGTGCAATTCGACCTCGCCGTAATCGTCCTTTTTCGATCGTCCCAGTGAAACAATCCCGCTGAGTTTGCGGTACCAATTGGGCTCGCTCGCGGCCAGTTGCTTCGCCCAACCGCCCCGTAGTCGCAACTCGCTGCGCAGCACCACTTCAGGAGCGATGGCTTCGTAACTGTAAACGCCGCCGGTTTCCTCCGAGGGACGCTGATACTCGTCAAACACGCTGTTGTGAGTCAGCATCGTTTTCGGTGTTTTGAGGTCCTGCGTTGGCTGCGTGGGTGAGAGAAAACCATCGCGGAGCTGTTTCAGTTGCTGATCCCCGCCGGGTTCTCTGGCGACGAGGCGGTTGACGACTTTTTCAGGTTCTTGCAATCCCTTACCTTCTTTAGGAGCGTAAAGTGCCAGAGGCACAGGTTCGCCGCGCTGCCCAGCTATTTCCGGATGGGCCGGCAGAACGACAACATCTCCCGATGGTACCGCGGCTCGCAGTTGCGGAAACGTTTCTGTGATAAACGGAAGCAGGTAGTAGCCCGGCAGATAATCGAGCGATTCGACGACGTTGCCAGTAGCGCGGTAGGCTACCGCGAGTGGCCCACGCAGAATGAGTTTCAGCGGCACACTCACCCAGTCATCGTCTTGGGCAGGTGGCGTTTCTACAGCTGGCGTTAATCGCTGGACTGTTTCGACAGGCCAGTCGGGCGCGGAAGGGTGTTGCTTGAGCCATTCGATGGCTTCCCTTTCATCAGCGGGTCTGCCGGCGTTATCCAGAATCTCCAGGCGGCACCGTCCGGCTCCGCGGCGACGTTTGCCACCGAGCCGTTCGACCAGTTTCGCCGAAGCAATCAGGAGAGCGCTGACGGCCTCGCGGACGCTGTCAGGCACCTGCATGGCACATTCCGCCTCGAGAACGGTACCGACGCGGGCCATTTCTTCGAATCGCAAAAAATCCGTTTTGGCCGAGCCACTGCGAGGGTCAATGGCCACGCCTGGCTTGACGAACGTCAGCAGCTGACGCAGTCGTGGATCAGCGCTCTGCAAGCATTCACGCAAAGGCGACGCGATTCGTGCGGGCCGAATTTGTACGGCGGAGGGCAACGGTTCCTGAGCGGGGTCCTGATGTCGGCCATTTGGATCATGAGGCCCGAGGGCAGGCTGGCTCCCGAAGAGATGATCCACGAATCTCGACCAACCGCCCACCTGACCGTTATCCAGACCTCGACAGAGCAACTCACAGGCATCGCGCCAAATGCCCCGCAGGGTTTTCGCAGGTACGTACGGCAGTTTGTCGTGGTCTCGCAAAATCAGGCGATCAATGTTTCCCGGCCGACCAGTGCCCGAACCGACATGCCAGTCGCTCAGCATGGTCAGCCGCACTCGAAACTGCTGTGGTAGTGGCCAAGGCATGGATTCAGCTCCGACTAAGCGTTCGGCTCCTTATTGGCTTCAGTTTCCTGGCTTCTTGGTAAAAATTCCGCTGCGTCCATGGCGTCGAGCAGGGCGGTACGCCAGATGGTCCGGCTACCCTCCCTCTCACTCCAGAAAAGCGAATTGTTATCACCCAAAAGTGTCTCTAATCCCTGTTTGCGATAGCGAGGGAGAACCAACATAAGTCGGGCATCAGCTTGTTTTCGCCCCAGGAACAGACCCTCACGCAACTCGTGCAACATGCTATTGGGCAACTTCCGCCGATTATCTTCGGTAGCCTGAATTGCTTGCACCTTCTCTACCAATTTCGACCAGTGATGATGGCCCTGAGCGTTGGCATTGCTGCTCACAATGTAAGGCCGGGCGGTCAACAACGTTTCGCCGTTATCCAGCGTCCATTCCTGGCGTATGCGCTCCAGGTCGGGATTACTGGCGTCGTAAAGGATGTGAAAGTCAAGGGCTGATTCTGGCTTACGCTGCTTGGCGGATTTCAATAAGGCTTCTGCGAGTTCATATCCGGCAAAGAACGGGAAATGCGGCTTGATGATGGCGACACCAGCACAACCGGTCAGGCCGTGCGGCAGATGTTTTTGACCAAGCTCGGTCTGTCTGAAGTTTGCGATAATCGTCTCGATCGCCTGATGGTTCCGAGCCGCCTTCTCGAATGATTCCAGGAACTTTACCGTGAACAGCAGCGCCTGCTGGCCATCGCAGACCACCGTCAGGTCGTCTCCGCCAAGAACCAGGGGCACAATGGGTAGCCTGTCCCGGCGCGATGTCAAAGTTCCCAGGGCTTCAGTGAAGGCCTTTTCCGTGCATTCGTCCAGTGCCAGGGAGAAGTTACGCAACTGTTCGATATAATCCCGATTCCATTGATGCGAACCCCGTGGTGCCGGAGATTCGACGCACTTATCGAAATTCAAAAAGAGTCGGCCCAGTCCGTTGCCATCGGCATGAATGATCGCCAGCCAGTCGCAGCCCAGGTCCTCCAGGTGGTCCGGCGAATGGGGTAGCCTTACGTCTGACACAATTTGGCGAATCCGTTTCAGACCGTTTTGGGCAGCTTGAATTTTGGCGAACGACATAGCCGATCGTGGGCCGGGATCGCGACCGCTGTTGTCCCACCTGGCGGCTGGCAAACCGCTCGTGGCACAATCCATAACAATCGGCAAACGCTGAAAACGGGTTAGCGGGCCCGGCAATCGCGATCGCACCCGCTCGTAATCCTGATGCACTTCCTTGATCACCTCGTGAATGGACACTCTGGCAAGGTCGAACTCGCGCGAAACCGCGCCCCAGACTTCCAGGCCAGGTGCTTCTCTCAAGGCTCGCAGTGTAACTTGACGAACGATATGTCGGCCCAAGGCTTCGTGCTCAACCAGCAACAGTGCCTTGCCGGAAACGGCGAGGATCACTTCAACCGGATTGCCGTTGCCAATCGCCGGATTTTGCCTGGTATCCCGCAAGGCCCGGCGAATCCTGTCCGGATGCACCGATCCGTCAGTTTCAGGCCACAGATTCGGCCCACCGGCGTTTGCCACGGCTTCCAACACGAACCTGGTTCCCGTCTGGTACGTCAATTCCGACGCGCCAACGTTTTCCCGCAATTTGTTCGTAGCAAAAATATACGCCTGATTCCCCGCGGTCTCGATCAATACCAAACGCACGATGCATTCCTCCACACGTTCTGGGTGTCCTTCGGTTCCGGCAACGTTTTCGCGGCCGAGTAGGTTCGTCGCCGGGACTGATAGTTGGCTTCCCACTCTTAAAAACGAAAGCTGCTCGGGTGGAGTGACAAATTTTGTCTTGCCAGGCGGAATGGGGCTGGTTGTTTCCAAGGGTGGTTGGTGATGAGCAAATGGCTGGGCTGGCTGCTTTTCACACGCTCATAACTGCGAGCTCACCCATCTGCGACAATGACAGTCTCGAAAAGCCGTGATGCGTACAGTTGCGGCACAGACGGCGTATGCGGATGGGCAATTATCGTTACAAGACTGTGCTGAGCAACTTGCTTGCGCCAGTTGCCTGGTTCTATTTACAGTCCGAAGCCGCTAGTGCTTCCTTGAACGGCGAGGGCAGGGGCTGCTAGAGCGGTGTCAGTTTGGTGCAGGCGAGGTAGTGGAAAACAGGCTGCCCAACGGGGACGCGAAATGCAGCTGGACGAATGTGATGGCAAGCCGATGGCTGCGTTGCGACCAACACCGGCATCTCGGGGCGGAGGTATAGTACAGCTGGGTTGATGCGATTGGTTGGTGCTTAACCTTGCTCGGCCGAGACGCCACCCTTCCGGGCAAGTGAGATACAGATGGACTAATGCAATGTCATGAGCCTGGCGAGCTACCACTGCTCCACCCCGACTCGCGGGAAAGTGTAGTGCAGATGAATCAATGCGATGACAACTGGCCGCCAGGATTACGCCGTTGGGAAGAGCCAGAACGTTTGGGCCTGCGAAATCGTGTGTGCCGGGCTTGATTTTCTCGTTAAGTTTCCATTGCTGCTGCGATTTGTGTTTCTCGCGCTGTTCTTTCATGTGCATTCCTAGGAACGCGAGAGCTAGCAGTGCCGCGAGCAGCGCTGTGATAATGCCGAAAACGCAACCACAACCGAAGCCGAATCCACTGCGAAAACCGTTTTGGCCCATTGTAAGTTTTCCCTGCATCTCTCAGCTGATGATAAAGCGACCTCCGCGCAGAAAAAAACCCCTGGAGGGGACGCCTCCAGGGGTGAGATATCAATCTGGCAGTGCGGGAAGAGGACGATCACGATGTGGGCCTGTAGGAGGTGCCGGTTGCCCGGCAGACCACTCCTTAGAAAGGAGGTGATCCAACCGCAGGTTCCCCTACGGTTACCTTGTTACGACTTAGTCCCCATCAGGAGTTTCGTCTTCGGCGCCTGCCTCCCCTTGCGGGGTTAGCGCGGCGACTTCGGACGCCCCTCCCTTTGGTGGCTTGACGGGCGGTGTGTACAAGACTCAGGAACACATTCACCGCGGCATTGCTGATCCGCGATTACTAGCGATTCCGGCTTCATGGAGGCGAGTTGCAGCCTCCAATCTGAACTGGGCGGCGTTTTTTGGGATTTGCTCCCCCTCGCGGGTTTGCTTCCCTTTGTACGCCGCATTGTAGCACGTGTGCAGCCCTGGGCATAAGGGCCATGATGACTTGACGTCGTCCCCACCTTCCTCCGGTTTAACACCGGCAGTCCCGCCAGAGTGCTCGGCATGACCCGGTGGCAACTGGCGGCAGGGGTTTCGCTCGTTATGGGACTTAACCCGACATCTCACGACACGAGCTGACGACAGCCATGCAGCACCTGTGCCAGGCTCCGGACTGGGTACCGGTCGCCCCACCTTTCGGCAGGGCTACTTCCTGGCATGTCAAGCCCAGGATAAGGTTCTTCGCGTTGCCTCGAATTAAGCCACATGCTCCACCGCTTGTGTGAGTCCCCGTCAATTCCTTTGAGTTTCAGCCTTGCGGCCATACTCCCCAGGCGGGGTACTTAGCACTTTCGCTTCGGCGGCAAGCCCAGGCCGAGCCTACCGCCTAGTACCCATCGTTTAGGGCTGGGACTACCGGGGTCAACCTTTCCTCTGTTTCCAGAGGGGTTGGACTATATCATTCTCTGAAGCGGGCAAGCTCACGTTTACGTTCCTCAACGATTCGCTTCACCAGCTCCTCGTCGAAGCCCGTCGCCTGCACCACCTCAGAGATCCAGCGTTGCTGGAGTTCGGGATCCCTGTAGAGCAACAGGACCTTTTTGAGCATACTCGGCACCGGCACATGCGGTAGAATGATCCGCAAGAATTTCTTCAGCTCCTCCACGGAGCGGAACCAGAGCCGATACTGCTGCGATCGCGGTCCTGTCCTGGCTACCCTCCCGATACGCGGATGCAGCCCCCAAACTACCCGGAAATAGCGGACAATCGTGAGCAAATCCTCGTACGACAGTCCATCCGTGCACAACACTCCTTGCCGGCCGTTGAGCAGTGAGCCGTCATCCAGCCACCACACGCACAGCGACAAGGGTGTAAGCTGATTCAGCCATTTTCGCCGTACTCGGAGTTTGCCCCGTTTGTGGGTCAGCCGGTACAACTCAGTCAGCTCCGGCAACGCCGCACTCTGGTAACGCAGTTTGGCTTTACCGAAGCCGCTTTTGTCGGCCTGTTCCCACGTGTCCGCTTTTGCCGAAATCTCCTTCAGCTCCCGCACCTTCCAGAGGAAATATTCCTTCTGGTTGGCCGAGTGGCGGAAGGAGAAACGGGCATTCTGATACGGCTTGTGCAGTTTGAGGGAACCATCGCCCAGGAGGGAGCCCAGGATGATGGCCCTACAGCGATCCGACAAAGGGGAGCCAAGTTTTTTGCCCACCTTCTGTCTCCCTAGCTCCATAGTCTCTACGGGGTCGCTTCGGACGCAGGCCTAGCGACTTCCCTCGGGGTTGCCCGCCGGATTTCTCCGGGTAGGGTTTCCCCGATACAGCTGGATGCGCACCACCGTGTCGCCACGGTGGGGGACACCAGACTTGGCCACAACCGTCCAGCCGAAGGGGCTGGCGAGGCTGCGACCAGGTATCTAATCCCGTTTGCTCCCCCAGCTTTCGTGCCTCAGCGTCAGGACACACCCAGGGACGCGCCTTCGCCTCCGGCGTTCCTGCCGATCTCTACCCATTTCACCGGTCCACCGGCAGTTCCCGTCCCCTCGTTGTGCCTCTAGCCCACCAGTATCCGGGGCAATTCCCCGGTTGAGCCGGGGGATTTCACCCCGGACTTGGCAGACCGCCTACGCACCCTTTAAGCCCAGTGATTCCGAGCAACGTTCGCACGGTTCGTCTTACCGCGGCTGCTGGCACGAACTTAGCCCGTGCTTCCTCTGGCGTTGGGTCAAGCCTTTCGGCTTTCCCGCCACCTGACAGGGGTTTACAACCCGAAGGCCTTATTCCCCCACGCGGCGTCGCTCCGTCAGGCTTTCGCCCATTGCGGAAGATTCTCGGCTGCTGCCACCCGTAGGTGTCTGGCCCGTGTCTCAGTGCCAGTGGCGCTGGTCGTGCTCTCACACCAGCTAGGCATCTTCGCCTTGGTAGGCCGTTACCCTACCAACTAGCTAATACCACCTGGCCCGATCCCCAGGCGGAAGGCCACCTCACGGTGACCAACCCTTTGACGGATGCGTCATGCGACCCACCCGTATCGCCCGGTATTAGCCCCAGTTTCCCAGGGTTATCCCGGTCCTGGGGGTACGTTAGCCAGGCATTACTGCCCCGTTCGCCGCTCGACTCCACTGAGTTGCCCCAGTGGGCCTCGCTCGACTTGCATGCCTTATCCACGCCGCCAACGTTCGCTCTGAGCCAGGATCAAACCCTTCATAGGAAATGGCTTACTTCGGCCTGCACAGACCGAAGTGCAAATCCCAACCGGTCGCCATCTGCTCCGGTGGGTTTGCTATCGCCATCCAGGGTTTGACAGCGAGCCGCCGGACTCGACGAACAGTGCCTGCTTCGCTTTGACATCGTCAAAGCCAGCAAGGCTCTGTGTCTCGCCTCGGCAGCGGACACATCGGATCGGGGCCTCGTCCCTATCACTGCCAGATTGTCAAAGAGCCAATTTACCGGCCAGTGGCTCGGACCGACTTAGACGCCTGGGCCACACCAGTAATCATCTCTTTTCCACCTGCCCGTGCGTCCGTCGGCATCAAGTAATATACGCACCTCTTTGTTGCCGTCAAGGGGGTACCCGAAAATTTTTTTACCCGCCCCTCCGTGTGCAGAGCTTACCTGTTTTCGGCACAGACGACCCTCTGGAATCACTTTTTCCAGTCGAATGCGCCGACTGCCAGCAGGAGTGGTTATCAAATCGCAAGTGTTTTCCTGTGAATAACTTGCGTCAATTGGCGTTACTGATACCCCGCCGGTTCTGCAATTCTGCGTGCATTGCCGGGGCGGAAACAGGCCCGTTGACCTCTAACGCTGGTTTTCACTGCCCGGAAAGCCCATCTGAACGGCAATGAATCCGGCAGACTCCCAGCTGATCGGGATTACAGGTAACGCTGCAATATTTTTACGACAACAGCTGCGGTTCAGTTCAAATCGCTGACCGATCAGCCCTGCGTAACCGCCGCCATTGCTTCTTCGGTAATGTTGATGTTGGAATACACGTTTTGCACATCGTCGTGTTCGTCCAGCATCTCCATCAGCTTGAGCACTCGCCGGGCAGTTTCCGTATCCACATCGAGCGGGGACTTGGGTTGCTGGGTCAACTCAGCACTGACGATGGGCACGCCGTGTTGTCGAAGGGCTGCCTGCACCTGCGTAAACACCGAAGGATCGCAGGTAATTTCGTACTTGGAACCGGTACGCTTGAGGTCTTCGGCGCCGGCCTCGAGGACGATTTCGAGTAGGCGATCTTCCTCAATAGCGCTGGCATCCACGACGATGAGTCCCTTGCGTTCAAACAGCCAGGCAACAGCGCCAGCGGAACCCATTTTGCCTCCGCCTTTCTCAAACAGCTTGCGAATCTCGCTGGTAGTGCGGTTGCGATTGTCTGTGGTGCACTCGACGAGGATCGCCACACCCCCAGGGCCGTAACCCTCGTAGGTAACCTCCTCGATGGTTTCCCCTTCCAGCTCGCCGCTGCCCTTTTTAATTGCCCGCTCAATGGTTTCCTTGGGCATGCTGGCTTCGCGTGCTTTCTCGATAGCGTAACGCAGCTTCAGATTCGCTTCTGGGTCGGGGCCTCCCTGACGTACCGCGATCTGGATAGCTTTAGCCAGCTTGCTGAAAAGTTGCCCCTTCTTGGCATCAGCAGCGCTTTTTTGTCGCTTGATGGTTGCCCAATGAGAATGGCCGGCCATAAGTTGCCTCCCGGACTTCCGGCGTTTCTAATCCGTGCTATCAACTGCAGGTCTATACCTGACAGCACGCGGATTACTGCGAATCTTCTTTCGATCCCACACTATCCCAACACCATTATCGTCCAAAACCGTCCAGGCTTCCAGAGCGCATGCAGCGAAAAAGGACACCTTCAACAAATACGGCCGGGCAGACTTGCCGTCCGCCCGACCGCTCCGAGGGGACTGAGTGATTCCGCGGAAAGGTCCCCGCTGGCATTTGCACAAGCAACCTGCATGCCTGCGTGTTGTATCTTTCCGTGGAACTTCGAGATTTATACGTGGATGTTGGCAGCGACGGACGGAATCTCGAATCGCAGGCAATACGCGTTACTGCACTTTTTCCCAGTACCAAACCGATTTTGGCCTGGTCAAACCTTCGGCTAATCGTTCCCACTCCGACAATGACCAAAATGTTGCTGCAGATAAACGGGCAATTCCCGCAAGGAAACAAGGATACCGTCGGGCTTGCATTGAGCAAGATATTCAGCACTTTGGGCTCCGGTCGGCACCACCAGGACAGGAATACCTGCCTGTCGCGCTGATTGAATATCTACGTCCATATCGCCGACATATACTGCCTGCTCGGCTGAAACATTCAATCGGCGAAGCGCTTCCAGCAGCATATCCGGAGCCGGTTTCGGTCGCGGCACTTCTTCCGGCCCCAGCACTACAGCCACACTGTCATGAGGCAGGAAATGTTCCAGTAGCTGGCGGGTGAAATCAACAGGTTTATTGCTGCACACCGCTAGCCGGATATTGCTCTGCACCAGCCTGGCAATGGTTTCTTCTGCTCCCGGCATCAGGCGGGTGAGTGCGAACATCACACGTTCGTGATGTTGGCGATACTTTTCCAGAACCGACGCCGGCTCCACTCCGGGTACCGTCTGCCGGAGCAGATGCAGGGCACCGCGACCGACATGCTGACGCACTTCGTCCACCGACAGCGGTGCCAGCCCGAATTGGCCACGCACATAGTTGACACTGCAAGCGATGGCCTCGAAACTGTCGGCCAGCGTCCCGTCAAAATCGAAAATCACCGCGCGAATGCAGCTACCGGGTTTCGGCATCTCTATGCACCAAAGCAGTAATGTTTCCCAGGTACTGACACGGAGCATTCAAGCCCTGGGAACACGGTAATCATACAAGGCATGCACACGGTTGACGTCGCTGTGACGCCAACGATGCTTACCTCGCTAGGAAAAAACCGGTTCAGCGGCGAGGCACGGTTGACGTCACTGTTATGCTCGTAATCCCCCGGTAAAGATACTCGTTGCACAATTCGATCTGCTCGGGATGTCAGCTCTTCGCCGGGAAGAGTGTCAGCCCTTCGTCAAAGCGAATCAACAACGAATTCCACAGAAAGACAAGTGCAACGGAGCGCTAGCCCTCAGGGCAACCGGGACGCGGTGGCGGAGCAGCAACAATTCCATGCGAAAACGCGATAGAGCGGGACGAATTGCCGTTGTCCTAATCGGCGGAGCAGAGGATGATGTCGGCCGCGAAGCTTCGGTTTCGCAAGCAAAAACTCCAACCCGGCCAACCAGTCTCAGCTACACTCATACAATGAAATCGCCATGAAGCTGAAACAGGCGATGCGATTGAATCGGTATCTGGCATTAGCGGGTCTAGGCTCACGCCGACAGGTGGAGGATTTGATTCGCGCAGGTCGGGTGAGTGTGGACGGCGAAATTGTGCGCGATTTGAGTGTGCGGGTGGAGCCCGGACAGACCGTAGCCCTGGATGGCGAACCCATTCGACCGCAGCGCTATGTGTACTGGGTCGTGAATAAGCCACCCGGCTATCTTTCTACCACTTACGATCCGGACAACCGTCCCAAAGTTGTGGATTTGCTGTTGCACGTACCCGAGCGGATTTTCATGGTGGGTCGGCTCGACGAGGAAAGCGAAGGGTTGATGCTGCTTACCAACGATGGCGAGCTGGCTTATCGCTTGACCCATCCTAAGTTTGGCATTGAGAAAACCTACATTGCTCAGGTGGCCGGATTGCCTTCCAGGGATATTCTCCATCAGTTAGTCAAAGGCGTGTGGACCAGCGACGGCAAAATGCGAGCGAAACGGGTACGCAGACTGGGCGTGCGAGGAAAAAGCACGTTTCTGGAAATAACCCTGGCCGAAGGCAAGAACCGTGAGATTCGCCGAATTCTTGCACGCCTGGGACACAAAGTGATGCATTTGAAGCGCATTGCTATCGGCCCTCTCAAACTGGGAGGCCTTAAAAAAGGCCGATGCCGACCGCTTACTCGCAAGGAACTCGACGCTCTCCGCCGACTCGCTTTTCCGAACGCGAGCACCGAAAGCCAGGGCAACTGAAATTTCACCCATTGCCAACCATGACGCCAGCATCACCTAGCGGTGCCAATCACGCCAGCACGGTTCGGCCAGGCTGTCATCCGCCGCTTTCTGCGTCGGACTCCGTTTCCGCGAGACGACTGGTCCATGCAACCGTGCCGGTGGTGGAGAATCAGCTTCTCGCCCGCAGGACTTATCGTTTACGTTTGGAATGTCCGGAGTTGGCTGCGGCAATCGAGCCCGGGCAGTTCCTTATGCTCCGATTTCCCGATCGGCTGGAACCATTACTGGGTCGAGCGTTTGCCCTGCTGGATGTTGTGCGGGATAGCGACGAACGACCCTGGGGCGTGGATATTGGTTATTTCGTCGTGGGCAAGACCACTCGCCTGCTGGAACGCTTGCGCCCCGGCGATTTGCTGACCATCTGGGGACCGCTGGGACAACCTTTTCCGAGCTATCATGGAGTACGGGAACTGGTGCTCATTGCAGGTGGTATCGGCCAGACTCCCTTCGTTGCACTGGTGCGTCGCGTTCTGGGGCTGAGCAGTTATGGCTCGCGTCCGGCTGGCCAGGAATGTGAACGTGTTCGGCTGGTTTACGGAACTCGCTCTGCCGATCTGCTGACCGGTGTCGAAGAGTTTGCGCGTCTGGGCGTGTTGGTTCATATCTGCACCGAAGACGGCACGGCAGGACGCAGCGGTCGCGTAACCGATGTGCTCTCCGATCTGGGCAAGCCTTCGACCGGCGTGCAATGGGTGGCGTGTGGCCCGCACGCTATGCTCAAAGCGGTGGCTGAGCTGGCCCGGCAATGGCAGGTGCCTTGCCAAGTTACCCTGGAAACGCCCATGGCCTGCGGGACTGGCATCTGCTACAGTTGCGTAACTCGTGTTCGTGTCGCCCAGGGTTGGGATTATCGGCGGGTTTGTGTGGAAGGGCCCCTCTTCGATGCAGCCCAACTGGTCTGGGAGGAAAACTAACCAGCGAGTGTCGTCTTCGACACGCCTCGGCGACTTTGCCAGCTTTTATGCTTGAGTTACCGCCAGGATAAAATCCCAATGGCCTGCCCATGACACCGATCTGGCATTGGCTGAGCTAGCATTGTCGCGATGGGAGGTTGGTAGCAAACATGATTCCGGACCTTACGCCGGCTGTATGGCGAGCATTAGCCCAGGCACGCTGGTTAGCGAACCAGTTAAACGTTCCGCCGGCTGCGCATCATTTGCTCTGCGCGCTATGCGCGGAACCGGAAGGTCGCGTGGCCAGTTTGCTGGCCGATTTTGGCATTATCGGTGAACACCTTTGTGTGGAATTGCTCGAGCAAAACAGTCCACCACAGTTTCCCCCGCCTCCGATTGTGGACGAAACCCAGGTAACTAATCTCGCACAAGGCTTCTATCGCATTCTGCGAACGGCCCGGCGAATTGCGCTGGAGTGCAGTGGCGAAGCTACGGTTGCCACGGAACACGTCCTCGTGGCCCTGGCACAAACCGATGAGCGATGCAGGAGCTGCCTGGAAAAACTCGGCTTACCGTTAGAGCGACTCGAAGCCCGCATGCAGCCCGAACCGGGTCCTTTGCAAATGGACGAACCGCTCAGTTTTGAGACTCCCATGGAGACTCAATCCCTGGCGCGGATCATTGATGCCAATTACAACCGGGCTCGCGAGGCTCTGCGCGTAGTCGAGGATTATTGCCGTTTTGTCCTGAACGATGCTTATCTGCAACGGGAATGGCGGCAGATACGCCATCAGTTGTCCGAGATACTCGCGCGAAGTGGTCTGGCGTTGCTGGCGGCACGCGACACACCGGGGGATGTGGGTACACCAGCGGGCAGCGAAACTTCACCCAGGCATTCCTTTCGTGCGGTCGTACGTGCCAATGCGAGCCGGGTTCAGGAAGCTCTGCGCACTCTGGAAGAGTATTTGCGTCTCCATCAGGCCGATCTCTCCGCTCAGCTGGCAGCCTTGCGCTATCGAACCTACACCCTGGAGAAGGCCTCGCTTGGAATGGAGGCCAGTCAAGAAGCGCTGGCGAACGCTCGATTGTGTGTCATCATAACCGGGGCACTTTGCGTGCGACCGCTGGAGTGGACGGTGAAAGAAGCTTTGGCTGGTGGAGCTGATATCATCCAGCTTCGCGAAAAATCCCTCCCCGACCGCGAATGGCTGCTCCGAGCGGAATTGCTCCGCCGCTGGACTGCAGAAGCCAGAGCCCTATTTATCGTCAACGACCGACCGGACATCGCTCGTTTAGCCGGAGCCGATGGCGTGCACGTTGGCCAGGACGATTTGCCCTTGCCGCGCGTTCGTCGGCTGGTCGGGGCGGAGTTTTTGATCGGCGTGAGCACTCACAATCTGGAGCAGCTCCGCCAGGCCATCACTGAGGGTGCCAGTTACGTCGGTGTCGGGCCGGTGTTCACGACCTCGACCAAACCAGTCAGCGAACTGGCTGGGCTGGAATACGTCCGGCAAGCCGCTGCCGAAACCGCTTTGCCCGCGTTCGCCATCGGGGGCATCACACCGGCCAACGTCGAGCAGGTAGTGCAGGCTGGTTTGAACCGGGTCGCTGTCTCTTCCGTGGTCTGTCGGGCGGAAAATCCCCGCGTTATCGTCCAGGAACTTCGCCGGGTGCTCGATACCGTGAAACCCGCCTAAGATGAGCACTAACTACCAATCCGAATTTGCCCAACCTCGGCAGCGGCTTGCCACTTTTAGATGCGACTACGGACAAGGAACCGACTTATGCCTTACCCGAAAATGGTAACCTTACGCCAGGAGTTTGAGCGACCGGTCGTCTCGGACATTGCCGCGACGGTATGGCAGACCTTGAGTGGACTCGATTTGGGAAAGCGAATTCGTCCTGGGCAGACGGTTGCGCTCACGGCAGGAAGTCGGGGCATCGCCAACATTGCTTTGATCCTCCGCGAAACTGTGCGGTTCTTACGTAAGCTGGGGGCCGAGCCGTTCATTGTTCCTGCAATGGGGAGTCACGGCGGCGCTACCGCGGAGGGACAGCGACGGGTGCTGGAATCCTACGGAATCACCGAAGCGTTTGTCGAGGCTCCGATCCGGGCCAGTATGGAGGTGGTTTCGCTGGGCACCACTGCCGAAGGTTACCCCGTCGTGCTTGACCGTTTCGCCAGCCAGGCCGATCACATTGGCGTGATCGGACGAGTCAAGCCGCATACCGGCTTTCACGGTCCAATCGAGAGCGGTTTGCTGAAAATGCTGATGATCGGGCTGGGCAAGCATGCAGGCGCCAGCCGTTACCATCGCATTTTGCTTGAGGAACCTTACGATAAGGTGGTTCGCTCGGTAGCCCGTCACATTCTGGCCCGCCAATCGGTCGCTTTTGGCCTGGCCATAGTGGAGAACGCTTACGACGAGACCGCCCTCATCGAAGCCGTGCCGCCCGAATGTTTTGAAAAACGCGAGGAAGAGCTTTTGCAGCTGGCGCGTCGCTGGTTGCCGCGGCTTCCCTGGTCCCGGGCTGATCTGCTCATCGTGGACGAGATCGGCAAAGAAATCAGCGGCTCTGGTATGGACACCAATGTCGTCGGTCGCAAACGCGCTTTGAAAAACGCCAGCGATATTCCCCAGCCGGAAATGCGGCTCATCTTCGTCCGCGATCTTTCTGAAAAAACACACGGTAACGCCACGGGTATCGGTCTGGCCGATTTCACGACTTCCCGCCTGATCCGCAAGATGGACTACCGTGCAACGGTGATCAACTGCCTGACCGCTGGCTACCCGAATGGGGCGTTTCTTCCGGTGCACTTTGACACTGACCGGGAGGTGCTGGACGCTGCCCTGTCCATCGTGGCGCCGGAAGACCCGACCTCCGCCCGCGTTCTGTGGATCCGCAATACACTACAACTGCAATACGTCCAGGCTTCCGAAGCCTGCTGGCGTCAGGCTTCACCAGAAACTCGCTGCACAGCGATTAGCCCAGCCCGGGAACTGGAATTTGACTCTGCCGGTAACCTGGTGCCCTGGCACCCCGCCTGGACCAGAACTTAGGCCGCACTGCCGCTTTTATTCCCTCAAGAATCCCATATAGCCCGCGGAAGCAAAAGGACCGTTCGTTGCGAGAGCAACCACCGCAAACCAGCTGGGCCGGGCTTACACGGTCATTACTGCATTGCGAGTACGTCCCGGAATCATGGCGCCCCAGAGCTATGCACTTGCCGACAGATTAGCACCCGTTTCGGTTGTCGGTAACCGGCGCGCGGGTTCGAACCCCTGCGTGTCGCTTGTTACCGCGCTTACGTTTTGTCGTCTGGTAACCGGAACGCGCATTCGAACACCTGCCCTATCCCGAATCCAAGCCAGTGGATATATTATTTGCTTGCTGCGGTCATTGAAACTGGAGCAAACAGCAACGGACAAACGTGAGCATGACCCTTCGGCCCAGGTAAGTCCTAGCACAGGTATGAACACTCAATACGATGGTACTCTGATCAGCGTCCGCCCACCATGTCGTTCCTTGTTGGGTGTGCGGATTATCGCTACCGGCAGCTATGTGCCCGACGGTGTGATTACCAACGATTACCTCGGCCAGCATTACGGCTGCGATCCGGAATGGATTGTGCGTCGCACAGGCATTCTCGAACGACGGCACGCCTTGCCCCATCAGGCCACCAGCGATTTGTGTTACGAGGCCGCCGAGTTGTGTTTGCAACGGGCCGGCATTGCTCGCCAGGAGGTGGACTTACTGATTTGCGGCACCTATACGCCGGATATGTCGTTTCCCTCGACGGCCTGTTTGTTGCAGGATCGGCTGGGGCTGCATTGTGCCGCTTTCGATTTGCAGGCCGCCTGTGCCGGTTTCATGTATGCCCTGGTCACCGGGGCCGCTTACATTGCCGCGGGAGTCAGTCGCTATGCCCTGGTCATCGGCGGCGATACGAACTCCCGCGTCGCCAATCCTCGTGATCAGAAAACCTTTCCACTTTTCGGCGACGGTGCCGGAGCGGTCCTGCTTGCCAAAGCCCCCAAAGAGTACGGTATCCTCAGCTACAGTCTCGGCTCCGACGGTCGCGGTGGCGATTTGTTGAGCCGTCCGGCCTGCGGTAGCCGACTTCCTCCCAGCGCCGATCTCCTCGCCCAGGGATTGCAGTATCTATACATGGACGGACGCGCTGTCTTTCGCTGGGCTGTCAATATCCTTTGCGACTCCATACGCGACGTCTTGCAACACAGCCACCTGACCATTGATGACATAGATGTGTTCATTCCCCATCAAGCGAACATTCGCATCATTAACGCTGCCTTGGACGCCTTGCATATCCCGCGTGAGAAAGTTTTTTGCAATCTCCACAAATACGGTAACACCTCGGCTGGTTCGATTCCGCTGGCCCTGGATGAAGCTGTACAGGAAGGTCGCATTCGCCCGGGCAGCCTAATTGTCATGAGCGGTTTCGGCGCCGGACTCGCCTGGGGCACCGTCGTCATGCGCTGGTAACGGCGGTGACGTCTGAGTCTCGTCAGGAACAAGGTGGCACCACAATGGGCTTACTCCCATCGCGCCTGGGCTTACACGCTCACCTCTCTTTGCTGGCCGCCCTGGCCAGGCACTCTCCCGTAACCACCCGAGCTATGCCGATCGGCTGTACCACAGGATCAGGGCTTCCGTCTCGTTGCGGCTGGCCAGAATATTGAGTGCCAGACGTTGCCGGTACGAGTCTAGCAGCGGACTATAACCGAAATTTTCATCCACGACCTGTACCGCTTTTTCGACGGCTGCCAGCCCACCGCGTTCCAGATAGCCCCGCGTCAGCCACAGGATCATCGGAAAGGTCAGAGCTAACAATTCCAACCCGGTCAGGAACGGATAATCCATGAAGGCCGGGCCGCAGAATTGCAGCGACTTCATCTTCACGCAATAATATCGCTCCAACAGTTCCCAGGCGGCCTGAGGCAAGGCGGATAAAGGCCCTTCCAGCTCTTGGAAAGTTTTGTCCGGGAGTCCCTTTTGCAAGGGGGGTAGTTTACCCTTGCCGCGTACCATTCGCCACATGGCTGCCATCAAACCCAGTCGGCTGCGTGAAGCCACGCCCCGCCGTACCCCTTGATCCTTGCGCAAGCAAATCGCCAGGAAATTGCGAAACAATATCCGCCCTACCCAGCTGGGCTTAGCCTGCCGTTGCAGAAGCTGCTTCACTTCTTCCTCGGCCGAGCCCTCTAATATCTCTAAGAACTGTCGCAAGCGCTCGCCCCGCACCTGTTCGAAGCGGGCCTCCCGGCAAATGCGGGCTATGTGGAGAATCGTCAGCCACCGCTCGACTAAGCTTTGGCGACGTCGCTCTAATATCCGGGTAAAGTGTTCGGCGAAAAGGATCAGATCGCGCCAATCTAATATTTCCCCCTGACCGAATGGCGGAGGTGGTGTTTCACCCGAAGAATCCAGATGCGGATGCATTTCCCGGTGCCAACGCTCGAATCCCGTAGCATATTCACGCAACTCTTCCAGCTGAGCATCTAACCGCCTGCCTTTATTCGCCGTTGCCGACGGACACGCATAGCGCAAACTAATCCGGTAATGGTCGCCGACCGGTACTAAAACATAAGGATAGAGCCGGCAGGCAAACGGTTTCGCTTCGGCGCCAAACTTAGCGTGAATGCGACACAGACCATTTTCATCCAGGAAAATGCACCTATCACCGTCGCGCTGATTGAGCCGCCAGCGGCGCCGCCAGATGGGGCCGTAGGGCACAAACAACGGGATACCTTGAAACTCCGGCAATTGCGACCAGCCTTGCTCGGCGATACGGCGACGCTCTTCCGGGGTAACCGGCACCCAGTAATCGGTGCAGCAATTGCCGCATTGATGACAATCCCAACGCTGAATCACCGGCAAACTGCGAATCGGTCGCGCCATGGCGAAACCTCTCCAGCCCGCTGCCACCAGCCCAGCCGGGGCTGGTAATAAATATAAGCATCCCTGCCGCACTAATGGCCTATATACTTAGCATAGAGAGTGCGGGCACGCTCGACGTCGCTGGTACCCTTGATAATCGCGCGCCCGTCGGGGAAAACGGTGAACTCATAGCCATCCACTTGAAATTTGAGCAGGAATTGATTGTAGGTCACCTCCCCCAGACCGCGGAGGCGTTGCGCCAGTTCCTCGAAATCGAGGCGAGTTGCGCTACGGTGAGCAACTTGCACAGCATTCCGACCGCATAACGCCGTCGTATGCGAACCCATTTTCCCTTCCAGCCAGTCAAACTGCCGACGTTTACAGCAAGGGCAATCCACTGTATCTTTCAGCCGACTTACCTTGAACTGCCGCAGGATATTGTCCCAGACATCTATATAAATCAGTTCGCGGTTGACAGCCTCTAAGTGTCCGGTGAGGATTTTCAAAGCCTCAGCCGCCTGGAAACTGGCGACGATGTGCACAGCCGGAGCGAGAACGCCAGCGGTTTCGCACGTCGGTGCCATCCCCGGCGGTGGGGCCGATTCGATCACGCAACGCAGGCACGGCGTCTCGCCCGGCAGGATGACCATCACCTGCCCGTGGCTGCCTATACATCCGCCATAGACCCAGGGTTTACCTGTCTTAATGGCCGCATCGTTAATCAGATAACGCACCTCGAAATTATCCGTGCCATCTAATATCAAGTCCGCATCGGCAATCAGGTCGAGAATGTTAGTATGGTCAATATCGGTGACCACCGGTTCGATACGCACGGAGGAATTGACACGCTGAAGAATGCGAGCAGCGGCGATCGCCTTGGGCAGATTTTCGGCGACATCCTGCTCGTCGAAGAGAACCTGCCGTTGCAGATTATGCAACTCGATAAAGTCACGATCCACGATGCGCACAAAGCCGACACCGGCACGCACTAATAAATTAGCCAGCACCGTACCCAGGGCACCGCAGCCGCAAAGCGTAACGCGACTGGCGAGCAGTTTCCGCTGCCCTTCTTCACCGATGCCGGGAAACTTCATCTGGCGACTGTAGCGCTCTAAGCTAACATCGCCCGATTTCAGGTCGTTGGCATTCGTGGCAATCGCATTGATGCTCATAGCTGGTTATCGCAGGAGTAATATCTAAATTTTGCCGCCAGCAACTGCGGGAATGATGCTGATCTGGTCGCCTTCCTGGACAGGGGTATCTAAATTGTTGAGGTAGCGGATATCTTCGTCGTTAAGATAGATATTGACGAAATGGCGCACCTGGCCGTTATCGAAGAGCCGATGGGCTAATTCAGGAAATTGCCGCACTATATCATTGAGCACTTCGCCCACAGTTTGTCCCTGACCGTGTACCAGGTCACGACCCTGGGTATGCTGACGTAAGGGTGAAGGGATTTGCACACTAATAGGCATAGATAAACCTCGCTAGCCAATCATCCAGTATAGCAATGTGCCACAGGCCCAGAAGGTGGTGACAAAGCTCAGACAATCGCCTGAAGTCAGCCACCACGGGCGGGGCAATCCAGCTTCCCACACCAGACGTTCCACACGCCGCCACTGTACATGCAGTATTAAGCCCAGAAGGAGCAGGTAAGTTTCCAGACTAAGTTTCAGCTCCAGCCAGCGGGCCTCGGTAAGGGTGAAGCTGAGCAGCACCTGGGCGGTCATGTAAAAGATAAGCACACCCCACCCGACCGATCCCAGGACCACTGCTTCCAGGGGTAAGGCAGGCGGTGAGGCAAGGTCGTCCTGCCAGGTAGGTTCGTAAGCCGACATAAAGGCTCCAGTCTCGCGCATGCAGCGACCAGGCATTACTGCTGGCGTTATTCTAGCAGGGTTAGCGGTACAGTGCTGTTCAAGCACCGGCTGGGGCGAGTTCGTGAGTTACCTGTGGAGCCGACGTGGTCAAACTACCGGCCAGGAGCCGATCAAATTCCTCTAATCGTGGCGGGATGACCGGTGCCTCGGTCAGGACACCGTTGAGCGCTTCCTGCGTTTTCAAGCCGTTGCCGGTGATGCACAGGACGATTTCGTCATCGGGAGAGATGCGGCCTTGCTCAATGAGTTTGCGAGCAACGGCCAGGGTAACTCCGCCAGCCGTCTCGGTGAAAATTCCCTCGGTTTCCGCCAGCAGGGCCATGCTTTCAGCAATTTCGGCGTCGGAAGCATCATCGGCCCAGCCGCCAGTTTCCCGAATGACGCGAATGGCAAAGTAGCCGTCGGCAGGATCGCCTATGGCCAGCGAGCGGGCGATGGTCTGGGGATTTTTCACCGGTTTGTGGCTGTCCCAACCGTTTTTGACGGCGGTGCTGATCGGTGCGCAACCGCTCGCCTGGGCCCCGTGCACTCGATACGGCGAAGGAGAGACCCAGCCGAGTTGCTGCAGTTCCTGGAAGGCCTTGTGAATCTTGCCGATCAAACTGCCGCCGGCCATCGGCACGACCACATGTTGCGGCAACCGCCAGCCGAGTTGCTCGGCGATCTCGTATCCCAAGGACTTGGAACCTTCCGCGTAGAACGGACGAAGGTTGATGTTGACCAGGCCCCAGCCGTATTTGAATGCGATCTGCGTGCACAAGCGGTTCACCTGGTCGTAAGTGCCCTGCACACGCACCAGCCGGGCACCGTACACGGTAGTGCCGATGATCTTGGCCTGCTCAATCTCGGCGGGTACGAGGACGTAGGCGGTCATGCCGGCCGCGGCAGCGTTCGCGGCGACACTGTTGGCCAAGTTCCCCGTGCTGGCACAACCGACCGTATCGAACCCGAACTCGCGCGCCTTGCTCAATGCCACTGCTACCACGCGGTCCTTGAAGGAAAGCGTGGGGAAGTTGACGGCATCGTTCTTGATCCAGACTCGGCGCACTCCCAGGACCTTCGCCAGCCGCGGGGCTGGTAACAACGGGGTACCACCGACAAACTGGCCGACGGTTGGTTCGCCGTCCAGCGGCAACAATTCGCGGTACCGCCACATAGTAAACGGCCGACGCTGCAAATCGTCGCGTTTCACCCGACGAGCAATGGCTTCATAGTCGTAATCCACCTCCAGCGGGCCGAAATCTTCGGAGCAAAAATTGATCGGCTCCTGCGGATAATGTTTGCCGCACAGACGACATTTCAAGCCACGTACCAGGGTGTCGGTCACCGTCAGCCTCCGGAAGTCGGCCACCGCGTGCGAGCCCGAGCAATTTGGTCGGCCAGCGCCTCTGGCTCGCAGCGTTAGCCCGGTTCTGGGAAAAATGGCGAGCGGCAGCTGCGAATTGGCAATTGGGCGGGATGAAACCGAGCAGTGCTTGTTCCGAGTGGCCTGGCGGTGAGGGCTAGCGAGCGGCCATGCAGGAGCCTTTTATGTGGCTCCCGGAAACAAAAACGCCTCTCCCCGGGATACGAGAAGAGGCGCAAGTCTGTCAGCTTACGCATCTCATCTCTCCCGGTCGGCATGCCGGGCGGGAATTAGCACCTGACGCCGAACAAATCGGCCGGTTGCTGTGGCTTCACAGGGCCCGTTCCCTCCGCCACTCTGGATAAGACGCGCGGAATCCCTCTTTCAAAGAGCTCGCCGCTGCGCTGGCGATTTTCCACGATTGTAGAAGCCAACAGGGAAGCAGGCAAGGTGTCCGGCGCGAAAATTGTTGTTAGGCCCACCCGTTGAGCCTCAAAAACTCTTCCCGCCAGTGATAGTGCTCGAGCAAGCCGTCAGTGCGCCGACCAAGAATGCGGTAGGCGATATAGAGTGCCTCGACCGTGGCCAGCCCTTGCTCCGGGTCGCGGAACAGTTTCGAGACCCGCGGATAGGCCGTGCGATAACCTCGCAGCGACCGCGTCGGCACGTGCTGAAAATCCCGAGCCATCCGCCGTGCCCACCGCCAGCTGCCGTCCAGGAGGAGCAGACCGCAGCACTGATCGGCATCGCTAAGCGGCTCGCCGTCCGGGTCGAGCAGAATGTAGTTGTCCAGAGCCAGGGGCTGACGAAGCGGCCAGCGCAGGAAAATGAGGTCGGTCCGCCCTCGCAGCGGCCAGATGGTACATTTCTCCAGCCGCTCTTTCGGATGCCGCACAATTATCGTCGGCGGATAAGCGCACGCCTCGCCTATTGATATCGTCTCCGTGCGACCAGCAGGCATGTTCCCTACCTTGTGGGCTGTCGCGCTGACACTTCGTTCTTGCCGGCAAGTTGCGATGGTTTGCACGTGGTGTCTCATTACCAGTGTAGGCTTGTCCCGAACGCCGGGCGATACGGTTACGCAGTACAGAGTTGGAGTATTCTTGCTGCTCGGCAGCCCAGGCGGTCAATTTCTGCGGCGACGGTGTACCGCACTTGCCTTTTGAGGCTCAGCCGCATAGTAAGCAGAAAGCAGCGGGGTATTGTCTGTCCAGGTTGCCCAATCGTAACGGCTAACTGCAAAAGAGTAGAGCCATGAGTACCGAGACCTGCGGAGCTTGTTCGGGAACCAAGCGCGAATGGCTGTGGCGAAAGCTGGGTGGCTGCGTGCGCTGTATGCGGCTCAGCTGGTGGGGAATGATAGCGACCTGGCTGGCCCTGGCAGGGGCGGTCGCGCTAGCCATGCCGCTGACGGTCACCATTTCAGTGGGAGTGGCGGCGTTGGCTTTGAGCCTGCTTTGGCTTATCCACTGGGGAGCGTTCGTCGGCAAGAATGTGGCGATGGTGTCGGAGATCGTGGAGGCGGGTGGAGAAGTGCTAACTCGGCGGGAGTTGCTGGCGCTGGCTCTGCAAGAAGCTATCGCGGCCATTGTACTTGTTTGCACGACAGGCTCCCATTCCCAGGCTTAAGACACCGGGTGCGGGCGCATTGTTGTCGAGGTTGTGGGGCATGGCCAGGGGAGCAGTGAGAGCGAAGCTTGCCGGAATGCTCGGGCCGACTATGCGATGAGAGCTGCGGCCGAAAGGCTGAATTGTATGCAACGGTGCCGACAAAATGATGTCTTTTGTCGGGGCGGGGAATGTGGCTGCGTCAACGTTAGTATAGGTCAGCCCCGGTGCGAGATAGCGGTCCATAGCCTCGCACAGCAGCAGAAGCTCTTTATATGCGCCTGCAGAGGGAATGTCATATTTTGGTGCCGGTGTCTCGGCGCAAGTTGCGCTACGCTCGGCGACGTCCTGGTTATTGGGGCCGAGATGTGTGATGAAAACCAGCAACAAGCGGTTAACAAGGCGCGAGCGGCCCTGGAGAGGCAGGCCAATCTGTTGTGCGAACAATTGTGTGCAAGGCGTCGGTGCTTCGGTGGCCTGCGGTGCGTTTGCAGTAACGCACAGAGAACAGGAGATCCCAACTGCCAGGTACGACAGATCCCAGACCCGAACCGCTCAGGTCGCACGCTTTGGTGCGCCCGATGCGCAGCCGTGTACAGATTACACTGCAAGTGTGTATAGCGAGGACCGAGCTAAGCCCTTTTCGGGTCAGCTTTGCTCCCGGAGGGCGAAACTATCTGAAGCACGGCTCCATTCGCGGAAGAGTTGTCGGCCTTGCCTCCTGGCCGGTGGTCAGCGGCAATCTGACTGGCCTCGAGCTTGCGCGAGCATCGGGCATAGACGAGCAGTCCGTGTCGGGAATCGCTATTCCGGCCGAATGTCCAGGACCCAGTCCTGGTCGTCGGGTGCAACGAAACGGGCTTCCTTGTCGTGGAGTTCTGCGTTGGCCGGTCGTTTTCTGCCGGTGCGTGGGTCAAACCATTGTGACGACAGCTTGGCTGGCAAAAACTCGCGCCGAAGCCGAATCGTTCCCCCTTGCGGTAAATAAGCAACCAGCCAGGTGCGTTTTGGCGTGGCCGAAACCGCTACGAAACGCTCCGGAGCTTTTTCTCCCGGTTGTTCGACCAGAGCCTGGTTAGCGGGTCGCAATTCCGTCCACGGCCCGCTGAGGAAAAACGCTTTCAGAATGCCCATAGCCTGGGCTCCCGGGGCTTCCAGCCCAGCTGTCCAGGGTCCAGCCTGACCGAGTCGTTCATGCCCTTCCACCGGGCCAGGCTGGTCTAACCAGGGCCAGATATGGTGGTGCCCGTAGGTAACTCCCGCTGGCGGAGCAATAAGAAGCGACCAGTAGGCTGCCCGCCGCACGTGGTACGGCTGGAAGAGCTGACGGCTATGATAAGCCGGATGCGCTTCATAATTCGGCTCCAGATTGATGATGGGTTTGGGTGGTTGGCGAAGCCATTGCTTAGCGGGTGGGCCTTCAATTAGCCAGCGCAAATGGGCTTCGTTGTCGCCGTGTCCCGACTGGTAACCGAGAAAGTCTATCCATGCCTCATTGCCGAATCGGTCCCAAATCCAGTTTTGCCCTGAAGGATGCAAACTGACCAGGCGGTCGCGTGGTTGAACGGTGAAAAGTTGTCGGCCCAATCGCTGCCAGCGCTGCGTATTGCGGTAGTGTCCATCGCCACCGAGCAGCCAGACCACCTGGTATGCTCCCCACCGAGCGATGAGGTATTCGCAGAGCCGCTGCGCTTCGTTTTCTGACAGTGCTTCGCCTGGGTCCGTTGGCGTCAGAGCCCAGAGCAGAACCGGCACGGCTACCAAATGGTGGGCGTTGCACTGGGCGAGTTTGGCATCCATTCGGGCCAGCACCTGCGGATATACCCGCAACTTTGCTTCGCGCCCGAACACGTGTTCTTTTAGCGTCTTGTTTCCGCCTCGCCACTGGGTAGAGACGAATTGCACCGCAGTAAATCCTTGTTTTTGCCGTGTCGCCAGATAGCGTTGCCAATCTGCTGGCTGCGACTTGAGCACACCGTTCCAGGCAGTGTCCGCCAACCAGAAAAAAGGCGTGCCGTCGGCATGTTCGAGATATGTGCCACTCGCCGCTACTCGCAAAGCGCCGTGCCGGTAAAGCGGATTGTCGCCGGTGTACTCGCGCACGCGAAACTCGCCTTGCTGACGATGTAGCCCGATGTCTTCCGGTTTCGCCTGCGTGGACCATTGCCAGGTGCCGATTTCGTCCGGGCTGAACCGAACCCGCCAGACACGCCCACCGTCCCAAAATGCCTCGCGAACGTGCTTCTTGCCGGACGGTGCCACGAAAGTAACTTCGACGCGAACATCCCAGATCGGCTCGGCATAATCGCGCGTGGCAGTCAAGCTGGTTTCAAACACGCCCCAGCGATGCACTTCGGCAGTTGCGACTGCTTTCGGCTTTGCGCTATCGTCCCCGGCAAGTTGCAGTGCTACCACTGCGAGCACGCCAAACGTGCATACGCCCAGCCAGCACGACCGGATTCGATTCATGCGTTTCTCCTGGGTTGGCGTTCGGTCAAAGAGTTTCAGCGATTATTTTCGTATGTTGGCGGAACTTAGCCAACCAAAGTCCCGTGTTTTGCCCCAGGTTTGGCCTGACCCGCTGCGAGTATCAAGAGCGGCGGGCGTCAGCCCGCCGTGGTGGGCGAGACACGCTTGCCGGGGAAATGCGAACCACAGCGCCAAACGATCTCCGTCCAGAGCAGGAGGCGTCAGCCCGCCGTGGTGGGCGAAACACGCTTGCAGGGCCGTGCTGCCGCAATTTCGTTGCGTGGTGCGAGCCGTCAGCTGGATCGCGACCGAGATTCTGACCCAGCCGGTTGTCGGAGTTGCGCAGCGTTGGGCAGGTCCTCGATGCGATTCAGACCGAGGAGCTGCAGGAATTTCCTGGTGGTACCGTAAAGCACCGGCCGACCGAGCGAATTGTGCCGACCGACTATACGCACCAGTCCGCGGTCCATGAGCAGGCGCAGCATGTCGGCACATTGCACGCCACGGATAGCCTCGATTTCCGCCCGCGTGATCGGCTGGCGGTAGGCGATAATGGCCAGAGTCTCCTTGGCCGCAGCCGATAATCGCAAGTCGCCCGTACCGGGACGCAATCGCACCAGCCAGGGTTGAAATCGCGGCAACGTGGTCAACTGGTATCCGCCAGCAATAGCCTGCACCTGAAACGACGACCCTTCCGCTTCCAACAAACTTTGCAATCGCCGCACCAGTCGCCGAGCTTCGCCAGCATCGCGCAAGCCGACAACCTCGGCAATGCGTTTCGGGGTGATCGGTTCTTCTGCCAGGAATAAGACGGCTTCCACCAGCGCCAACGCCCCATCGCGTGCCAGCGGCCCGGCGGCTTGTGTCGCAGCTAGGGGCAACCGTAACCAGGCCCGGTTAACTTGCCGGCGACCCTGCTCAAGCTCCGATAAGTGCCGCATCGGACGATACGGCAAAAAGGGAACCAGTCGGTGTAGCGATGGTCTGTCTCTCTCCACGTCCGTTTTGCGAAGGTAGCTCACCGCGGTGTCCCAGAAAAACACAAAAGCCCTGCGCTGGTCGTTGCGCAAGGCTCATGGAGCTCGGATTAGCCCCAGAGAGCAGCCGTCGTGATAACTACATGCTGAAGCTGCTGCCGCAGCCGCAAGTCGTGCGGGCGTTGGGATTCTGCACACTGAAACCGCGACGGTTGAGCTCGTTGATGAAATCAATCGTCGCCCCGTCCACGTAGAGCAGGCTCTTGCGGTCAACCACGATCCGCACGCCGTGCTGCTCCATCAGTTCGTCGGTCTTCTCGTTGTAGCAGGTGTCGAGGTCGAGCTTGTGCTGAAAGCCACTGCAGCCGCCACCTTTCACCGACAGCCGCAGATACACCGGCTCGTCATTGAGAGCGCCGGCCTGACGCTGTTCCTCGACAATTCGCTTAATCTCTTCCGCCGCACGCGGGGTCAGGGTAATGGGCATATCGTCTCTCCTCGCTCGAAGGATGGCTGGCTCCATCAGAGGTAATATTGATTCCACCTCGCGGTGTACGTTTCGCCTTATTGGCGATGTATTATACGTTCTGATGCGCTGCCGGTCTATGGCAGAGGATGTTTGCCTCACTTGGGAGTGTTGCGGTACCAGCGACCGGAACGCAGGGGGGAACCGTATCGGCTGGGTGGGGCCGTCGGCGAAGCTGGTGCGGCGTCCGGCGTGGTTATCGTTTCCGGGTCGGGCAGCCGATCCGGTTTCGTGGGCGCGGATTGTGGCGGAGTCTTCGGTTCGGACGCCGATTCGGATGCAGATGCCTCGGCTGGTGGCAATTCCCCCGTTCCGGGTCGCACGCCGCATATCACGCCGTAGGCTTTCATACGTTCTCCGAGCCATTCGATCGCGATCGGCAGAATGCGCTGAGCGGTGGCATCGCTGTGCGTTCCCAGTCGGTCCACGTGTACCCGCGGACGAAGTCCCCGAGAGCGGGCGTAGTAGATGAAACTCTCCGCCTGGGCATGGAAGTTGAACTCATCCTTGCCGCCGTAACCGACGAACATCTCCAGCTGTCCTGGTTGCAAACGGTAACGGTCAATGAGTTCGATTGGGTTTTCCATGCCGGCACAGACGATGGCATAGCAATCGTTGCCGAAAACAGGATGGTAAATCTCCTCGACGCGGATTTTGATCAGACCGTGGGCAAAACAGCCGAGCACCTCTTTTCCGTCCAGCAGGCTATTGCGCCAGCCCCAGTTGAACGGGTCGAAGCAGGCCTGTGCGTCACCCTGTTCGTTCATCCAGCGGATGTTGAGCGGTGCCAGGATACCGGCAACGAAACGGAACTGGTGCCGGTGTTTGATCGCGGTGTTGAACGCCCCGAAGCCGCCCAGGGAAACGCCGATAAGGGCATGGTACTCGGCATCGGGCATAATCGGGAATCGGCTGGCGACAAAGCCGAGGGCGTCTTGCAGCACCCAATCCTGAAAATCGCCGGCGCGGCCATTGATGAAGAAACTGTGGGGGCACACACGACCGCCGCATTCGTCGGTTCGGCCATCGGGAACCACGATGATACACGGCGGTAGTTTCCCACGCAGAATCGCCTGGTCGAAATAGTGCGCCACTCCGAGGAACTCCTGCTCATCGTTCCACAACCCGTGCAGGTACACAATGACCGGATAGACACTGGCTTTGCTGTAGTTGGGCGGCAGGTACACGTAGAGGTCACGGCGACTGCCCAGAGCGTAGGACCAGATGCGGCGATCCTGGCCGTGATTGCGGGTGAAGTCGAGAATACGCCCACGCAATTGGTGATTGGCCGACTGCAAACTGTCCGGCAGCGGATCGAGCGACCGGTAATAGCGGTCCGCTTCCGCCGGTTTCGTCCAGGAAACAACCATTACTCCCGCCATCAGCACCAGACACCATCCTGGCATCCGCACGGCATGTTCCTCCCCTAAGCGAAGTTTCCCGCCGATCACTCGGCAAAATCGCTATCCCCGATGCAACCAATTTCGCCAACCGTCTCCGCACAACATGCCGTTGCGATAAGCTGTAACGCTTATTCCGAAAATACCCGAAACCATGACGGCAATAGTCCCAATCGCTACAACACCAGCAAATACCGCCGACCTCACACTAACGGTCAACCTATTGTGCATCGGATTCGGGAGACTCTCACATGCGCTTGCAACTTGCACTCCGGATCGTCTCAGCTTTGGCGGTGCTGGTATCGGCAACGGTCAGCACCGGTTGGGGGCAGACCGGCAACGGAACCCAGCGGCCGCCGAATGTTATTCTGATCCTGGCCGACGATCTCGGTTACGGCGATCTGGGTTGCTACGGGCAGAAGGAAATTCAGACGCCGTGTCTGGATCGCCTGGCGGCGGATGGCATGCGGTTTACGCAGTTTTATGCCGGTTCGACGGTGTGTGCCCCGTCGCGTTGCGTGCTGATGACCGGACTGCACACCGGGCACTGTTATATACGCGGCAACGCTCGGTATGCTCTGCGACCCCAGGATCGCACCGTTGCCGAGTACCTCAAGCAGGCTGGATATGCTACCGCCCATATCGGCAAATGGGGACTGGGATTGGAAGGTACAACCGGTGCTCCCACGCGCAAGGGATTCGACTACTTTTTCGGTTACCTCGACCAGGTGCATGCCCACAACTATTATCCGAGTTACCTGTTCCGCAATGAAACACGATTCCCGCTGAATAACGTTGTGCCGAAAGAGGGGAAATTCGGTCAGGGCGTGGCGAGCGTTCGCCGACAATACAGCCACGACCTGTTGACGGAAGAGGCCCTGCGCTTCATTCGTGAGAACCGCACCCGACCATTTTTCCTGTATCTTGGTTACACCATCCCCCACGCCAATAATGAAGCCGGCAAAAACGGCATGGAGGTGCCGGACTTCGGTATCTACAAGGACAAACCCTGGCCCGACGTGGAAAAAGGTTTCGCCGCCATGATCACCCGCATGGATCGGGATGTGGGTCGGATTCGCGAAACTCTGCGGGAACTCGGACTGGAACGCGATACGCTCATCCTGTTCTCTTCCGACAATGGGCCGCATGCCGAGGGTGGGCATGACTCGAAGTTCTTCCAGTCCAGCGGTGGTTTGCGTGGCATCAAACGCGACCTGTATGAAGGAGGCATCCGTGTGCCGTTCATTGCCTGCTGGCCCGGCACCATTCCCGCTGGCAAGGTCAACGATCATATCGGCTGGTTTGCCGACGTGCTGCCTACGCTGGCCGAACTGGCCGGGGTCAAAGTTTCGGACAAACTCGATGGGATCAGTCTGGTGCCCACCTTGCTTGGCCGACACCACGAACAACCTCAGCACCAATACCTGTACTGGGAGTTTTACGAACTCGGCGGAGCGCAAGCCGTGCGCTACGGCAATTGGAAAGCTGTCTGCAAGCCTTTCGGCGGGAAGCTCGAACTCTACGACTTGAAAAACGACCCCACAGAATCACGCGATCTGGCCGAGCAACACCCGCAACTGGTGGCACAGTTACGCCAATTCATGCAGCAGGCCCACACTCCATCCGAACTCTGGCCGATTCCTAAACCGCAGCCCGCGGAGAAAAGCCGCCAACCCGCCCAACCCTGAGCGCAATGCGCGGGCCTTTCGCATCAGGCATCCGCGAATCACTGGTCCGCAACTTGCAGGCTAACGGAGGCCGATCGGACAACAGCATCGCGGCAGCAACATAGCGTGTAAATGCCAGGCGAAGCATGACTCCCGAACTCGCCGCTTTTCTCGCTAATCTGATACTGATTCTGCACGCGCTGCTGGCGACCTTCGTTGTGGGCGGCTGGCTGGTGACCGTGGTCGGCGGATTGTGCCGCTGGCAGTGGGTGCGGAGTTTCTGGTTTCGCGTAATTCACCTGCTGGTCGTCGGCGTGATCGTTCTGGAATCGGTCTTTGGTATGGTATGCCCGCTCACCAGATGGGAGGAACAGTTGCGTAGCCTGGCGGGGCAAGAGGGGACGGACGAGCTGGAACAGCTCGGTTTTCTGCTGTACTACCTGCGACGGATTTTGTTCCTGCCGGATCACTGGGAGTGGAGCCAGACGGTATTGATGTGGGTGTATATCGCGTTCGGCGTGGGTGTGCTGGCCACCTGGATTTTCTTCCCGCCTCGCTGGTCCCGGCAGCGATTCGGTGTGGGAAAGCCTCCTTCGGATGCGCTGAATGCGGGGAAGGCTGCTTCGGATATGCCAAACCCCGAAAA
>VAPR01000162.1_pt1 | contig 47700 bp, 41 predicted proteins | sample 3380701 | NCBI WGS metagenome assembly VAPR01 (sample SAMN11536904, study PRJNA540576) | hot springs metagenome | isolation source: hot spring wet sediment | place: Spain: Lobios | collected 2014-01
CCTTCGGCGAGGGAGCAGCATATTGGCTCTTGACGCCACACCGCGGGCTCCTACAGGAAGTGCTCAGCCGTGTTGCCGGCGAACCGTTGGAAGCAGAGCAGCGAGAGGCTCTACGCCTGATAGCTGGGCGCGGGCGGTGGGGACACGAGTGGAGCGAAGAGTACAATCCCTGGGAAGCAGGGCTGAACGAGCTCATCAGCACAACGAAGGGCTGCTACATCGGGCAAGAGGTTATCGCTCGCTTGGAGACGTACGGTAAGGTGCAACGTCAACTTATCCGGCTCTGGAGTGCTGAGCCGCTTCCAGAGCCACCATTGCCGCTATTTGCTGCGGACCAACGTGTCGGAAGCATCACCAGCGTTGCTGCTGTCCCCTGGCGCCGTCGCTGGATTGCCCTCGGGTATGTTCGCCGAGAATGGCTCCAGACAAGTACGTTTTGGACTGAGCGGAACGGCTCTCGTATCCAGCTCACTGCGGTCGGGGATACTCCTCACGGCGGAGGGGCATTGTGATGCCATCGGTTCTTATCACTGGGGCTGCCCGCCGATTAGGACGCGCCCTGGCAGAGGGATTTGCCCAGCGAGGCTGGGACGTTGTGCTCCACTACTGGCGCTCGGAGGCAGAGGCAGAAGCCTTGGAACAAGAGCTACGCCGTTACGGCGTCCGCACGCTCCGCCTCCAGGCCGACTTGCGCTCGCACGAGCACGTCCGCCACCTCTTCACAACGATTGCTGAACTCTGGGGCTCTCTGGATGTCTTGGTCAACAACGCCGGGGTCTTTCCTCCACAGCACACGCTGGCTGAGCTCAGCCCCGTGTTGTGGGAAGAGGTGTTACGGGTCAATCTCACAGCGTGCCTCTACACCAGCCAAGCCTTCGCTGCTCTTCAGCGGGGAGAAGGGCGGATTATCAACATCGCCTCGCTGGGAGGGCTGCGAACGTGGCAGCACCGAACGGCGTACAACGTCTCTAAAGCCGCAGTACTTCAGCTCACGCGCAACCTGGCTCTGGAGCTGGCTCCACGCATTGCTGTCAATGCCGTCTGCCCAGGAGTGTTGCAGATAGAGCCTGAGGAACGCATGCCTGTTGCGGCTGACCGGATCCCAGCGCGTCGTTACGGCACGAGCTCTGACGTCTTCGATGCCGTCTACTTCTTTGCCACAGCAACGTCCTACATTACGGGGCAGTATCTGGTCGTGGATGGTGGGTACCACTTAGTCCGCTGAAGGAGCTCCTATGGACAACAAGCTACCTGTCGGACAGCGCTCTCCGAAGGCTTACGACAATCCGGAATTCCTCCACAGCCGTGACGCCCGCATTTTGCGGATTCTGGCAGAATACCTCTATCCCGAACAGCGCTTCCGGAAGCTCCGGGTGCGCAACACGGTTGTCTTCTGGGGTTCGGCGCGGTGCCTCTCTGAGGAAGAATTCCAACACCAGTGGAACGCTCTCCAAGCACTGCAAGAATGGCGCGGTGCCAACGCCGAGGAATTGGAGCGGCGCCGTCGCGAGCTGGAGCGCATTCGCCCGCTGACACGGTACTACGAAGAAGCACGCCTTCTGGCACGGATGCTGACGGAGTGGTCGCTCACGCTGCCACCGCTGCGCCGTTTCGTCATCTGCTCCGGAGGCGGCCCCGGCATCATGGAAGCTGCAAACCGCGGAGCCTACGAAGCCGGCGGTATCTCCATTGGCTTGGGTATCAGCTTGCCCTACGAACAGGCTCCCAATCCCTACATCACGCCCGAGCTCAACTTTGAGTTCCACTACTTCTTCATGCGCAAGTTCTGGTTCGTCTACCTGGCGAAAGCCATGGTCCTCTTTCCCGGTGGCTTTGGGACCATGGACGAGCTCATGGAAGTGCTGACATTGGTACAAACCCGCAAAATCCGACGCCGCCTTCCCATCGTGCTCTACGGTGAGGACTTCTGGCGCAAGGTCATCAACTTTGAATACCTGGCAGAGGCTGGGGTCATCTCGCCGGAGGACCTCCACCTCTTTACGTACGCTAACACACCCCAGGAAGCCTTTGCATACCTCCAGGAGCACCTACAGACCGTCTCTGGGCTCGGAGCCCCTTACGAAGAGGCGCCGTAACACAACCGGAGGGACGCCTATGTGGCTATGGCTTGGGCTAAGCACTGTTGTAATGGCAACCACTCTCGTTGCTGGGCAACTCCGATTGCTCCCGGAGCGCCCTGCGCGTGGAGCCTCAATCTCGGTCGAGTACATCCCGGATTCCTCGCGCTTTGCTCCAGCCGAAGACCTGTGGCTGTATGTGTACGAGTTCACCGAGCAGCAGGTCTATCCCAGCCTGCAGGAGGTACCCCTGGAGTACCAGCGGAGCACAGGCAAGTATGGAGCCGCGTTCCGGCTGGACAGTTCCACGGTGTTTGCGCTCTGCAAGGTAGGCAATGGAACGCTCTTTGACACACACGGAGGGCGTCTGTGGGAGATTTTGGTTTACGAGCAGAACAAGCCTCTCCGAGGGGCTCTCATCCGAGCAGCTCTCAGCCGTTTCGGCACACTGCAGGAGGGAGGATGGCGCAGAGCTCCGGACCTATGGACGGCGGAGCAGCTCCTGCAGCAGGCCGTCCGTGAACATCCGGACAACCTTGCTGCTCGCATCTGGCTGGTTGCCGTACAAGGGCGGCTCGGGCAACTTGAGCGTGCCGAGTACCAGAACCGTCTGCGGCAGCTCCTCCAGCAGCCCTATCCTGACAGCAGCGAAGCCGACCTCCGCGCTGTCCTCTGGGCCCTGAGCTCCTTACGGGAACGCCAGCGCGTGGAGTTTCTGGAGGAGCGCATTCTGCAGCGCTTCCCCCATTGGGAGCTGGCACAGGAAATCCTCATGGTGCGCCTCAATCGGGCAGCAATTGCCCAAGAGTACATCGCAACGGCAGAACGCTTCTTGCGCCTATACTCACCCGAGACACCGGGCTACGAGGAGATGTACCTTGCCGCTGTCCGCGCCTTGCTCCAGCACGACCATCCTGATAGCGTCGCGAAGCTCTTCCAGCGTTATGCGCGCGTGCCTGTGGCCGCTTACGCTGAACTGGCTAACTACTGGCTTGACCGGAACCGCTCAGATAGCGCCGAAACATGGGTACGCATGCTGCAAATGCACTATAGCCAGCAGCGCTTTGCCCGCCTTTACCGCAAACCCAAATACCTCAGCAAGGCGGAATGGGAGGAGGGCAATCGGCTCCTCCATGGACTGGTGCTCGCTACCGAAGCACGCCTCCTCCGCCAGCAGAAGCGGGTTGAGGAAGCCGTGCAACGCTTTCAAGAAGCCTGGTCTGTCTATCGGGATGATGCCCCAGTATCGCTCATTGAGCAGTTGGTTGAGGCGCTCCGTGTGTTGGGGCAGCACAAGAATGCCTTCTCTGTGTGCACGCATGCCATCTTGCAAGGAGCAGCCAGCGATACGCTCTGGGCACAGTGGCGAGAGCTCTTCCTGAGCGTGGTTCGCAATGACTCGCTGGAGATGCAGCAGGAGATGTTTCGCCTACAAGAGCAGGCAGCACAAATCCGCCGTCAGCGCCTGTGGCAGCAGCGACTGGAGTGGGAGCTTCCCTCCGCTGTTGTAGAAAGCGCCTTCGTGTCTCCGAGAGGCGACACGCTCACGCTCTCGCGCCTGCGCGGGAAAGTTGTCCTCCTGGACTTCTGGGCAACGTGGTGCCGTCCGTGCATGGAGTCCTTCCCGCACCTGCAGAAGTTGTGGGAGATGTACCAGAATCGGACCGATGTTGCGTTCGTGGCCCTGAACGTCTGGGAGCGGGCAGAGAACCGGCTTGAGCACGTGCGCAGCTTTCTCGTGAACAACCCACAGTACACCTTCCCGGTCTACGTGGATGAGCGCGACATCATCCCCGCAGGCTTAGGCGTTACAGCGATTCCTACGCAAATCGTGATGGACCGGGCAGGACGGGTTCAATTCCGCATGGTGGGCTTCTCTGCAGCGAAATACTTCCAAGACGCGCTCGATGCCCTTGAGGTGTTACTGCAACAGCCGTCAAAGTAACCCTGGAGGAAGCCATGCTGTACCGCTGGCTGCTCTGTGCGTGGGTGTGTCTGCCGTTGGCAGCATCTGCTCAAACAAGCGTGAGCTTCTTAGGAGGGATAGCTACACCCAGCGCCGCTATCAACGATGTGTACAATCGACCGAACATCGCCTCTGGTGATACCGTCCGCTCTATTCTCCGCGACGCTGTCCGGCTGGGGTATCAACTGGGCATTCGAACGCAGACAGGACTTTCCGAACGCTTTCTCTTCGTTGGAGGCATATCGCTGGTGCGCTTCCCGCAAAGCCGGCTTTACATCACGGACCCACAGAGTGGAGACACCGTAGCAGTGCTGGTCTCGGTGCAGAATCTCGTGCCGATTACTGCTGGGCTCCACGTCCTGCTGCTACCGGAGCCTCTCCAGCTCTACGTTGGAGCGCAGTTGAGCTATACGATTCTGAACTCCTCAGTGGACATGGAGCGCGGCAGCCTCTCGGTACCGTTGGCGCTCGGTACACAGAACAGCCACCGCGTCGGCGGCGACGTCGGCGCTGGGATTGGAGTAAAGTTGGGCATTGTGGGAGTTGGAGCCGAAGCCCGCTATGCCATTAGCAATTTGATTGGTCGCGTCAGCGGCGAAGAGCCGAAGCGCTACCTTTCGGTGCTACTGGTAGTGAGCTTCGGGCTATAGCGCCAGCACTGCTGCCCGTTCCTGTGGGGTCAATACCCGCCATTCGCCTGGTTGGAGGCTCCACACCGAGAAATCCCCAATTTGAACCCGAAGCAGGCGTAAGGTCGGGTGTCCGATAGCTGCGGTCATGCGCCGCACTTGGTGGTATTTGCCCTCCGTCAGCTCAAGAGCAATCCAGCACGTTGGGACGCTCTTGCGGAACCGAACCGGTGGCACACGCGGCGGGACCTGTGGGGCAGGCTCCAGTATCCATGCCCGGCAGGGGCGCGTTCGGTAGCCACCAGCGATACGGACACCGCGGCAGAGTTGCGCTAGTGCCTCTGGGCTGGGAATGCGCTCGACCTGGACCCAGTAGACGCGCCGGTGACGGAACCGAGGATGGAGAAGCCGATAAGTCAGCCATGGCTCATCACTCAGCAGCAGGAGTCCCTCACTTTCGGCATCCAACCGCCCAATCGGATAGACCTCTGGCGGGAAACCGAATTCGGCGAGCGTACGGAATCGGGAATTCGGGATCGGTGTAAATTGCGACAGCACCCCGTACGGCTTGTAGAAGGCAATGAGCATGGGCGAGCAGAGCTCTCCTGGGGACCACCAGTACACAGGGAATGTTACAGACGTGCAGGGCAAGTTGCTGCATCTGCCGGCAGAACTCATAGCACGTTTGCGCCGTGCGTATGACGAACGCTACGAGCTCATCCAGCAGCGGCTGGAAGAGTTCCGCGATGTTGGCTCCTCGCCCGAGGCAACGTTCTACGAGCTGTGCTACTGCCTCTGCACCCCTGCGACGGCAGCGCGCTCTGCCCTGAGGCTCATTGAAGAGCTGCGCCGTCAGCAGTTCCATAGCCGTCCTCTGCCTACGGGGATCTTGGAGGATCTGCTGCGTACACCAGCGCACTACGTTCGCTTCCACCGGACCAAGGCACAACGCCTGGCCCGCGTTCACGGACTCTTCGGGCAAGTCTGGCAGTTGCGCCACAGTGGACTGCCCTCCAGGGAGCTCCGACGCCAACTTGTGCAGATCGTTCCGGGCTTCGGGATGAAAGAAGCTTCGCACTTCCTCCGGAATACGGGGGCAAGCGATGTTGCCGTTATAGACCGCCACATCGTCCGATGGATGCAGCGCTGCGGACTTCCTGTCCGGCTTCCCCGAAGCCGCTCTGAGTACGAGGCAGCAGAGGCGGCATTTACCGCCCTTGCCGAGCATGTAGAGATAAGTCTGCCGGCACTGGACCTTCTACTGTGGAGTCTGGAAACAGGAGAGGTGCTGCGATGACAGCATGGCATCGTCAGCTCAGCCGTCTCATCGCAGACCGGCGCCGAAGCTCAACGGAGCTCCTCCAGGCTTTTGCCGACCTCTGCCACTCGATGGCGGAAAGTGGCGCAGCAGCTGAGGATTTCCTTTCCGCAGCACACGCCCTCGTGGCAGCTCACCCGGCAATGGGGCTGTTTTGGAACCTCCACCGACGGTTCGAAGAGCTCGTCCACAGGAACGGTGCCTCTAGTGAGGTCCTCGCTGAAGCAGCACAGAGCTTTCTCCAGAGCGTACGCAACCACTCCGAGGCTGCAGCCCGTGCTGCTGCTACTGCGCTCCCCAGCGGGGCAACGGTGCTTGTACACTCCTCCAGTTGGCAGGTCCGTTTCACTCTCCTGCAGGCTCGTTCCTTGGAGAAGCGCTTCCGCCTGCTCTGTACCATTTCCGAGCCGGGGAGAGAAGGCATTGAGCTAGCACGATGGGCACACGCTCACGGCTTCTCTGTGCTCCTGCTTGCTGAAGCCCAGCTTGGAGCCTTCCTCCCTGAGCTCCACCTTTTCCTCATCGGCTCGGACGCACTCTGCCAGGATGGGGTAGTGCACAAGATCGGCACTGCCCTGATAGCGGAGCTTCTCTGGTTAGAACACCGGCCGGTGTGGGTGTTGGGGTGTGGGGAAAAGCTGCTGCCACGCCCATGGGGGGCAGACATGCAGGGCAGTGCGCCGCGGCTGTGTCGGTACGGCATCCCGCAGGCGCGGTCCCTCTACGACTGTACACCGTGGGAGCATATCAGCGCTGTCTTCACCGAACACGGCATGGAGGAAAGCGCTGCCGTCCGGTCGCGGCTCCAGCCCTCAGACTCTACCCCCGAGGAGACCGCGTAGTTACTGCTTCGCTGTGCTGCCTAAGTCAACGAGCAACGAAAAGCGCATTGTGCCAGCCAGGGGATGGTTTTCCTCGATGGTGTTGATGTAGTTGAAGTCCAGCGTGAACATATCGTAGCGGACACCGGCACCGAACGTAATGAAACGCCGATTCCCCAAGCGCGAGGGCTCTGTGAAGTAGCCCAGGCGGAGCGCCACAGTCTGCTGATACCAGTACTCCATGCCCATTGCCAATTCAACGCCGGGATTCCGCCACGCTGTAATCAGCGACGTCGGAAGCGCATCCGAGCCCAGGCTGTCCCGGCGCACCATCAGCTTTGAAATGTCCACAGCGAACTTGAGGTCGTTGAACTCATCACGCACTGCCTGCACTCCCAGCCCCAGCCGGAGGTTTGTCGGCAGGGGGTCGGCCTCATTGCGGTAGGTCATCTTGGGACCGACGTTCTGCAAGTTCACCCCAAAGGAGAGCCGCCCGCCAAGGTCAACGGAGCCAATACGCAACTGCGATGGCTTCCAAAGTACCCCGAGGTCAAAGCTTCCACTGGTCCCCACGCCAGCGACAGATTCGCCAGCTGCTGCCGGCGCCAGGTTAGAACGGATGAAGCGGAGCTGAATCCCGGCACCGACATCGTCGGCAATCAGCGTTCCATAGGAGAGACCAAGCGTGAACTCGTTTGAGCGGAAAGTCCCCAGCACATTCCCCAAGTTGTCCGTCCGCACGAACTCGCCCAGGTTCATGAGGATGAAGTTCACTGCAACAGTGCCGTCCAGTTGCGGGAAATACTGGCCAGCCGTCACGTAGCTGTAGAACAGGTCTGCGTTGAACTGCGGGAGCCAGCGGGAGAAGCTCAGAGCAATCTGCCGGTTAGTTTGGAAGCCCAGCCCACCGGGATTCCAGTAAATGGCGTTGATGTTGTCGGCAATTCCTGTGCCGGCTTCGCCCATGCCACTGGCGCGCGCATCCGGTGAAATCAGAAGGAACGGTACTGCTGCCGCTCCTGCTTGCGCCCATGCTGTGACAGCACCGACACTCAGCACCAGCGCTGCACTGATTGCACGGACCATGTGCTTTCTCCGCTCTGAATCAGACCAACTACCGTACGAGCACGAATGTGCCAGACAGAGCAACGCCGCCCGTGTCCAGCAAGCGCAGCCTATAGACGTACGTACCTGCTGCTACGGGTACGCCCTCTTGTGTCCGCCCGTCCCAGGGAATCTCTACACGGCGCACAGGTGCCAGCTCAACTTGCTGTCGGTAGACCACCGAACCCAGCACGTCAGCAATGAGGAGCTCTGCTGAGGCGGGTTGCACACCGTTGTAGAGAAAGCTCAGCCGCACCGGGAGCGAGTTTGCAGGGTTGGGAAAGACCGCCGGTGACTCAACTCGGGTGTCTGCGGCAATCCAAAACTCTGTTTCAGCCGTGCCGGGATTGTCGTAGATATCCCACGCGCGCACCCGCACGCGATGCTTGCCCGGAGCAAGCCCAACGAGTGGCTTCCGCACAACACCCATGGTAGGCTTTTCGGGCAAGAGCTGGAAGAGCGGTGTAAGGTCCACCGACGTTGGTTGGTCATCGATCCACGCCTCAATCCGCCGCCCCAATGCCGCTGCCGTGTTGATGCCCGACTCATCCCACAGTTCTACGATGAGCTCAGGAACCGTCCTGACCAGATCGCCTGGGCGGAAGCTGGGGTCGTCCAGGTACAGCCGAATCCGAGGTCCGACCGTATCGGGGGTCTCCGGAAATTGGGATCCCGCAAAGCGGACACCAGACTGCACGCCCGCAGCAGTGCGCCCGTCGTCGGCAAATGCCACAGCGAAGATCCTCCCGGGTAGTTCGGAAAAACTGAGCTGGCGTGGCACGATAAACTCTCCTTGCCACTGGCCCTGGTCAACGCGGTAGACCCCCTGGTGCAAGACGTTGCCGGGCTTTTCAAACACGTGTGTCACCACACTACCGGCGAAGCTCTCCTGAACAGCCACGCGCTCTGGAGCATCCGTGACCAGAAGGTATACGGTGCCCGAGAAATCAGACCATGGCTCACCCGTTGGAGACAGGATCCGCCCGCTCAAGCGGACGCGCGACCACGCCGCCACTGTCGGCAGGGTGTCCCCGATGGCAACCCCGTTGAGAGAATCCACCTGGACTCGCCCAGAAGGGATGAGGAGGCGCAGCGTGGGATCGGCCAGCAGTGTGTACTTTCGGTCGTTGAGGAGATCAAACCGCTGCAGTTTCGTTGCCCAGTAAATCTCACCAAGCGGTGCGAATGTACTATCGGAGCGTCGCTGGAACAGCAGCCGGTAGAAGGAGCTCATGATAGCAGCGTTGGGCGTAGCATAGACCAGGCGTGTGGCAGCGAAGACTCCAATAGCCCCGCCGAGATGGCTCAGGAGCATCGCCTCAGCCCCACTGGGCACTTGGGGGTTATCAAAGCGTGCGAAATCACACGTTGCCGCGGTCAAGAAGAACAGGCGGTCTGCATTCTGGAAGAGCGGAATGGTAGTCTCACGCTCCAGGATTTGCTCGTGAGCCCATACCCGCGGGTTGCCATGCCCAATCCAGTTCAGCAGCATCGTACCAGCGTTGACAGCAGCAATGAGGTCTTGTGTGACGCCAGGCTTTCGGCGTCCTCCAGGGATGTTCTCCACTGGATAGGCGGCAAGGTAGAGCTTCCGCTGGATGGCAAAGTCTGGTAGCTGGCGGCTCAGTGCCTCGCTCTGGTCCGTGTGCAAGGTAAGGTCCGTACTGTTCGCTGTCGTAGGACCATCGTCGGCAAGGAGAGTGATAGTCGTACGCCAGAATCCCTGAGCACTTGCGCGCTCGTAGCGGCGAATTTTTTCCACCATCCAGAACCCATCAGCATCGGAGCCGATTGGGATACGTCCCAGGGCGATATCAGGCAGAGGGTCATCGCCTTGGAGCCAAGTGTAGTAGTCGTCGCTTGTGTAGCTGCTGATAGCGTTGTAGACCGTTATCCCTGTCTCCGCCTGTGGGATTGTTGACTGGTATGTCGGCACATAGTTGGGCTGCCGCGTCGAGATGCCCTTGTAGTCGTGGTGACCATCGCCCCAGAGCAGCACGTACTGTGGGGCAGGCTGCCACGTCGCTACAGCGTATGCAAGGAAGTTGCGAATTGCGGTCGGATCGGGCATACCAGCGGCAAATTCATTGGCGATAGCATCCACTGTCACCACGAGAGCCGGGACACCTGTAGACTCCCGGTACTGCCGGTACGCCTCAGCCGAATTCCGCAGGGCAGGGTGCGTAATGATGATGAGCGGGACACCACGCTGCTGCTTGCGTAGACCGACGACCGTGGCTCGTTCTATCGTTGGCGTCAGGAGGCGGGCGGTGACGAAGAAGGCACGGGGCTGTCCGGGCTGCTGAACCGTACGGAACACAAAAACCCCGGGAGAAGCTGCCAGATTCTGTACCAATTGCGGACGCCGGCGATCCGTGACGTCAAATCCCCAGAGAGCTCCCTCGGAAAAGCCCGATATGCTAATCTCCAGCACGCCTCCCCATTCCGGCTCGGTCCAGAAGCTCAGGCTGTTGTTGAGAGCCACAAAACGTCGAGGGTACCGAATCTCTACCCAATCAACGTGTCCGAAGCCAGTGCCCGATGCCGTGCTGTAAGTGAAACGGAGAACACTGCGGTTATCACCGGCAATCTGCCCAGCAGGCACCTGCACTGTCACAGGTGCACTGGCAATTGCTTCCGTATAGCCGGAGACAGCCGGCAAGGTGCCATTCCAGAGAGGTGTCTCGCCTTCGTACACCCGGAACTGAGCTTGCGACGTTGCCCGGTTGACGACAACGAAGCGGTACTCAACCGTTCCCGAGCGCTCCAAATCCGGTAGTGGGGTAGTGTAGACCACGGGCAGGGATGGGTCTACCAGCGGACCGAACCAATCCCGACCCGAAGGCAGGGCGAAGGGATTGTAGAGCTCCTCCTCCCGGAACAGGCGCGCCGTGTACGTGCTGGGGCGGAAGACACTGTCTGCTTCCGGGGGCGGCAGCGGCGCCGCACGCATACCAGGACGCCCACCCCAGGTGAGCAGGTAGTAGTTGACATCGGAGAACGGATTCACGAAGTGGCGGAAAGCCCCGTTCTGGTAGCGAAATCCCGATGGAGCAGCAGCGTAGAAGATGATGTCCTGCAGCTCTCCCTTCTCGTTCGTGCGCACGATAATGGGCTGCTCAACGACGTGCTCCTCCAAGGCTGTCGAGACGTCTTCCGGGAGCGGCTCGCCGCCGGTGCCGAAGAGCTTCAGCGTAGGCACTTCCTCAGGTGCAATCCGAATCCCGAGTTGCTGAAGTTGTTCGGCTGTGATGCGGTAGACGCCCTCCTCCTGCACACCGATGCGGAGCCACGTTCCCGAGGAGACCTCCTCCCAAGTTTGGAGGGTACTGTGCCGTCCCAGCGGGACAGCCGTCGCATACCACTGAACGCCCACTGCCTGGTTGAGGGTTATCGGGAGCTGAGCTCCTGCAAGCTCCCTCCACAGGGGTGGGGGAACGGCCCGCTCCGGGGCAAAGCGGATGCGAAGTTCTATGTGCTCCAGCAGCTCTGTTTCTCCACTCTCCGGATGTGGCACCGCGCAGCGAACGCGCACGTACGCAACATGCTGCGTCCGAGCGATACCCCCGTAGACAACCTCTGCCCATCCTTCGGGAACTCGCCCCAGAGGCGGCACACCGCCGAATTGGCTGACAAACGCCGCAACCGTCGGTGGCAACCCGGAAATACGGCGCGTTTGCAACCGGACAACGTCTACCCCCTCAACTGCTTCAGGACCCGGTACCGTTATCGGGAGTTCCACAACCGGCTGCAGCCGATCCTGCTCTGACCGGCCGTACAGCACCGCCCCCGCAGCGCGGAGAAGGCGAGAAGAGCCGACTATCTGTTCCTCGTAGACTGGCTGGTAGCGAAGGCGCAGCTCTGCCGGAGACCCATAGTCCACGAACACCCCAGGGATACCAGCAGCCCAAACGTGCACCACTAGCAGCGCATGCCAGCACAGGGAATATCGCATCAACGCACCTACTGCGGCAACAACCTGGTATCCCTTTGTCCCAGAGGCGGCTCCGCGGTTGGTTCTCCAAAGGCAAGTGCCAGAAACGTGCAAGGCTCGGCTCTGGTGTAAAAAAGAATGCCCTGCCACCGGGGAAGGCGATGGCAAGGCATGCAGCATAAAGAGGAAGTGGCGACTCGCGTCGCTGAGCGGGAAACGGGACTCGAACCCGCGACCCCGACCTTGGCAAGGTCGTGCTCTACCAACTGAGCTATTCCCGCATCAGTCCGGGCGCAAAATTACAGCGCCGACCACATATACACAACAGCCCTACACCCGCTCGGCAGCACCGCGCCCGAACACGGTAGCGTATCCCTCCACCTCCATCGCAAAGCGCTCGGCGAGAGCCGAGGAGAGGGGATTCTCCCAGGGCATGCGTTCAGGATGCCACTGCACTGCGACAAGGAAGCCGCGCCCTTCAGGCTGGGCCCACTCAAAGGCCTCTACGATCCCATCGGGCGCTATGGCTGAAGGGGCAAAGACTGGCGCCAGTTCCGCAATAGCTTGATGGTGGGCGCTGGCAACATCGCCGGTTTCCACCTTCGTGTACTTCCAGAGTAGCGTGGCTGGCAACACCTCAACACTGTGCACCGAATCCTGCCCCTCCTGCTTCCAGTGGATAATCGGGGTAGGACGCTGCGTTGGGATGTCGGCAATGAGCGTACCCCCGAACGCGACGTTGAGCACCTGCGCACCACGGCAGATTCCTATAACAGGCATCTGCAAGCGCTCAACAGCATGCTCTACAAGGCGGAGCTCCAGCTCATCGCGAGCCTCGTCCGGCGTATCCGTGCAGAGTGGGGCATACTCCGGATGCCCATACCGATGGGCGGCAAGGTCTGGACCGCCTGTGAGGACCAGGCCGGCGCAGCGTTCCAGCGCTGCCACTGGCTCCGGCTCTGCCGAGAGGTCCACAGCTATGAACTCCGGCAATGCACGGCGGAGCCAGCGGATGTAGTTCTCGTACTTCGGGCTGCCGCTGGCTCGGGAGAAGGCAATACGCAGCATTGCGACTCCACCGGTGGCTCCTACTGGGAGCTGTGGACGTGCCTGCCTTGGCTGTCAGTGTCACGGCTGTACTTCAACCCAGATGGAGCGGTTCAGGAAGCGACCTTCCGGTAGCTCCTCAGGGAACTTTCGCTCCTCTGGAAGAGGTGCCGTGCGAATCTGGAGGGAGGGGATAAGACGCTTCAGGAAGTCTGCCGTATTCCGAGCCCGCTCTTCGGTCAGCTCCACGTTGCGACGTTCCGTCCCCAAGGCATCGCTGCTGCCGTAGATAACTACTTGCGCCGTTGCAGGCAGAAACTGAGCAAGCTGGCGTAGCCGCTCCTGGACCTCCTCGGTGAGTGCGGAGCTGTTGTAATCAAAGCGGAGGATAGCGCGGAAGCGCCGTAGGTCCAGCTCTGTCATCTCCTGCGGGTATAGCTCTGGAAGCAGCTCTAACTGCGCATCGGCAGCGACACCGTAAGTCGGAGCGTGCGCGGCGACCACCAGAGGCACGCTCTTTTCCGTACTTGGCAGACGGCACCGTAGTGGCAAGTGCACAGTGTCCGAGGTACACCGGAGGCGAAAGAGGGTATCCATGCACGTCAGCGTAACCTCCACAGGGGCTTCGGCAGGCATTCCCTGACACTCCAGTCGTACGGCTACATTGCCGACGAGCTCTCGAAAGAGCTGGCGTCGGACGTATTCAATTGTCGGGGCATTCACCAACGTGATATCCACCCGCCGGTTTTCTATCCGTCCCGCCGCATAGGCAGGGTTTGAGGGCACGCGGGGCAAGGCTGACCACCGGACCACAATCCGCCTCGGGCTGATTCCCAGCGCAACGAGAGCTTCCCGAACGGCTTCGGCGCGCTGCCGGGCAAGCTCTACGCCCGCGGGTTCATCCTCGCCTGAGGTAGCTCCCTCAACGATAACCTGGGCATTCGGGTTGCGTTGGAGCACCCAGGCAACATAGGGCAGTACGTGCCGGTGCAGCGCCATTGGATCGAGCCCTGCAAGTTGCTCTCCGGTCATCGGCTGCCGGACATACCGGTCAGGGATGCGGGCGGAGGCGGAATCAAAAAAGACCGCCGGCACGAGCGGTGGGGTAGCCAGCAGTTCGTACCCTGTGCGGACACGAGCGGTGATTTCCAGGGGGCGTATCGCCAGGGCTGGCCGAGGCTGAGGCTCAGGGGATGGAGCAGGTACCGGAGGTGACACCGGTGGGGAAGGCGGCTGCTCCGGAGGGCTCACCAGCGAGAAGCGAATCCCTGTCTCCACCCGAGCCGACCACGGCCGCCATGCAGCATCAGGAAGGAGCGAACTGAGGGTGTACTCCACCCCAAATCGCTGGAACCACTCCCACGTTCCACCGAGCGTTGCCGAACGCTCAACCCCTACCGCCAGACCTACCTGGGGCACAGTGACCTGCCGGAAATCCCCTTCTGCCAGCAACCGGCTGCGGGTTCGGCGCCCATCGGCAAGCGCGAAGAATACGGTATCGGGCGAGCGGATAGCTTCCTGTTGGCGAAACGAAGCCTGGAGCGGAACTCCAAGCCGCGCTCCGGCAAGAGCACGGAAGCGCTTTCCAAAAGCAAAAACCACCGCCGGCTGGAGCTCCAGAAGCAGCCACGAGCTCTGGAGCTGGACTTCCGTGGTGACGTCGACAACCGCTCCGCTGGCTGTGTCCCGGATAGGGAAGCGGTTTTCCGCCGTCAAGGTTGCCCCACGCTGGCTGAGGAGCACCGACGCTTCAAACCGCAACGGTGAAGAAAGAGGAAGTTCTACCGCTGCAGCTCCACTCCATCCTCTCCCTGTGCCCGAGCGGAGTGTGCCACAGTCTACCACCCCTTCCACCTGCTGAATGTGTGCAGTGTGCCAGTTCTGCAAGAGCGCGCCGCGCAGCGAGAATGCTACCTGTGCGAGCGCGGCTCCACTGTAGGTTGCCCACACAACAACGGCGATCCCTGCCCACCGCATGAGGGTGCTTCCATTTCGGCGACGTCACACTGGGGAACAAACTTAGCAACTCCAGCTCCCATCTGCTCCGGCGATACTCGGACTATAGCACCGGGGCTGTGCGTCTGTAGCCACTGCGTAGCATGTGGAGCCGAAAAAGAATCGCCGTACCCCATGGAGCCGCACTCGGTGCCTCCGTCTATCAACGACGCGTACATCCGTGAGCTGTACGCGCAGTACCTCGTTGACCCTGACTCCGTCCCCCCTGAGTGGCAGCGGTACTTCCAGCAACGTGGCAACGGGTACACGGTACCTACTGCGCCGCCGGCCACCCTTCCATCCTCGGCAGCTCCTTCAGCACCATCGGGAGCCGTGCCGTGGATACTGCCCACAGATGAGCTGATTTCTTTAGAGGGGGTTGCGGAGCGGATTGCCCAGAACATGACGCAGAGCCTCGGCGTCCCAACGGCTACGACGTTCCGGGTCATTCCGGTCAAGCTGTTGGAGGAAAACCGCTGGCTAGCGAACCGGTACCTCCAGCGCCGAGGGCACCCCAAGCTCAGCTTTACACACATCTTGGCATGGGCGGTCGTACAAGCTCTGATACGCTACCCGCAGCTCAATGATGCCTGCGCCTCTCTCAATGGACGCCTCTATCGTGTACGCCGAGCAAGCATCAACCTCGGCATCGCCGTTGATGTTGTGCGTAAAGATGGAACCCGTTCACTGGTGGTGCCGAACATCAAAGATGCTCAGAAGCTGAGCTTTGCCGAATTCATCGCGCGCTACGATGACCTGGTCTCCCGGGCCCGTTCAGGGCGTTTGACTGTGGAGGACCTCACGGGCACAACTGTCTCCATCACCAATCCCGGGATGCTGGGCACCAGCATGTCGGTCCCACGCCTGATGGAAGGGCAGGGACTCATCATCGCAACAGGCGCTATCACATACCCGGCAGAGCTGCGGGCAACTCCTGCCGACGTCCTGGCCCAGGTAACCATTGGGCGGGTCATGGCGGTAACCAGCACGTATGACCACCGCATCATCCAGGGTGCGGAATCGGGTGAATTCCTCGCCTTGATTGAACAGCTCCTGCTCGGTGCCGAGAACTTCTACGAGCGCATCTTCGATGAGCTCCGGATTCCTATTCCACCGTTTGCCTGGGCAGAGGATACCCCAGCAGAGCCTGGTGTCAAAGAGGAACGCCTTGCCCAACTGATTCGCTCGTACCGCGTCCGCGGTCACCTCATTGCGCAGACAAACCCACTCAAGCAAGAGTGGGAATACCACCCTGACCTTGACCCGTCGCACTACGGCTTCACCATCTGGGACTTGGACCGCCACTTCTACACCGGCGGCGTTGGCCCATACCAGCGCGCCACTCTCCGGCAAGTCCTGGAGGTACTCTGGGATGCCTACTGCGGTCCCGTCAGCGTAGAGTTCATGCACATCCAAGACCCCGAACGCCGGCGCTGGATTCGGGAGCGAATGGAGCAAATCCGAGGACACGCCCAGCTCTCCGCTGAGCAGAAGCGGCGTCTCTACCGCAAGCTATTAGAGGCGGAGCTCTTTGAGCAGTTCCTACACCGCAAGTTCGTAGGACACAAGCGCTTCTCTCTAGAGGGAGCAGAGGCATTGCTCCCACTGCTGGACACAGTACTGCAGCGGGCGCTGGAGTTGGGCGTTGAGTACGCCGTCATCGGTATGGCTCACCGAGGGCGGCTCAACGTCTTGGCGAACTTGGTCGGCAAACCTTACCGCCGCATCTTTGATGAGTTTGAGGGCGAAGGAGACGTCTTCTCCTTCCACGGCTCCGGAGATGTCAAGTACCACTTGGGTGCTCGCGGAATCTACAGCCACAACGGTAGGCAATTACAGCTTCTCTTAGCCTCTAACCCCAGTCACCTGGAGGCTGTGGACCCAGTTGTTGAGGGAATGGCGCGAGCACTCCAGGATCAGCTCGGCGATACAGAGCGCAGCCGTGTTCTGCCGATTCTCATCCACGGAGATGCTGCCTTCGCGGGGCAGGGCATCGTCGCTGAAACGCTCAATCTTTCTAAACTGGCTGGCTACACAACCGGCGGTACTGTCCATGTCATCGTCAACAACCAAATCGGCTTCACAACAGAGCCTGTCGACGCTCGCTCTATGGTGTACCCAACTGACGTTGCCAAGATGGTTCAGGCGCCTATCTTCCACGTCAACGGTGATGACCCCGAAGCTGCTACTATCGCTGCCATCTTGGCACTGGAATACCGGGCAACATTCCACGAGGATGTCGTGATAGACCTGTTCTGTTACCGCAAGTATGGTCACAACGAAGCCGATGAGCCAACGTATACCCAGCCGCTGCTATACAAGCAGATTCGGAGCCATACCCCCGTCCGTCAGCTCTACCGAGCTACGCTACTGAAAGAAGGACTCCTGAGCGAAGAGGAAGACCGCCAGCTTGTCGATGACTTCCTGCAGCGCCTCAATGCTGCTTTTGCGGAGCGTCGCCAGGCTACTGTCTCATCTCCTTCCTCCTCTCCATTACCTGCTACGGAGGCTATGTTACAGCCCGTACAATCGGGAGCCCCTCTATCCGAACTCAACCTCGTTGCTGCTGCGCTCGGGCGCGTCCCGGAGGGCTTCCATCTGCATCCAAAGTTGCAGGAGCTCCTACACTACCGCTCTACTGCCCTCCAGCAGGGGAGGGTAGACTGGGCACTGGCAGAACTGCTGGCGTTTGGAACACTTCTGGTAGAAGGCTTTCCCGTTCGCCTCAGCGGACAAGACTCGCGGCGCGGCACCTTCAGCCAGCGCCATGCTGTTCTTGTTGACGTGGAAACGGAAGCGGAGTACATTCAGCTCAACCACATCATCCCCCAACAGAAAGCCTACCTTTCAATCTACGACAGCCCCCTCAGTGAGCTGGCAGTTCTGGGGTTTGAGTACGGCTATAGCACGCAAACGCTCCACGGGCTGACTCTCTGGGAAGCCCAATTCGGTGACTTCGCCAATGGTGCCCAAGTCATCATAGACCAGTTCATCGTCAGCGGGGAATCCAAATGGGGGCAGCAGAGCAATCTGGTCTTATTGCTGCCCCATGGCTACGAAGGGCAGGGTCCAGAGCACTCCAGCGCTCGCCTGGAGCGGTATCTCCAGCTCTGTGCTGAAGGCAACATGTATGTCTGCGTTCCAACAACTCCTGCACAGTACTTCCACCTCCTGCGTCGCCAGCTCTTAGCCCCAATTCGCAAACCTCTGGTTGTGCTGACCCCCAAGAGTCTGCTACGCCACCCGCTCGTTGTCTCTTCAGCAGAGGAGTTTACCCAAGGGTCTTTCCAGGAAGTTCTGGATGACCCATCTCTAACGATAGAACCGAGCCGTGCGCAGCGTGTGCTCCTCTGCAGTGGCAAAATCTTCTATGAGCTCTTGGAGTACCGGGAAGCTCACCGAATGGTCGATACAGCACTCATCCGCATTGAACAGCTCTATCCGCTCCACAAGGAAAAAGTTGCTAGCGTTCTCCGACGCTACTCGCATGTACAGCACATCGCTTGGGTCCAGGAAGAACCCCAAAATATGGGAGCATGGGCGTACATTGCACTGCAATTGCAAGAGATTATCACCGCTGTAGCCCCTGGGAGAGCGCTGTTGTACGTCGGGCGTCCAGCAGCTGCAAGCCCTGCAACTGGCTCTTTCACACAACACGAGCATGAACAGCGCGAGCTGATCAAAGCTGCCTTCACAACGACATAGCCCACTCTGGGGCAATCAATCGGATAGGCTCTCCAGGTGAAACGCCCTCCTCTTCCTGCAGCAGTTTCCAAAGGGCTCCGTAGCGGAGCCCCAGCACACTTACTCTAACCGTTGGCAGACGGAAGTACTCCATGAGCACTGCCAGGATAAGGGCACCCGCAGGAAGGATCTCTGCCCGTTCCGGATGGACAGAAGGTAGTTGTCGGCGCTCCTCCACCGAAAGCTGCCATAGCCAAGATAGCAGCTTTTCTACATGTTCCCGCGACAGAATGCTCTTGTGTACACGCCACCATTGGTGGTAGGGTACACCATGCACGATAGCGGCAAGAGTAACCGGAGTCCCAGCAGTAGCATATGCCTGACAATGCTCGTCAAGTTTAGGAAGTGGGGTAGTTTTCAGTAATTCTTTGACAAATTTGCGAGCTGTGTCTACGGAGTCGTTGTCAGAGCACACTTTTTCCCATAACCAGACAGCTCCAAGGGGTAAGCTAACCATGGAACAAGATTTTGATTGCCTTCCAACAATTAGCTCAGTGCTCCCTCCTCCGATATCGATAACGAGAGCTGAAGTAGCTGGAAAATAAGGTAATAAAGCTCCCCAGTAGCTAAGCTGAGCTTCTTCCTCGGGGGATAGGACGATCCAGCGCGAGGGGCAGCACTGAAAGCATTTTGATATTTTGTCAAGAGCTTCTGAAGAATTCTGGGCGCGCCGAAACACTGCAGTCCCAATGCCCCAGAGGAGACGTGGAGAGCTTGTGGAACATATCTCGTTGTAAAAAGAAGCTATTTTGAGCGCGCGTTCAATACTGTCCGGAGCAATGCTTCCCGTCTCTGCAACGCCCGCTCCGAGACGGGCTATGCAATGCTCGTCGCGTATAATCGTAAGAGTTCGCTCACGGGCTTGCCATTCCGCAATAAGGAGCAGGAAGGTGTTCGTCCCCATATCCAACACGGCCCAACGTCCCATTCTCTCAGTGACGGCGTAGTGCTAAGGCGACCCACTCATTTTCACGTTCAGCAGCAACTTCTTCAAAGAAAGTCGCGTATGCGCGGCGAACCGAGTCGACAGCAACTTCCAAGATGCCACTGAAGATGGCTATGCCGCCCGAAGGAACAAGGCCGGCAAGGCGGGGGGCTATTCGCTGGAGAAGTTCAGCGTGGAGGTTCGCTACGACACCATCAACAAAGGGGAATGGCTCCTCGGCTGTAACGTCGGCATACCATATGTGCATTCGGTCCGCAACAGCGTTGCGGATAGCGTTTTCTTGGGCTTCGTGGACCGCATAGGGATTGTTGTCAATAGCGTAGACGCGAGATGCCCCGAGCTGTGCCGCCAGAATACCCAAGATTCCACTGCCTGTCCCGATATCAAGCCATCGGGAGCCTGGGGACACGGAGCACAGCAGCAGGCGCGCGGCTAAACGCGTGCTTGCGTGATGCCCGCTCCCGAAGGCAATTCCAGGGACGATATGCAGCACAACCCTGGCCGTAGGGTACATGCCGGGATCCGGCGGGGTCGGATATGGGTGAACGAGAATGCCATCAGCAAGCCATACGGGTTGCAACTGCGCTACCCACAGCGCGTGCCAATCGTGTGGAGCAAGCTCATGGACCGCAACGACTTGCATGAATGGGTACGTGGTAACGAGAGCACGAAGCTGGTCCTCAGCTTGCTGCCACTCACGTGAAGGTATGTAGAGCTTCAGAGATGCCTCGCCTTCTTCAATGCCGGAAATAGGCAGAACGGAGAGGAGAGCATAGGCTGTTTCTGTTTGCTCCTCCTGTACCTGGAGCTCGATACACACATAGGGCTCTACCATGGCACGGTATAGAGCCACTCTACAACAACTTGACCAACTGTCGCGAGTGTCGCTTGTGAAATGTTTGCCGGAGTGTCTTGCAAAGTATGCCAGTACCGCCGTCGAGGATGGGGAGAACGATTGCCGACAAGCTCGGCATCAATGACGACAACCGCCCGATAGCCCGACTCTATGAAAGGCACATGGTCATCGAAAATTGCCGGTCCCAGTTCGTTCCGAAATACCGCGGGAGCACGGCGGGCGCCAATGTCCCACAACGCCCGGACAAGTTCCGGGGCATTCTCCCAGGAGTATCGCTCCCAGGGGAACCAAGCCTCACGGTCCCCGACTAAATCTAATACCACAACCCACCGAGGAGGCACAGGGAATGGATAGTTCTGAGCGGCATATCGCGAACCGAGACAGAAATGCTCAAGATCGGATGCCTGTCCGTAATCCTCACCATCTACCAGGAGAATGTCCACACCAACAGGCGGAGGCGTTTGCGCCATCAAGCGGGCAAGCTCTAAGAGAACGGCGACACCGCTTCCGCCGTCGTTAGCACCGGGAATTGGCTTCTGGCGGTTTTCCGGGATGGGATCCTCGTCAGCATACGGGCGTGTATCCCAGTGGGCGCATAGGAGGACGCGAGAACGAAGTTCTGAACGAAAGGAGGCACCAATGTTGGTCAGATGTAGCGTCTTACCGTACACTCGCTGGGTGAAACGCTGCTCGAACACCGTATCGGCATACTGTGCGAGATAGCTCCGCAGAAACACGCGACAACTATCGTGTCCAGGTAAACCGGGAACCCGTGGACCAAAGGCGACCTGCTGTTCAATGAGCCGATACGCATTCGCCGCATCGAACTGCGGGAGCTGGACTGCTGGCGCAGCACTTGTATCTACAGAAGGGGAAGGATGCCGGTGAGACTGCGCACTGCATCCACTCCAGAGAGTCCACGTACCGAGCGCAATCCACAGTAACCACATTCGTCCACGGGTGCTGGTTGCCGGCGTACAGCGTCCTTCAATGCGTCAGAAGCTGTCGGACTTGAGTGCAAAACTACGGCGCATCCAACTGCTGGTCAGCGACGTAGATGGGACGTTGACAGATGGGGCTCTCTACTACTCAGCCAATGGCGAGGCCCTCAAGGCATTTCACGTCCACGACGGGTTGGGGATTGTGCTGGTTCAGCGTGCTGGTATCCGTGTCGTATTCGTCTCGCAGGAAGACTCGCCAATTGCCGCCGCCCGAGCTCGTAAACTTGGAGTTTTCCGCTGCTTGCTGAGTGTACAGGATAAGGCAGCTGCTGTCCAGACGTTAGCCGACGAGTTAGCCATCGATCTCGAGCAGATTGCCTATATCGGCGATGATCTCACAGACCTACCAGCTATGTCCCGTGTCGGTGTCTCTGCCTGTCCTGCTGATGCCGTTCGGGAAGTGTGGCAGCAGGTTGACTATGTCTGCTCCGCCCCTGGGGGAAAGGGAGCCGTGCGGGAATTTTGCGAGTTGCTCCTGCGAAGCCGAAGCCTTGAACCGGAGGAGCTCCTTCACGGTTTCCATGTCTCACAAGCCTAAGGTAAAGCAATGAGCGAGCGGGAAAGCGGATATGTGCGTGGCTTCCTGACGGGGGTTGTAGTCGGCGGTATCGTCGGAGCAGTAACAGCGCTGCTCTTGGCACCGAAGAGCGGGCGCGAGCTCCGTTCGGATTTGCGCCGGCGCTCTGAAGAGCTCTACACGAAGGCGCGCGATTTCTTTGAGCACTCCACGGAGGAAGCTGCTGAGACAATCAACGAGGCACGTCACCGTGCGAAGGAAATTATTGAGGCAGCTCAGGAAAAGGCTGAAGCCATCATGAAGGATGCTGAGCGGACGCTGCGCGAGGCACGGAGCCGCGCGTTGAGTGCTGCTGAGCGGGTCCGAGAAGCTGCCCGAGCAAGTGCAGAAGCCTTCCGAAGCGAAATTCAGAGCTCTTCTGGTGAACCCTCCGGTGAAGCCCAGTCCTAAGGCGCCATGGAAACTTGGCTGGCTGTGCTTCTGGCTATAACCCTACTGGTTGCCATTGCTGTCGGGATTGCTCTTATTGCCTTGGTCGTCCGCTTCCTCCGTGTGTTACGCACCGCCGAAGAAGGGATTAGCGAAGTCCTACACGTTTTGGCTCAACTGCGCCGTTCTCTGCCTGCCGCCGTGGAAGCGTGGACAACAACCACTCAGCGGCTGGATAAGACCCTCCGCGAGCTCGAGCCCAGCCTTACAGCTACCCGCTCGTTCGTTGAGACACTCAGTGCCATGGCAGGGCACCTCCGCACAGTTGAAGAACGCCTATACCGACGGCTGATACCGCCACTTGAGGAGGTTGTCTCACTCCTAACGGGAGCCCTGAAAGCAATTAGCGTCTTTGTACGGGTGGTGACAAATCGCCGTTCCGAACGCCCAGCCACCTAAGCGTTTTGCTCCTGGCGCAACGCGCTCTGCGGCCAATATCCGATAAGCCTCCCCAGCACACGATATCCGCCAAACAACAGCGCTGTGTACACCGCGTCACCGAAGAGACTGTTGCGGAAGAAGGGAAGGGCAGCACCGTAGCAGGCTATGAGCCCTTCCCACGTTTTCGGATACAAGCTGCCGGTAAGCCATACGGCAAAGTTGGTCACCACGAAGAAGAGAACCGAGGAGGACAGCGTTACCGCGGCGATAGGTACGAGCCTTAGCCGCTCCCGCAGTAGCAGCCGCGAGAGCACAATCGCTGCGACAAAGCTCCCGTATACAGCGGGCAGTGTTGGGTGAAAGGTTACGCTCCAATCCCCAGCCAGTATGCCTAAAGCCAGGTCGCTTACCAGCATAGCGCCCAGAGTGATGGCGGTAGCCCAGCGCAAAGGCAGCGTTGCCCCACCAAACACAGCAATAGCTGTAATTGGCGTGAAGTTGGGCGGATGAGGCAGCAAACGGGTAAGTGCTGCTGCTACAATGAGCCCACTCACTACCAAGCCTCGTTGTATGTTTGCCGTCGGTTCCGGTTGACGACTTTTCAGCTCCATTGAGTTCCACACGGTGTATAGCTGACCTACGGCATGCAAAACTACCACGCTTACGCTACACTGTGTTCGGTCGTTGTTGGAGTGTTCTCGTGGGCTACCTCTGTAGCTCAGCCTTACGAAAAGGGATGGATTGACACTGTTGTGGCATTCCGTCCCGGACCTGGGCAGGCATTCGGGCGGGAGTATTTTCCCGAAAACATCTTTGGCCCCCCTGACTCGGCAGCTCGTCCCAATAGGCCATCGGCAAACCCTCGGCAGATTCTCTCCTTAGGCTTCGGTGGGGAAATTGTGGTTGGTTTCCGAGGACGGCTTCTCCTCAATGGACCAGGACCGGACTTCGTGGTGTTTGAAAATGCGTTCATTACGCCAGCCGGGCGTGTTTTCATTGAGCCTGCGTGTGTGAGTGTTAGCTCAGACGGTGTATCGTGGGTTGCCTTCCCATGGGATACGCTCACGCTCACAGGCTGCGCTGGACGAACGCCAACAGATGGCCGCACGGCTGCAGATTTAGAGCCTTCACACGGTGGTGGGGACTGGTTCTCCTTAGAGCTCCTCGGAGTGGATACCGTGCGCTACATCCGGATTACGGACCTTACCGGTTGGCTTGCTCAGCATCCTGAACATCCGCAATGGGACCCGACGCTCAGCGGCTTTGACCTGGATGCTGTCGGCGCACGTTACTTGGTGCCCGAAACGTCCCGAAACAGCCCGGAGCAGCTATCCCGCAAGTATATCCTCGACGAGCCATGCGTGCTGAGCGCTGCTCTACAGCTACCGGTAGGGAGTTCATACCGGCTCTTCACACTCCACGGCTGTCAGATTGCGGCGGGAACTCTCGGAGAGTGGTTTTGCCTACCGTACCATGGGGTCCCGCTGGTGTTGCAGGTAAGCGACCTTCCAGATACCGTGTGGCTCCTCGTGTGGGTGTAGGGGAAAGCGGAGAGCTTGAAGTTTACATAATGTCCCTTATCAAACGCCAATGGTAGCCCGTGCTGCTCCTGCTCAGCGCTCGGAGGCAATGTGTACATGGACCTTTCCAGTCAACTCCCGCATCGGGAATGGAATGACAATGCCAGCTTCCTGGTAAGCAGCATACAGCCGCTTGATGAATTCGTGCCGTAGCACAAACTGGTCCTCTGCTTTCTGCGCTTTGAGAATAACGTTAAACCGGACACCGGAGTCCCCGAACTCCCGGAAACGCACCAGCGGCTCAAAGTCAGGCACTGCAACGGGAACCTCTCGCTGTACCGTGCGGGCAACGGCAGCTGTGAGCTGTTCTACCACTTCCAGGTTGCTTCCGTAGGCTACACTAACAGGGACAATAACGGCAACATCGGGTTCGGGTACTTGGTAGTTGACCACTATTGCATTAGCCAGCTTGGAGTTTGGGATGATAACCATATTACCCGCCAAGGTTCGAATCGTGGTCGTGCGCCAGTTGATGTCTTCCACGAAACCTTCGTGCCCAGAATCCAACTGCACGAAATCCCCAGGTCGCACCTGATGCGCCGCCAAGATATGGAGGCCGGAAAACAGGTTTGCCAGCGTATCCTGCAGTGCCAGGGCAATAGCTAAGCCACCGATACCCAGGGCTGTAATGAGAGGCGTAATCGGGATCCCCAGCAGCTGTAGGATTACTAGCAGCCCGGCAAGAACAACGGCCAGTCGTACGACATTGACCACGATTGAAACTGCCGGCAACGCTCCGTCAGAGCTTCTCAAAAGGTAGCGAAGGGCTGCTACAGAGAACCGGAGCAGCCATACAAACCCAACGGTAATTGCTCCAATGAGCAGCACCTTATCAGCAACAGCGGTGACGGATGCTGGCAACTCCCACCAGCGCACGAGCCAAAAGCCGCTTGCTATAACAGCTCCGGCGGTGAGGATGCCGCGGAGTGACTCCGCCAGAATATCATCCCACACCCAACGCGTTCGGCGCGCCAGCAGGTGAAGAAGGGTGCGGAGTCCGAAATCTATCCCCCACCCTACAGCACCTGCAAGAAGGAGCACAACTGCGCTTATCAGAATTCGCACACCGACATCCATAGGGGCTATCCTGAAACTGTGTGGAGCGACTCCTGCAGGTACGGGTCACGAACTGCCACGGCTGGAACTCGCTCCATCAAGCGGGTCATCAACACGAGGAAAAGCCCAAGAAAGCCAGCAAATATCCCCACCTCCTGCCAGCCCCAGCGGAGAGTAGGTGCGAACGCGGGCAGAACAATCCAAGCAATGTCTACGTAATGCCCAATGAGCACGATTGCTGCTGCAAGCATCAAAATGCGGGGATTCCGCTTCGCGTCACGTCGTAGGAGCAGCGCAAACGGCAGGATGAAACGCAGGACGGGCAGGACGATCCCAAAGGACTGCCAGGTTCCCTGCCCCATCCGCTTGAGGAAGTAGATGGTCTCCTCTGGCAGGTTGCCGTACCAAATCAGCATGTACTGCGAGAAGGCAATGTAGGCCCAGAAGATGCAGAACGCAAACAGCAACTTCCCCAGGTCATGGTAATGCTCCTCGGTGATAAACTTCCGAAGGTACCCTCCCTCACGCAGTGCAACGACAAGCAGAATAGCGGTCGCAATCGTTGCCGTAAAGCTAGCAGCGAAGACGTAGACGCCGAAAATGGTGCTGTACCAATGGGGCTCCAGCGCCATCAGCACGTCAACTGCAGCGAACGTGAAGCTCAGTGCATAGAGCAGAATCCACGCGGCAGACCAGCGGAAGTTGCGTAGAGTCGGTGTCCAATCTCCTGCTGGCGCAGTGTCTTGTCGGAGTGAGTTGCCGATGATGAAGCGGTACATCAACCCCCAAATGGCAGCGTAGAGCAGCAGCCGAGCGATGAGAAAAGGCTCGTTCAGGTACCAGCTCTTGCTCTGCAGGACTTCATCTCCGGCATGGAGTTCGTGGATCCAGTGGAAGAACGTTGCTGGCAAGAGCACCAACGGGAGCAAGCCGATGAGCAGGAACGGCAATGGTGAGGCAACGAACTCGATCACTCGCCGAACCGTAGCACTCCACCCTGCCCGCACCAGGAAAAGCAGAGCGCTCATGAAGGTTGCCGTCACAGCAATGCTCAGCACATAGAAGAAGCCGACAATGTAGTTCGGCACAAGGCGCTCGGGGCTCACAAATGCCGTGAGGACTGCAGCTAGTACGCCCACGAGCACAAGTCCAAGACCCACCCGGCGCAGCGTATGGACTATCGGTGTTCCCTGAAGGAGAGGTGCTGAGAGGTCGTGCGCGTGTTCGTGCGTATGCTGGCTCATGGTTGGGGTACCGCAGTTTTACTGTCTGTGCTGGACAGAGGGTGTAAGGTGCGCTGCCTGTTGAGCAGCGGCGGAGCGCTGTAACTGGCGCACGTAGTAGACAATCGCCCAGCGTTCAGGCTCGGTCAACTTGCCAGCGTACGACGGCATGATGTTTTGCCCCGCGCTGATGATGTGGAAGATTCGCCCATCGGTGTACTCTTGTGCTTGCGGGCGTGTAAGATCGGGGGGCTGCACGAAGCCTCGCTGCACTACTGGCCCATTCCCCTTTCCGTCGAGCCCATGGCAAGGACTGCAGAATGCCTCGTACCGATTTTTGCCAAAGGCCAATACGTAGTCGCTCGGCGGAAACGGCGGTGTGGTGAAGACCCGCTCAGCCTGAGCAACATCCGTAGCGGCGAAGGGATAGGCCCGTGCGTTCCGCGGCACCGTATGCTCAGGCGGTGTGCGGAACGAACGGCGGTCGGCAAAGAAGCGGGATTCTTCCTGCGGATCGACTCGGAATTGGTCGTCCATGTCCGGGATGATTTGCAGAGGTGGCTTTTCCGAAAACCAGGTCTTCTGTCCCGAGAGCACGAGAATCCAGAACACGGCAAACGCTGCACCGAGAAGGCCGACCGGAATGTGCCACCAGCGAAGTCGTCGGAGCATTGCTATCTCATGCCTCAACTAAGCGGACATCTTCTGCGCCGACCCGCTCCAGCAGCGCACGCGTCTCATCGAGCGAGAAGAGCGGATCTCGGCTTTCAATAGCGATGACAAACGTGTCATCGGTGGCAGCTCGGAATCCTGCATCGTGCTGGTAATCAGAGTACCAGCGCGGCAGACGGCAGAGCGCCAGGAATCCTATCACGGTCGCAAACGCTGTAAAGAGAACCGTAAGCTCAAAGTCTACCGGTACCGAAAACTCCCAGGCAAAGAAGGGTTTGCCGCCGATGTTGAGTGGGTAGTCCACGGCACCCGTCCACCACTGCAACAGGAGCGCTGTTGTGAGCCCGAGAACTCCGCCAGCAAAGGAAATGTAAGGCACCTTGCTCCGCCGTAGTCCCATAGCTTTCTCCAAACCGTGGACTGGATACGGCGTGTAGACCTCAAAGAAGCGGTACCCTGCAGAGCGGATCTGCACAACGGCGCGTAGCAGTGCATCAGGATCCCGGAAGTTTCCCATCAGGGCAAGAGGACGTGGCTTAGCCGCCATGGCTTAGACCGCTTCTGCTAACACATGATGTTTCGGCTGCGCCTGCGGCAGAATTGCCTTGACTTCGGAGATGGCGATAATGGGCACGTACTTCGCAAACAGCAGGAAGAGTGTGAAGAAGATGCCCAGCGTCCCAATGTAGATGGAGACCTCAACCCACGTGGGGGCGTAGTAATCCCAGCTTGCCGGCAAGAAGTCCCGATGGAGCGAGGTGACGATAATCACAAAGCGCTCAAACCACATACCGACATTGACCAGGATGGAGGCGATGAAGGTCACAACAACATTGCGCCGCAGTCGCCGCGACCAGAACAGTTGCGGCACAACGACGTTGCAGAACACCATCGTCCAGTATGCCCAGCCGTAAGGTCCAAAAGCACGGTTGAGAAAGACATAGCGCTCGTATTGATTGCCGCTATACATTGCCACGAAGAACTCCATCATGTAGGCATAGCCCACCATCATCCCGGTGGCGAGCAGAATGCGGTTCATGTTGTCAATGTGCTTCAGCGTAATGATGTCCTGCAGATTCAGCACCCAGCGGGCAATCAGCACCAGGGTCAGCACCATGGCGAACCCGGAGAAGATAGCGCCGGCAACGAAGTAAGGCGGGAAGATGGTTGTATGCCACCCCGGCAGTATGGACACAGAGAAGTCAAAGGACACGACACTGTGGACGGAGAGCACCAGCGGGGTTGAAATCGCTGCCAAAATGAGGTAAGCAATCTCGTAGTGCTGCCAGTGCCGGGCTGCCCCCACCCATCCCAAGCTGAAGAAGGAATAGATAGCCTTCGGGATGCGTTTCGTGACGTAGTTCCGCACTGTTGCCAAGTCGGGGATCAAGCCCAGGTACCAGAACAAGATGGACACCGTCAGGTACGTTGACACTGCGAAGACATCCCAGATGAGGGGCGAGCGGAAGTTGACCCACATGTACATCTGGTTCGGATACGGGATGAGCCAATAGGCAAACCAGACCCGCCCGACGTGGATGAGCGGGAACAGACCAGCGCAGATAACGGCAAAGATGGTCATTGCCTCAGCAGAGCGGTTGATAGCTGTTCGCCATCGCTGGCGGAAGAGGTGGAGAATGGCTGAAATCAGTGTTCCGGCATGCCCGATACCGATCCACCAGACGAAGTTCGTAATATCCCACGCCCAGCCAACCGGGTTGTTGAGCCCCCAAACACCGATGCCCGTGGCGATAGTATACCCGATGCAGAAAATCCCCCACGCTGCTGCCAGTCCGGTCAGAGAGAGCGTCAGCCAGTACTTCCACGTCGGTGGGCGCTCCACGATGCTGGCAATCTTCTCCGTGATGTCGTGGAGAGTAGGACTCCCTAACACTAACGGCTCACGGAGGGGTTCGTGATCGAGTGGAACTGCTACCGTTGCTGGCTCTCCTACGCGTGCCATCTTAGGACATCCGCAATTGGTCTACTTCCTCTGCCGGGGCGTTCCAGATTTTTGCCAGGTAGGTCACCGATGGGCGGACGTTGAGTTCCTCCAATACGTGGTAGCCGCGGTCGCTGAGTCGCAGGCGTGCCACCCGGCTGTTGGGGTCATTCATATCGCCGAAGATGATCGCCTCAGCAGGGCACGCTTGCTGACAGGCTGTGAGGACTTCCCCATCGCGCACGCGCTCGCGTCCTTCATCCTTGGCGTGGTACTTCGCTTCGTTGATGCGTTGGACGCAGAAGGTGCACTTTTCCATCACACCGCGCATGCGGACGGTGACGTCCGGATTGAAGAGCATCTCCAGCGGTGCCCGCTGGTCGGTATGGTAGTTCAGGAAGTTGAAGCGGCGGACTTTGTACGGACAGTTGTTCAAGCAGTAGCGCGTGCCGACGCAGCGGTTGTAGGTCATCTCGTTGAGCCCTTCAGGGCTATGGGTTGTAGCGGCTACGGGACAGACGTTCTCGCACGGGGCATTTTCGCAGTGCTGGCACAGCATTGGCTGGTGGACCACCCGAGGGTCATCAACCGTGCCGAGGTAGTAGCGGTCGATGCGTATCCAGTGCATTTCCCGCCCTCGGCGCACTTGCTCTTTGCCTACCGTTGGGATGTTGTTTTCAGCTTGGCAGGCAATGATGCAGGCACCGCAGCCGGTGCACGCTGTCAGGTCAATCACCATGCCCCAGCGATGCCCCTTGTACTCGTACGGTGGCACGATAGTGAGCGGAATCCGATGGCGACCGTCTGGAGCGGGATAACCGGGGAATTCAGGCTGGTGGAAGTGGGGGCCCTCTGGGGACTGGTACTCCGCTAAGGCAGCTACCTGGACGATGGGGCGCCCGTAGAGCCGCGCATGGCGCTGCGTTGTAGCCAAATGGTAGCGTTGACCAAGGGGCTCAACGGTGACGGAAACGTACCCCAGCCGTTGCCCAACGAGCAGTGGATACGCAGTATGTCCAACCCCTTTGAGGACCTGCCCGCCCTCTGTGCGCCCGTATCCCAGCGTCGTTGCGATGACACCATCTGCCATCCCGGGCTGAACCCAGACCGGGAGCGTCACGGTTGTATCACCGACACGCAATTGGATCAGGTCCTCTGCCTTGAGCCCGAGCCGGTATGCTGTTCCCGGACTCATAGCGGCAACGTTATCCCACGTCAGCTTCGTGACAGGATCGGGCATCTCCTGCAGCCACGGACAGTTGGCGAAGGCACCGTCGTAGACCCCATACGATGGAAGGGCAACAGCCACCATACCATCGCGATTGAGCCCCGAGGGATGCAGCGCTGCCGCCAATGCGGACAGATTCACCGCAACTTGCGGCACAGAACGCTTGGGCGGCGGAAAGATACCCTGCCGCAGGATGTCCTCCCATTGGGCATCGCTCACGCCGTACTCAGATTGCCAACGCCGGCGGAGGTAGTCGTAGTAAGTCTCAATCTGGGCGAATGCGTTCTGGTCCAGCCGCTTAGCGAGCTGGATGAGGATGTCAGGGAGCGAACCGATTCCCTCGTTGAGCGGCGCAATCAAGGGCTGTTGAACACTGAGTGTACCGTCAACGGAGACAGCATCACCCCACGACTCCAGTGGATGAGCCACAGGGATGTGCATCCAGCACTGTGCGGCCGTTTCGTCGTGGTAGAGCGATAACGCCACCCGCCACGGTACTTGAGCCAGCAACTGCCGCAACTCCCAACCGGCTGTGTACTCCGGATTGACATTGGCAAAAAGCAGGACGCCGACACGGCCGGCACGGATGTCGTTTGCCAATTGCTCCAGTCCAGGAGCCTTCGGATGGCTGTTGGGCAGCAGGTACTCCGGATCGAAGACCTTCCCTTCCCCGATGCTCCCCAGCACCCAATTGATTGCCAATGCCAGGGCGTGAACGGAGCGCGGCAGGTGAGCACCGACGAGGACCGCTGCTCTGTCGCCCTTCTGGAGCAGCTCGCGGGCGATGCTCTGTGCCTTCTCAGGGTACGCGAAGGGAATAGCAGCGAGCGCACGTCGGAGCGGTTCCGGTAGCGGGCGCACTTGGCCGATTTCGTGAAGCACTGCCGCCAGGAAGCCCTCAAAGGCTGCCGGGTGCATGCGGATCCGCGTGTCGGCGTTCGTTCCCGTCAGCGTCATGACCGCCTCGACGGCGATGAGGCGGTTCATCCCTTCGTGCCGTGACCGAAGACGCCGACCTTCGGTGAAGTTGCGGATATGCCAGATGGCATAGCGATCGGTCCCGAGCGGGTCAGCTTCAACGGTGAGGAGAGTTTCCGCTCGCCCTAAGTGCGGAACGAATTCTGCCGGGATTCCAAGCACTTCCGCGTTGAGTTCAGCAGCGGTGTCGGCAAGGAAGCTGGGCAGGAAGACAACCCGCAGCCAGGGGAAGCGCTGCTGTAGCTCCTGGAGCAATGCGGCATAGCTGGGAGAGCAGTGTTCTTCGATGCAGAGGTAGCACAGCTTCCCCTGCTGTGCCGTCTGCTGGAGGACGGAGCTGAGCTCGGAGAGGGCCGTCGTGAGCGGCACTTGTAGCTGTCGCCCCATCCGAACACGTCGGATACGGTCAGGGTCGTAGAGGGTATAGAGGAGCGCTTGTGCGTAAGCTGTTGAGGCTCCCCGGCTAATTGGGTGCAGGTCGTTGCCCTCGATCTTGATGGGGCGCCCCTCGCGGCATTTGACAAGTAGCCCATATGCAGCGTTCTTGTGTTGGAACACCGTCGTGTAGAAAAGTGGCAGTCCTGGCACTTGGTACTCGGGCGCTGAGACAGCGGGGACGAGCTTATGGTCAGGTCGGCGGCAACCCGCCGCGACAGCGGCAAGCGCTGTGCTTGCAGAAAGCAGCTTCAAGAACTGACGCCGGCTGAGCTCCGTCTCAGGCAGAGGTTCGGGAAACTCTGTCTCTGCAGGATGGTGCTCTGCACGAGCGGCAAAGTCCTCTATGCTCTGCCAGAGGTGTTGCGTGCCCATGGGCTACACCTTTCCACTGTATGCAACTGCACAAGCTTCAGTAATGGCAAGCGGAGCATGTTTCCGGGCCGCGTCCGGGCAGTTTCGGTGTTGGTACCCCAGGGATAACCTGGGCAGGAACCGGGGTTTGCCACATCCCGTACGGCGGGTTCGTCAACGGGCGGCTATCGGCAAGGCGGACACGGGTTGCCTCTCCTTGTGCCTGAACCCCTGTGAAGATGCCCGAGATGGCTCGGGCGGGGATGATGTATTTCTGCGGGTTCCGGTGGCAGTCCAGACACCATCCCATATTCATCGGCGCAACTTGCGAGACCACGCCCATCCGCTCAACAGGTCCGTGGCACGAAGCGCAGTCAATGCCTGCTCGGATGTGACGGGCATGGTTGAAGTGCACGTAGTCGGGCAGCTTGTGAACGCGGCGCCACTCTAGGGGCTTGCCCGTCTCGTATGCCTCCCGGACCAGGGCAAGGCGAGGGCTCTCAGCCTTGACAACCACATGGCATCCCATACAGGTGCTCACCGTTGGAATTGGCGCATGAGCCGAGCGCTCAACCCCTGCGTGGCAGTACACGCACTTGATGCCCAAGTCGCCCACATGGAGCTTGTGGGAAAAGGGCACCGGCTGCTGCGGTCGGTAGCCGACATCGGTCACCCGGTTATGCATCCCGAAATACGTCACAATGGCTGCTGTCAGTACTATGCCGGTCACGCCGAGGATAATCTGCTTGATACGTCGGTCTGTGCTCGGAGTAAACATCGGCGCTCTGACGACCTCAACGGCTCCACATACTCAGCTATGCTTGGGGAAGAGATGGTAGAGCATCACGTAGATGAGGACTCCCGTCACCGAGACATAAAGCCAAATCGGGAAGGTCCAGCGAGCAATGGCACGATGCCGCCGGAAGTCCTGCTTCAGCCCTCGCCACAGTGTAATGAGCGCTAACACCGGAACACCTGCCGCTAAGACGGAGTGCGAAATTAGAAGGCTGTAGTATACCGGGCGCCAAATTCCCGTTCCGGCAAACGGGGTAACAACGTGCGTACTGAAGTGGTAGACAAGGTACGACGCCAGGAAGAGCACGGAGAATCCGAATGCTGTGAGCATCAGCGTGCGGTGGAGAGCAATACGCCGCTGGGCAATTGCCCAGCGCCCTGCAACTAAGCAAACGGCGGCACAACCGTTGAGGACAGCATTCAGGGTCGGCAGATGCTCAATCATTCACACTCCCTGCTGAGCCACCAGATGACGGATAGCAGCCTCCAGCTTCTTGACCTCCTGCTCATCCGTTCCCGAGAAAAAGCCTCGGACGATGCCCCGTTGGTCCACAAGGATGAACCGGGTTGTGTGGAGGTCAGGATTGGAGGCGCTGCCTGGTACGCGGAAGCCTCTCGTAGCCAACCACTCAACGCTATCGGCGGGCATATGGAGGAAGTACCAGCGTCCGGGTTTGGCCCCGTAGCGCTCAGCATAGCGCTTGAGTACTGGCGGGGTATCACGCGCAGGGTCTACAGTGATGGAGACAAAGCGCACAGAAGGGACATCGGCGAAGATGGACTGTAACACGCTCAGCCGAGAGTTCAGCAGCGGGCACGGTCCCGTGCACGAGGTGAAGAAGAAGGACACCACGTACACCTTTCCACGCAGGCTATCGCTGGAAAAGCTATGCCCTTCTGCCGTGGTGCCGTGGAATGAAGGCGCCTGGAAGTACTCAGGCAGTTCACCAACTGGCGGCTCTTGTCGGGCACAGCCTGCCACACCCAGCGCTATTCCGAGGAGCGCGCCGTATGTCCACGGGCATTTCATCCGTAAGCCGCAAACGCCAGTGCGACAAACCCGAGCAAGTACCCGTACGCACTCCGCAGCATGCTCCGAGCACGCTCGAACGTTGTATGCTGGAGAAATCGGAGCGCTTCTACAGTCAGCCAGATTCCTAAGAGGGCGACGCCTGTAATGAACACGAAAGAGGCATTCCGGTACAGACCGAGCAGAATGCCCACCAGTACCAGGGCAGCAGAAGCCAACAGTGCTTGACGCGCAACCGTCCGCCCTGCTGGGTCGCGCACTGCTACCATCGGGAAACCGGCCTGGGCGTAATCTTTGCGGTAAATCCACGAAAGCGCCAAGAAGTGTGGCAACTGCCAGAGGTACAGCACAGCAAAGCACAACAGGGCACCCCAGTCAACTCCGGCAGCGGCAATCCAGCCGCCGGCAGCAGGAAGCGCTCCCGGAATAGCCCCGACAAACAGCGCTGCTGGGCTGCGGCGCTTCATCGGCGTGTAGACCACGATGTATGCAACCACCGTGAGTGTTGCCAGCAACAGCACGAGGAAATCCACAAACAGCAGGATTGCCAAACCCGCCGTGCACAGGAACACGCCCCACACAATTCCCTGCTGCGGAGAGATGAGCCCTGCTGCAACTGGGCGCGAACGCGTCCGCGGCATGAGGCGGTCTGTGGTCCACTCAGCAGCATGGTTCAGTGCACCGCTTCCAGCACTCACCAAGAGTGTGCCTACCAGTGTTGCCAGAAAACGCCCTGCTTCCTCCCAAACCATCAGAGACACGACACCAGCCGGCAGCGCCAGCACGTAGCTCGCTGTCATGCTCAGGGCAACCATCGCCGTTACCCCGGGCTTTGTGAGTCTGTAGTATGCCCGGAGTCGTGCCCCTATAGTGATGCTGCCTGCTTGCTCAGCCACTGCCATCGCCATAACTGGAGGAAGACAACCGTGTTGACTGCCCAGAGTGCTGTTCCCCCGACGACATGGAGCGTTGTCGGGACAACGGCTCGGTAGCTCCACACCAACCAGCCGCCCAGCAGAATCTGCAACACCACGAGCACAATACCCGCAACTGCCCAAACACGCAACTCTGCAACACCTATACGGAGCACCCGCCACCCTTGCCACACAACCAGCACTGCTAACACAAAGCCCAATACCCGATGCACGTAGTGGACGAGCACCTGCCCATTCCACGCCGAGCTCGGCGGGATAACCCCCCCGAATACCAGCGGGAAATCAGGGATAGCAAGAGCGCTGTAGGTGTGCCGCGTCAGGGCGCCGAAGAAGATCTGCAGCAGCGTCATCCCCCACACAACTGCAGCACCCCGGACGAGGCGTTGCAGGCGCTCCTCGGCTAACAGCGGAACTTCGTACCACTGCGGACGAAATCCCAACACTAACAGCAGAGTCGTGGCGAAGAAGGTTTGCGCCACCATCGCGTGGCTGGCAGAAACAGCTGTCGGAAGCCGTAAAAGAACCGTTAGTCCCCCGAGGATACCTTGCAGCACAACAAGGAGAAACGCCACCAGCGAGACCCAACGGAGCCAGCGGTAGCGCTCCTCCCGCACGCCCAACCATGTCCAGAGTACGTGGACAAAAGCGAGGAAGCCGACACCTGTCGCCACCAGCCGATGGCTGTGCTCGTAGAGGATACCGCCACGCCATTCGCTGGGCGGATACAGAAACAGATGCCGTCCGTACGTTGTCGGCCAATCCGGGACGCTGAGCCCAGAACCTGTGCTGTTGACCAACCCGCCCAGCGCTATGAGGCAGAACGTAGCTCCTGCCAATAGAACGCTCAGCCGCTGAAGCCCGCGGTAGATGCCCGTGGAGGCATGTGTGAGAGGAACTTCCATCGCTGCATTCCCTGTAGCTCAGAGCGGCTGCTTGAGCTCGGCTTCTGTGTACGGCTGCGAACGCCCTTGGGTTTTCTGTCGGACCTCGCGTACCTGCTCCGCGGTCACCGGCGGTGCCGTATTACCCCAGGAAGAGCGGGCGTAGGTCAAGACGGCGGCAATGTCTTCGTCGCTCAAGACCGTTCCCCACGCTGCCATGACTCCGTTGTAGACTTTGCCGTTTCGCTCAATTCGCCCCTGGAAGCCGTGGAGGACGATGCGAATTGGAATCGTGGGATCGCCCTGCAAGAACTCTGAGCCCGCCAGTGGCGGGTAGACCCCAGGAATGCCCTTCCCCGTCGGCTGATGGCAGGATGCGCAGATCTGGCGGTATACCGCCGCGCCGCGATCATTTCCCGCCGCCGTCTCCTGAGATGTCCCAGCTTGCTGCTGTTGCTGCGCTGTACCCGCAGGTTCGTGGAAAACTGGCTCGTCTTCGTACCGGATGAAGAAGCCACGGATGTTGCACGCCTGGACAGCGCTCAGTACGACCACAGCTCCAACGCTGAGGGCAATCCACCTGATCGCACGCCACATTGCTTCCCACCACGCTGACCAAAAACAGCACACCGCCACGAAAATATCAAAACTCCAACGCTTGCCGGTTGCTGCCCAGTCATAGGGACAGCAACACCGGACTCCCCGCCTTAGAGCTGGCACTCCCACATGATGCCTCGGTTGATAACCCAGCGGGGTTTGCCGCGCAGCTCCCAGCCAGCAAACGGCGTATTCCGAGCTTTGGAGCGGAACAGTTCTGGGCGGACCACCCACTCCTCATCCGGAGCCAGGATAGTGATGTTGGCAGAAGCACCGGGAGTAAACTCAGGCAATGGCAGCTTCAACAGCCGCCGAGGGGCAATCGCCAGAGCCTCCACGAAGCGCTCGTAGCTCAATAGTCCCGGATGGACAAGGTGGGTCAGGAGAACTCCGACAGCAGTTTCCAGACCGACGATACCGAAAGGAGCGGCATCGAACTCCTGGAGCTTTTCGTGCAGAGCGTGGGGGGCATGGTCGGTGGCGATGCAGTCAATATCGCCGTTGGCAAGCGCTTCACGCAGAGCTTCAACATCAGACTGGGTGCGGAGAGGCGGGTTCATCTTGGCGTTGGTGTCGTAGTGTGCAACTGCCTCTTCGGTGAGCACTAGGTGGTGCGGCGTCACCTCACAACTGACGTGGACCCCGCGGCGTTTTGCCTCGCGGATGAGCTCGATGGCTCCGCGCGTGCTGACGTGCTGGACGTGGTACCGAGCGTCGCAGTACGCTGCCAGGAGGAGATCTCGCGCAACGGCAATTTCCTCAGCAACCGAGGGATAGCCTTTGAGCCCCAGACGTGTGGCAAGGTCGCCGTCGTGGACGGCAAATCCGCGCGTCAGGCTCGGCTCCTGGCAATGCTGCGCTATCAGTCCATCGAACGAGCGAACGAACAAGAAGGCGCGGCGCAGGAGCTCAGCATCGGCTAACCAGGTGCCGTCGTCAGAGAACATCACCGCTCCGGCACTATGGAGCCCCAGAAGGGGCGCTAACTCCTGCCCCTCTCGCCTGCGGGTTATTGCTGCACAGCAGGTGACATCAACTGGAGCCTCGTGCGGAACGGTGCGAACGTAGTGCACCAGTGCTGGATGGTCAAGAGCGGGCTCAGTATTGGGCATGCAGCAGACACCGGTGAAGCCGCCATTGGCAGCGGCAGCCGTGCCGGAGGCAATGTCTTCCTTGTACTCCTGGCCTGGCTCCCGGAAGTGCACGTGCATGTCAAAGAGCCCGGGCACTGCTATCAGGTGTGCCGCGGCAATCCGCTGTGTCTGCGGTTCGGCAGCAATCGGCTCGGGGCTAAGAGCCTCAATACGCCCATCCTTGAGCCAGAGGAAGAAGCGCCCATCCAACTTTTGGGCAGGGTTGATGACCCGGATGTTTTCAAAGAGCACGTTCATGGCAGCTCCCTTGCCTGGTCTAAGCGGCGGAGGAATGTGCGGCGATGTAGAGCGCACGGCCCATAGCGTTGCAGTGCTTGCCAGTGCTGAGGTGTGCCGTAGCCTTTATGCCGGGCAAAGCCGTAGAGAGGATAGCGCATGTCGGCAACGTCAACCATCCAGCGGTCCCGGATGACCTTTGCCACAACGGAGGCAGCAGCCACGGAGAGGCACTTCTGGTCTCCATCTACGATTGCCTGCCCTGGCAACTCTACGGCTGGGAAGAGAGGACCATCCACGAGCACATAGTCGGGAGCTGGCTGGAGTGCCTGCAGGGCTTGCTCCATGGCTAACAGGGTTGCCCGGGTGATGGAGAGCGTGTCGATGACTGCTGGCTCTACCCATCCAACGCCATAGGCAACAGCGTGCTGCTGAAGGTACGCTGCAAGCTGCTCCCGTTGCCGCGGAGAAAGCTGCTTCGAATCCCGCACAGGAAGAGCTGGAACGAAGTGGGGTGGCAGCACGATAGCAACAGCAACGACAGGTCCTGCAAGCGCTCCACGCCCGACCTCATCAACGCCGGCGACTACCTTGCCTTTGCGCCACCACGGCTCCTCGTAGGAGGGCACAAGGCTACCGGAGGGCATATTCTGGCACTTCCATGCCTGCTAAGCGGAAAAACTCCTCGCGCAGGTGTGCATTCTCGGCAAGTTCACCGCGCCAGGCAGCCGTAACCATAACGGCTTGCTCCTCATCCCCTTCGACCCCACGGAGAATCATGCAGTAGTGCCGGCACGCGAGCACAACGCCTAAGGCTTTTGGGTGCAGCTTCTCTTGCAGGAAGTCGGCAATCTGCTCGGTGAGCTCTTCCTGGACCTGCCCACGGCGACTGAACCATTCCACCACGCGGTTGAGCTTAGACAGCCCAATGATGTGCTCGTCTGGTATGTAGCCGATGACACACTGCCCGATAATTGGCTGCCAGTGGTGCGAGCAGACAGAACGCACGTCAATTCCCCGGCTCATGACCAAGCCGCTGACGCGCCGTCGGTTCGGGAAGACCGTACATCGCGGTGGCGGCTCGTAGCGACCGCGGAAGAGCTCGCGCACCCACATCCGGGCTAAGCGCCGAGGTGTGTCGGCACTGTTCGGATCGTTGGGGTCTATCCGCAGGATGGTCAGAATCGCTGCGAAATGGCGCTCCAGCTCTTGCTCCATCTGCTGGAGCTCTTCGGCTGTGACACGCAAGTTGCCGTTCGCGTCAGCAAACGGACGCTCCGTTGCTGCTGTGCATCCGTTGGTTCGCATTGCTTACTCCGCTGTGTGGACACGAGCTCCGTACGACAAACCATTGTGTGCTGTACCGACAGGCTCGCCGCGGTATTCAGCGTAGTTGTTCTCCGACTCATACACCCGTACAGCATACAGCCTGCCAGCAGGAAGCTTGTCCTCCAGAATGCGCCAGAAAGCGATGGCTAAGTTCTCTACCGTCGGGTTTACCCCGCGGAGGAAATCCACGTCGTAGTTGAGATGCTTGTGGTCAACTTTGGCGAGGATCTCCTCTTCCAGCACCTTTGCCAGCACTTTGAGGTCAATGACATAGCCCGTTTCCGGGTCTGGTGTACCGGCGACAGTTACCTCCAGCACGTAATTATGCCCATGCCCATTCGGGTTTGCGCACTTGTCGAACACCTGCTGGTTCCGCTCCTCTGTCCAGCTCGGATTGTACAACCGATGGGCAGCCGAGAAGCTGACACGCCGAGTCACGTAGACCATTGGTGAGCATCTCACCACCAGACCAACATGCCGCACGGCACAACGCTGCCACCACTGCACAAGTTCCAGAGGCGGCAACGGCCGCAATAGCTGCTTGCGAAAATCGTGAAAAGCGCTAACACGCCGGGGAAAGCGCTATGCCGCTGAGAGCGCGCTCTGCCTGTCTGACGTGCGCTGGTGTGATGCTGCTCGGCTGTGCGACACCTCGCCCCCTACAAGCTCCGACACCGGAAGAGGTACGGGCACTGATGGAGCAGCTCCAACTCCGACGTCAGCAGGACTCTGCTGTCGTTGTGCTGGTCGCCGACCTCACGCTGCAAGGGGTTGGGTTTCCGCTGAGCTGCCGCGTAGAGCTCGCTGGCACGGATTCGCTCTGCATGGAGCTCTGGGGACTCTTTGGGATGCCTGTGGGACACTTGCGTGTTTCCACAGCATCGTTTCAGTACTACGACGCACTCACCAACACAGTGCTGGAAGGCACACCCCGTCCGGACCTCTTCGCCCGGCTGATTGGTCTCCCGCTCCCTCTGGAGCTTGTGCTTGCCCTACTCCGGCAACGCCCTCCTGTGCCTACGTCGTGGCAGTCCTTTGCCTGGGATGCAGAACGTGCCCTGCTGACGGTCGTAGACACTGCGGGGAATCGGCTCTCTGTGCAACTTCCCACGGGGGAAATCAGCGCCTATGAGCTCTCCGACGGCACGGTGCATGTCAGGTACTCGGGATGGAGGCAGCACTCGCCGCTGTATGCCGAACGTATGACCGTGACGACACCACGCGGACAACTCCAGCTTCGCGTCCGCGAGATTCTGTACCGCGACACCCCTTCGTGTTCCCCGGCATTTGTAGTTCCCGCCGATGCTGAGCGGCTCCGGCTGGAGTAAGCGGTTCTGGCTCATCCTCAGTATGGCAGTGCTGACGTCTGCAGCCATTGCCCAACTGCAGATTCGCACTGAGCGGAAGGAACCCCCCGCGGAAGACAGCGCACCGAGCCTATCTGATACGACCACTCCGCAACGCGTTTTCCTGTCACCGCCACCGGCAGCCGATACGGGTGTGGCAGCGCCCGCAACTACTTCGGCTGAGGCCCCCCAAGGCGGAGTTGACACCGTTGTCTTCTTCGCCGCCCGTGATACTGTGCTATTCGTTGCCTCAGAGCGGCGGCTACGCCTGAGCGGAGAGGCTCGCATCGCTGTACGCCAGCAGGAGCTGACTGCCGATGTCATTGAGCTCTGGTTGGACACCTCCGAACTGGCTGCCGAGGGTAATGCCGATAGCTCCGGGCACCTCCGGAATCCTCCTGTGTTCCGGGAGGGTGAGCAGACATACCGCGGAGAACGCATCCGGTACAGCTTCCGCACGCGGCGCGGCATTGTCACGAACGTCTCCACCCACATGGACGAAGGCTTCTACTCCGGAGAGCGGCTCAAGCAAGTGGAGCCCGGCACGTTCTTCGTCCAGTTTGGTTGCTACACAACGTGTGATGCCGAGCATCCCCACTTCCGTTTCTGCGCGCCGCGAATGAAGCTCATCACGGGCGAGAGCGTCTTCGCCAGCCCAGTGTTCGTATACGTAGCCGATATTCCGGTGCTTGTGTTCCCGTTCGGACTCTTCTTCCCCAGCCGCGCAGGACGCCAATCAGGAGTGCTAACGCCTTCGTTCTTCTTCTCCGCTACGGGCGGCTTAGTCGTGGAGAACTTCGGCTATTTCTACGCCCCCAGCGACTACTGGGATGTCCAACTACGAGTAACACTCCGGACCCGGCAAGGCGCTGTCTTCCACACGCTCCTCCGGTATGCTCTCCGAGGGAGCCTTGAAGGCAACCTCCAGCTAAGCGGTGGTTGGACCCGCACGGACCTGGATGCTCCGTGGAGCCGCCAGTGGAATATCACGTGGCAGCACCGCCAGCGCATCACCCCACAGTGGGACCTGCAAGCGAACGTCCGCCTGAGCTCTCCGGATTACTTTCGGCAAGTTGCCACCGACATCCAGCAGCGTGTACTGGAAAGCCTCCTGTCAACGGTTTCCAGCAGCTATGTCTTCGAATCGGGTGCTTCGCTCTCCCTTGCCCTGAGCTCGGAGCAGAACTTGCTCACGCGCGCGCACTCCGGTACGTTGCCTCAGCTCAGTTTGACGCTGCCTACCTGGATGCCTCTGCGCCAGTGGTACGAGGCTCCAGAGTGGTTACGCCAGACAACGGTGGACTACAGCTTTGCCGCTTCCTGGCAGTACCAGCGCGATGCTGCGGGTGTGTATTCACACCGGACCTCTCTCGTACACAGACCGTCGCTGCGGGTGAGCCCACGCGTGGGCTTCTTCACAATCGTTCCGAGCCTCTCCTACGAAGAACGCTGGTACTTCCGGCAACTGCGGCAGTGGATGCGCCCGGAGGATTCCGTCCTGGTCTCTGAGCGCTCTGCAGGCTTCTTCCGCGAGTATAGCTGGAGCGCTGGCATCAGTGTCAGCACCCGTCTCTACGGTGTGGCTGACCTCCCACGCTTTACCGGACTGCAGGCATTGCGGCACGTCCTCCAGCCGACGGTTGGAGTTTTCTACACGCCTGCTTTTCCCCAGTTCTACGCCACCTACACCGACTACCGCACGGGCACTGCCGTGACCTACAGCCGGTTCGCCCTGGACGGAGGCGGGTTTGCTCCTAATCAGCGCCAACTGCGTTTTGACTATCGTTTCCTCAACAGCTTTGAGGTCAAGCCATTGTCTGGCGATACCGCGCCTGCCCAACCGCTTGAGCTCTTCCGCTTTGCAGTCGCCGGCAGCTACAATCCCCTGGCAGATTCTCTCAAGTGGAGCGAGCTGGCGGTGGATTTCTCCATACCCGCCCTCCGGCTGATAACGGTCCAAGGCAGGGCAACGGGCACGCTCTACTCCGAGGCACTGCTTCCGGTAGCGAGTGGTTCGTCCCAGTGGCGCCGTATTGACCGCTTCCGGATTGCAGATGGGCTGTTCCCTATTCGCTGGACCAGTGTCCAGCTCCAGGCGGACATGAGCGTGAGCGGCCAGCTACAATTTCCCTCCTCTGCCCCTTCCAAGGCTGAAGCCGATTGGTTCGGTCAGCAGCCTACCCCAATTGCCCTCCCTCCGCTGAGCTGGCAGTTGCGATGGGGGGTAACGGTGCGGTACGATGAGCCTCTGCGCGGTCAGATAAGCCGTAGTGCGGCTGTGCAACTGGGGGTGGGCCTCACGTGGGGTGGCTGGGATGTCCGAGCAGATGGCAACATTGATGTGCTGAGCCGTCAACTGCTTGCGCCGGTGATTTCTATCGTGCGCCAGCTCCACTGCTGGGAATTGCGGTTCCAGTGGTATCCGGTAGGGACCTTCCGCGGGTACTGGCTCCGCTTCAGCCCCAAGGCATCGGTTCTGCGCGAACTCAAGTACGAAGAGAAGACCATCCCTGGGTTGTGAGCCTACCACCCCTGGAAGCGGAGCGTCAGCCACGGTACACTGTACCAGCGTTGGCTGTCTCCGGAGCGCCGCAGCTCATACCAGCCCGATGCCTGAAGTTGTCCCCAGAGAGTCGGCATCTGAAGCCATGCCTCGGGACCAATTCCCTGCTGCTTCTGCACACTACTTGTCTGCATGTCCTCTACCGTGTAGCCTGCGACGCGAAGCCCAATTCCCCACTGCCTTTGGGGCGCCCAGTGCCCGAGGAGGACCCCTCCTGTAAACTCCCGAACGAAACTTCGGGGCACTTCGGCGAAACGTTTCCAGTCCAGCAGCCCAATGCTAGAGAGCCGCCCGTGGAACCGAAAAGAGCACCCCCAGACGGGAGCGAAACGGATGACGATGCTATCTCGGTAACTGAGTTGCCGGAGCGAGACATCCTGCTGCAGCGTGGCATACGGGTAATCGCGGACACTGTACGTTGCTCGCAGTTCCCACTGCGGCTGCCACTCCAGCCGTGACGAACGCCACCCCACATTCCACCGCAGGACGAGCGTGTACATCCGCTGGTTCCACGCACTCCGCGGGGCGAACAGAAAAACCGTGTGCTGCCGTTGTAACTCCAGCTCCGCCGCAGAGTTCAGCCGAGAAGACCAGAAGCGTTGGTAGCGCATGCTAACGCTTAGGAGTTGCTCGTCGCGGTCGTCCATGTTGAGTGCACTGGGGGTGTCGTAGCGCAGGAGAGAGACCGCTATCCTTGCCTGTATGCTATCGCGGGCGCTGAGAGCGCCCTGGTATGCCGCAAACAAGCGTGTCCAAAGGCTCGTATAGTCGTTGAGCTCCTCCTGCTGGCGCCGCTGCTGGACCGCTGCGGACTGCACTGTCGTGGCAACACGATTTGTCTCCTCGGCATACTGAAGCTCAACTCCAGCCGTGAAAAGCCCTATCTGCGAAGAGTACGTGAGACTTCCTGCCGGACTCAGGTTGAAGCGAGCGCGACGCGTGGGAAAGGAATCAGGTACCGCTGCAAGGCGCCGACGGTCAATCCAGCTACCAGCGACGGCGACGAAGAGGCTGCCTACCAGTGTCCGTGAGAGATGCTCCTGGAGATTCAACCGCCCCTCACCTATTTGTTCTCTGCGGCGGAGAAACTCCACTCCTGCGCTGACTTCGGGAAAGTCTTGAAGGACCAGGCTATACCGAGCCACAAACAGGGTGTCGCCTCGGGGTAGCTTCCAGGCTGCGGTAGCGCGTGCATCGTACCAGCGACGCTGTCCACGATAGAGCGTTCCTTCGCCTTCCAGTTGCAGGAAGATTGGCGTATGCGACTCCCCTAGCCACGTGATGGTGATGCCTCCGGTTGGTCCTTCATCGCGCCGTGCAAATTGTCGCCAAAGCTCCCACCCTCCTCTGCTAACGACTCTGACAGCAGGCGATGGTGAGTATTCGACGCCGAGAAGCCATCGCCCGCGCATACTTTTGGTATTCGCAGCACTTCTCGTGTCCTGGAAATACCACGCCAGCAACCGCGATTGGAGTACCCAGCGTGGTGAAAGGGGAAGTACGTACGACACAGCGCCAGTGGCGTCGTCCTGGAACACTACCCCATATCCCCGCTCTACGGCGCTGCGGTAGCCAAGCTGCAGAAAAACCGAATCATTGACGAAGCCAGGCAAGTGCGTAGCAACTTCGGCACCCCATGTAGAAAGTGGTGCTCGATGCTGAAACTCCCAAGTGGTGAGCGGAGCCTGGGCGTAGAGGGGAAGGGAAAGGACGGTGATGGTGGCGGCGGCAGTGATGGTGTGGTGGGGTGTTCTGGGTGGTGGGTGTTTGTGGCTTTGTTTGGGGGTTGGGCAAGGATTGCAATAACGGCTATTATGTCCCGCTCCCATCCACCTCAAGCCCGTAACCGTGGATCCAGCGCGTCACGCAACGCATCCCCGATAAGGTTGTATGCTGCCACCGTCAGGAAGATCATCATCCCCGGAAAGAGCACCAACCACCACGCTGATACGCTCCCACGAGCCTTCGCTAACATAGAACCCCACGTGACTACCGTCGGCGGCACTCCAAAGCCCAGAAAGCTCAAAGCTGATTCAATCAGCACCGCATTCGCAACCCCAAAGGCAGCCGCGACCAAAACCGGTGCTAACGCGTTCGGCAAGACGTGCCGAAAAATCACCCGCGCCGTTGAGTACCCCAGCGCCTGTGCCGCCGTTACATACTCCATTGCCCGAACTCGCAAGACCTCGCCACGAACAAACCGAGCCACCCCTGTCCAGCCCGTCAGCCCAATCATCGCCATCACCAACCAGATGCTACCCTGCTGAACCAAAGCAACAACGGTGATGATAAGGAAAAACGTGGGCAGCGTCAGCACTAACTCAATGAGGCGGGAAATCACAATGTCCACCACTCCCCCATAGTAGCCAGCCAATGCCCCCAGGATGATACCGATGAGGAGAGCAATCCCCATTGCCACAAAGCCAATAGAGAGCGCATAGCGCGTTCCATGGATGAGCCCAGCAAGCACATCTCGCCCAATCTCGTCTGTCCCAAGCCAATGCTGTGCCGAAGGACGCCGGTCCCGTAGCGTCTGAAGCGTAGGATCGGTGGTCTCCGGTCGGTACGGCACCGGTGGCCAGAGAGCCCACTCGTACTGGGCTTGTTTCCAATCTCGTGGCACCCATGCCGGCCACTTGGCCAGCCCCAGGTCTACGGCATACTGCTGGAGGACCGGAAAGAGAAGCCGTCCACGGTATTGCGCCACAATGGGCTTATCATTCGCCAGGAAATCGGCCAGGAGGGCAACCAGCCCCAGAAACACCACGAACATGAGGGACACCATACCCAAACGGTTCTTGCGAAATTGTCGCCAGACGAAGCGCCCGTAGGATTCCCCCTGCTCTACCACCGTATCCATTGCCTGCGCCGATGGAGGCAGTACCGTCATTGCACCCTCCGAGCAAAGCTAATCCGCGGGTCTACAACAGCGTAGAGGATGTCCGCCAGCAAGATGCCGACCAACGTCAGAACTGCCGAGAGCGTGAAGACCGCCATAATCACGGGGTAATCCCGCGCAACCAGTGCCCGAAACGAGAGCTCGCCCATTCCCGGAATGCTGAAGATGGTCTCCACGATGACACTGCCGCCAATGAGCGCTGGCAGCACCCCAGCCAGCAGCGTGATGATCGGGATGAGCGAATTCCGCAGCGCGTGCTTCCAGATGACCGTCCGCCCGGGCAGTCCTTTGGCGTATGCCGTGCGGATGTAGTCTTGGCGCAGGACTTCCAGCATCGCGCTACGCATCTGCCGTGAGATGAAGGCAAAGCTGCTGTACGTGTAGACCACCATCGGCAAGGTCAAATGCCAGGCATAGTCCAGCAAGCGTCGCCACCAACTCCACTGCTCGGAATGGAACACCGACCGAATGCCTCCGGTTGGAAAGAGCGCCAAATACTCGGGATTGCACAGGAATGTCAACGCGAGCATACCGACCCAGAACGTAGGCAGCGAATACAAGGCAAAGAGGACAAAGGCTGTGAGCCGGTCACCCAACCGCCCCGCACGCGTTGCCGAGTAGACACCCAACGGTACGGCAATCCCATAGGCAAGCACAACGGCCATGAGGTTCATCGCTAAGGTGATGGGCAACCGTTCGGCAATCTTCTCCAGCACCGGGCGGTTATCCTGGAACGACCGTCCGAAGTCCAACCGAGCAAGGTCTCGCAGCCACAGCAGGTACTGCTGCCAGATAGGCTTGTCCAGATGCCACTGCTGGCGCAAGAGCTCTAATGTCCGCTCGTTCAATCCCGTTCGCCCAGCGATACCACCTTCTGCCGTAACCCCAACCTTGAGAGCAGCGGGGTCGCCCGGCGCCAACCGGCTGATGCCGAACGAGAGAAGCGTAATGAGAAACAGGGTCGGGACAAAGAGCAGAACACGCTGCGCAATGTACTTCCCCATGCTACTCTTCGCTGTATCCAGCCTTAGCGCCAAAATTACGTAACGCCCACAGGCTCATCCTCGCAGAAGTCCTAATTTCGCGCTCTGCGGAAGGTTTCAACGACAGCGTACACCCCCATGGCAAAGCGATGCCACCTCACGGGAGTTGGTCCTCAGTTCGGGCATAAGGTTTCGCATGCGAATAACCGCTCCAATCGGAAGTTTCTCCCCAACCTGCAGTGGAAGCGGGTCTGGGTTCCCGAGCTCCAGCGGTGGGTACGCTTACGGCTGACCGTCAAGGCGCTGAAGACGCTGGATAAGAAAGGGCTCTTTGCGATGCTCAAGGAGTTGGAGGAATCGGGAGCCCATGAGCTGCTCCGTGAGGTTCGGCGCCGTCTCGCTCTGCCGAAGGCTACCCCTTGATCACTGCTATCGGGCGTAAGCGGACAACCATACGGGCAATCCCGGCTGTGTGAACGACACGGACAACAGTATCCACGTCTTTGTACGCCACGGGAGCTTCCTCAACCAATCCCCTTACCGAACCAGCCTGTACTACAATCCCCCGCTGCCGCAGCTCGCGGCGCAGTTCGTCAGCATTGACCTGCCGCTTGGCAGCATGCCGAGACATTTGCCGCCCCGCACCGTGGCAGGTTGAACCGAACGTCTGTTCCATGC